>Ga0209190_1000197_pt1 | contig 43376 bp, 68 predicted proteins | sample M_140205_XF_Meta_FD_187315 | JGI IMG/M metagenome (GOLD analysis project Ga0209190, IMG submission 187315) | Freshwater microbial communities from Lake Montjoie, Canada to study carbon cycling - M_140205_XF_MetaG (SPAdes) (version 2) | ecosystem: Environmental > Aquatic > Freshwater > Lake...
AGGGCAAGGAGTGCCACAAATGTACACGTGTTACAAATGCTTGGCAGATTACGACGAAGAAGATATTGTTTGGGCTGATAAAGAAGGCAACGTTCGCTGGCACTATTTCGCTTGGTGCGTCGAATGTTTACCCGCACAGAAAGAGGTTTATAAAAATGAAATGCATATGTAACCAATGCGGTTGGGAAATCAACACGCCACAATGGTGGAATAAACTTGACAAAGATAAGTGGTTGTGTGACGATTGTGACACAGCCAATGCAGTTAAAATTGGAAAAATAATGGGAGTCTTAATATGAAACTAACACAGAGGGGCGAAGCCTTTATGTTCTTCTCGCTAATCACATTGACCCTGCTACTTCTCTGGGCAGGGTATGAATTCATAAACCATATTTGGTATGTGCAAGGCGAAGGATATTGTTGGGGCACGGCAGCACAATGTCTTAAGACAGGATTATGAGCAGGCACAAAGGGGCGCAGGGTGGGGTTATGACTAAAGAGTTATCACCTGAAAGAATCAAGCGCAACGCAAGAGCAAGAATAAAAGAAGAAAAATATTGGGAATCACTAGCAAGCGAAGTTACAATCACAAACAATAACGACTTAAGACAGGAGAATACAAATGATTAAGATTGAGTTCGAGGTAGATGAAAAAGAATTGTGGAGTACTGTTTTTGGGTCAAGCCCGTTCTCTTTTGGTGACCACTTTACAGAGGCCGAGTATGTCGGTGACGCTGACTGGGAAACTGTCGGTCAGATTGAAGTCACAGGCGAGGACGAAGATGGAAGTATGGTTACAAAGATTATTGGCATTGAAGATTTAGCCAAGGCTCTACCAATTGCTAATCAACAGGTCTATATGGACTTGTTTGATTTCGATAAATATGATTGCATATGTGCAGACGCAGTTCTGCAGGTTGCAATGTTCGGCAAAGTAATTTACGGATAAAACTAACTACTTAAGACAGGAGAATAAAATGCAACAAGACGCAATATCTTGGGGAGAATTAGCAGAATTAACCCACGTTACACAGGTGGAAAGATTTAATTTCTGCACTTGCGAGGACAACGAAGGAAACGAAAATCCTTATGACGACTGCCCAGAGACAGAAGAAAACTAATGGCAAAATATGTAGTTCTATGTGAAGCAATGCCAGAAGGTGATGTAGTATGCGAAGCAGAAAATGAAGAGTGGGAAGACCGCGATGGCACGTACTGGTTTACTTGTACAACCTGCGGTTGTTGGAATGAAGTAGTTTACAAATGGTATTAAGGGGAAAATTATGAAACAGTTTAGAGTCAGTTATGAAATCAAAGGCACACGCGTAATCAACGTGTTCATTGAGGACCAAGACCTTCCAGATAATTGGGAGAGTCTTGAATCAGAAAAGCAAGATGAATGGTTGTATGAACGACAAAATTATTCGGTCATCCAGTTCGAGGACATTGACTACGGCAAGGCTATCTCAGTCCTGCCAGTTGTGTACCTCAGCGAGGTTAAGTGAATCGCTCTTGGCACGTAGAGGGGCTCTGTAATGGGCACCCAGACCCAGACTTATGGCACTACGAAAACTCAACGCTGGTAGATGAGCAAAGACTTCACGTCTTAAGAAGTGTAGAAGCAATTGAAATCTGCCACGCCTGCCCAGTTAAAGCGCAATGTTTGGCGCAAGGGTTGGAGAAAGAAAATATTATAAGCGTCGGTGGAGTGGGCTCAGTATGGGGCGGGCTATTAACTGGTGAGCGTGCGTTGCTGGCTGGCCTTAGCCACACACATAACTCTGTGCGACACGAGCAGCGTCATAGACGTGACGTTAGAAAGATAATTGCTAGAATAAGTGTATGAAAAAACGAGTAATCGTGGTCATCGGCCTTGTTCTTCTCGCTTCACTTGCCCCGATAACCCACACACTTACAGTAGATGTAGCGATAAAGCCACGTCTTAAGACTAAAGCAACGTGGGAGGACAAGCAGCAGAACAAGGCTATGGCTATGCGGTTTGCTCAGGTGGGGTGGGGTTGGGATAAGACACAGCGTAAATGTATTACCTTGCTCTTCACTAAAGAAAGTAAATTCGACCATCTAGCCAAAAATATGCAAGGAAGTAGTGCCTTCGGTGTAGCACAAATGCTTAATGAGACAAGCAAAGACCCAGCAGTACAGATACTCAGGGCCTACCGCTACATCGAGCACCGCTACGGCACACCTTGCCAAGCGTGGAAACATTCTCAACGCAGAAACTGGTATTAAATGTTCGACTTAACTGGAGAACCAACTATGGCCTGTATCTGCGGTTGTTTAATGTTTGAAATTACTGTGATGTGGGAGCAAGAGGATAGAACAATTGGTTGGTATGACTTAAGACAGAAGTGCAAGGACTGTGGCTCAATCAGTACAGCACCAACACCAATAGATGGAGAAATATAATGCCAACATATGAATATAAGTGCAACCAATGTGGCGGTACGCAAGAAGTACAGAGGGCGTATGGCGACACAACAGAACCAATCTGTTGCCAAAGCATAATGAGTCGTGTATGGTCAGCACCAGCAGTAAAGTTTACTGGCACTGGTTTTTATAGCACAGGAGGATAAAATGAATACAATACAAAGTTGGAAAGAAGTTATCGAGTTACATCACGCAGAATTAGATAAGGATTACCCAGAACATTTATGGGTAGACCCAGGCGAAATGGAATTAGAAAGCATTTCCTAAAACCATTGATTTATACTGTCAAGTCGAGGTCTGCATTTAAGTTTTATCGGAGTGTCGCAGCGTAGGGTACATCAAAAAAATAAAATCTCAAAAAGTCCATTTGCTATACTTATCTCAACATCCACTAGACAGGAGAAACAGGATGAGTAAAGTAACCATAGTAGTACCAAGCAGGTTCTATTACGACCATCGTGATAGAGATTTACCAAGTGGCAAAGTCATAAAAGAATATGCCAATGGCAAAGTTAATGTTGTCTTAAGTCATAGTGAGTTAAACGACCTTTTATCTGATGCCGAGTATTACGCCGAGTGTGCAGACCAATTTGGCACCGAGTATCAAGGGCTATGCAAGTCAGCAAAAGCCACAGTAAAAGCAATCAAAGAACAGACAGGAGAATAAGATGATAGAGATAACAGACTGGCAGTTGAAGGTATGTGTCAGGGCATTAAAAGTAATGGCCGACCAAGAAAAGAACGACTCAACCTTTGGGTCAGTGCTTCTTGACCTTCAACGAGAACTAAATATAGTTAATTCAGAAGAACAATAGTCACAACAATAAGAAGCCCCCGTTTCGGCGGGGGTTTTTTATTTGTCTTCTTCCTGTGGTTCTAAGTCATCATCTCTGTATGGCTTGAAGCCACCTACTTTGTGGATAAGTTTCTTGATGGCACGCTTGTGTCGCATACGCACAGCATCTTCAGTACCCATATCTAATTCTTCACCTATCTTAGCAAAGTCTAGCGACTCAGCGTGACGCAGGAATAATATCTTCCTATCATCCTTAGGTAATTTCCAAAAGGCATAGTCAATCTCAATCATCATAGCCATCAGGTTGCCACCTTCATTAGGTGCAGATGGACGTCCTGGTCTGCCAAGATTTAACTTAGTAGTCACACCGAACTCACCTCGTAACACAGAGGGCAACAGAGCCTCAACCATATCTGCCTCGTAGTAAAACAAATCGGATGTCTCATACCCACCAGACTTAGCCTTCCAGTGTTGGCAGTAATCTAGTGCTTGATTGCGTAGGCTACGATAGATAAGGTTCTTTGCATCACGTTCACCGATTGCTTCCCACGTATCCAACTTGACAGGATGTTCAACGAACCATTGGTAAAGGACTTGTCGTATGTCATCTGCATCTATCTCAAACTTCTTGTGATACTCAGCAGCAACCGAGTCAACTATGTATTGCCAACGTTCAATTCTATTCCACTCTATCGTCATCTTTATATTTTCTCGTCGCAGTCATTAGGTCATCTACTGTAATGAGGAAGCCTTTACTTTGATTAGGTGGGATGAAGCAACTAATCTCTCTGCCAAATTCTTTTACCGCATAGCGCAGCACATCAGTGGGTACGATGAGGGTTGATTCCTGTAGCACAAATGCCCAGTACCCTGCCTCAGTTACACCTAGTCCAGAGGGTGCCCAGTCTCCTACCTTTTGGAAGAAGCATTCAGTCTCTATGTATAAGTTGTTGGTCTTGAACCACTTGCGGTCACGCTTGACTTCAACAGTAAGGTTACCAGTAAGCAACTCATCTACAAGTTGTTCGCCTTTGCGACCATAGCCAAAGTCTAAGTCAAATGATGACTTAGATGCCATTACCTATCCCACTTTCCTCGTAGAACTAACAGTGCAATTATACCATAGTTCGCCAAGTCTTTGAATGAATCCTCTAGTGGTTCGTGCTGTGCCTGTGTGCCATTGTCAATCAAGTTGTTGATGCGTGCTGTCTTGTCGTGCATACGTACACGTAGCCCGTTAAGTGCGCCTCCTGGTGAGTCAGAGATATTCTTTGGGCCATAGTCGTGGTGCTTACTTATCAGCAAGTCACCGAGTTCTTTCATTGTGTCCCAGACTGCCTGCTCAAAAGAGGTATTGCCAACAGGACGTTCAACACCTGCCCTTCTGTTGTATAACTCTTCACGTTCAGCCCTTGGTCTACCAGATGGGTTATAATCTGCCATATCTCTTCACGCTCCGCCTTCTCCATCGTCATCCTTTGTCAATAGTTTCTTTAGTTCTTCATCGAAGTTCTGCAACTCTGACTTCACTACCATATCTTCAACCAATTCATCCACCATATCGTAACCCATCTCAGATGCAAATAGAGTGACGTATGTTGACTGAGTAATCAAAGCAATCTTTTCTGGGTCATCACGATGGTGGTACATAAACCTTAACAAGGAACCAAGCAACAGTTTGAATCCGTTGGGTAGCACATAGTAAGGGTCGAACTCTTCATCATCTTCTAACGTGTGGTCTATCAAGTCAAATGAATTATCGAATTGTTCCTTGCATTCGTGACAGTAAGACTCAGGTGGTCCGAGTTCATTAAAGTCCATTCTTCATATCCATCTTCTGATGGAAGTAGTTGGCACCTTCTTGTACATACATAGAGTTGACATCATATCCATCAGGTAATTGAATAATAGTAACTGGTAGTTCTCTGGCTAGGCTGCGAGCAAACTCTGTGCCAGGTTGGTCACCATCTGCAAAGACAAAGACTCTTTCAAAGTCTGCAAGCAATCGTGTGTAATGTTTCTTCCAACTGTTAGCACCAGGTACACCAACGCAAGGTATGCCAATGACAGAAGAGAGAGTGAGTGTGTCAATCTCTCCTTCACATACACCAATGTAATCACCAGCACGTTCTACATCTAGTACGTTATACATCTTGGTCTCTGCTCCAGTCAATCCCATATACTTAGGTTCAACAGCAGGGTTTAGTGCACGAAATCTTAAGTCAACAACACCAGTCTTAGTGATGTAAGGGATAGATAACCTACCCACCATTGCTTCGTGTCCAACCTCAGGCTCCGCGACTACGCCGAATGATGCCAGACGTGCTACCTCCAGAGGTATTCCCCTGCTTGCTAGGTAATCTTGAGCCAGAGAGATGCTTGCCGCGTACTTGTTGGCTGCTTTGCCCAGTAATTCCTTCTGCAATGCGCTTTGCTTCACGGATGTTTACTCCTTCTCTTGACGCAATAATTTGGAGCGAGTTACCCTGAACGCCACAGGCAAAGCATATAAAGATATTCTTGTCGAGGTTGGCTGAACCAGACTGGTGCGTATCTGAATGGAACGGACACTTAAGGTTGACTTGCCCGTTTCTTTGTCGTATGTTTGCACCATAGTGCGTGAGGACATCTGCGATGTCAGGCAAGTCGTTGTCAATTTTTATCACCATACCCTGCATCTCTCAATAGTTTCACTGCATCCTCCAGTCTAAGTAAGCAGACCCAATCGTCTACGCTCTTCTCACCTTGACCATTAAGTCTTAGTACTACAAGACCTAACAATCCTTTATCTCTTTCTTTTAATTGTGCGATAGCAGCAGCAGGATTAAATCCTGTTCTTGCCTTGACTTCCCAGTCAATACCAACTGTGCCAGTTACATCTGTGCCACTACGCCCTGCACCAGTAGACTCAGCGTATGGGAATCCATTGACCGCTAAGTACTCAGCCAATACTTTCTGGCTGCGGTATCCACGATGCTTGCGTGACTGTGATGCCACTTAGTATGCGCTCTTATCCTTACGTAGAATGCGGATAGCCCAGTTCATACCAACACCAACGCCTTCTGTCCACTCATCAGTAACAGGTGGCTTGGCTTCTTCAATCTTTATAATCATTGCAGCAAGTTCTTCTGCTACCTTAACCATTACCAATTGACGCATCTCTTGCGTCGTGTCGTCTTCTTCTTCTCTTAGCATTTCTTATCCATTCTCTGGTATGTCTTCGATGTACATATACTCAGGGTTAAATGATAGCCAACAAGTCAGGTTAGCGTTGGCATCGGCACGCCCATATCTATTCTTTACAGGAGCGACAGCCATAGAAGTACCGACAACACCCAGAGTGCAGATAAGTGCAGGAAGTTGTGCCACCTTACCCTGGAGGGCAGAACGAGGTTGGCAAGGGTTACCCATAACAGCCTCAGAAGTGTGGTGTAAAATAATAATAGCAGTGTTAGTTGCACGAGCAAGGTACTTCAACTCCTTCATAATGGCACGCATAGATGCGAACTCTTCACCACCATCGGTGGCAATATCCATCAAGTTATCTACAAAGATAGCAACAGGTGGGCAACCCCAGAGTTCTTCAAAGGCTTGGACTTCTTCATCTATATCTTGCAAGGTAGGCGAGGATTCAAATGACCAGACAATATGATTGCTCTTTTGTAGCACAGCCTTAGTCCAACCAGGGTCAGCATTCATCAGTGTTTCAACATCTGTTTGGTTCTTACCAGAAATCATAGATGCAAGGCGCATAGCCATAGTGTGTGCGTTTGTATCTGCTGAGATGTACAAGCAGGGCACCTTCATCTTCAGTGCCAGTGCAATAGCAAGTGTTGACTTACCTACACCAGGTGTACCAGCAAGCATAGATACTTCTGACCTACGAAATATAATTTTGTTTGCATCAAATGTTTTGAAACAACTAGGCAGTGGTTCTCCACCTATGTCCTGTCGTCCTACGCTTCTTACTAAAGTTCTCACTGCGTCTCCTGTCTTTAGTTGGAAGAGGGGCAACCACCTTCCCCGTCAGTTACCCCTCCGCCAATTCTTATAGCATCTCGTCCTGTATTAGTTGACGGGCTTGCATTGGTCTGGTGTTCCCTGTGGTGTTGGACAAGCCCAGAATGCGTAAGGCTTCCCATTCGTCTTGCTTACTCCCTGGCGGAAGATGCGTGCTCCGTGTACGCAGGTCGGTGTAGACATCCCGCCCGCCCCAACGGACTGAGTTGGCGCCTGGGTTGGAACGAAGGATGGCTGCTGCGCGGTGTCTTGAGTTGAACCGCCAGTCGCTAAAGGGAGCACTGTGTATGCAGCACTGACCGCCTTAGAGGTAGCAGCAATCTGATGTGAATAATCTGCGATGCCTTCGAGTAGCACACTGAGTTCATCAGCAGTGTTAGCACGAATGTTAATCAAGTCACCATTAGGAGACTTAACTGACACTTGCAACTTCCAGTTTTCTGTTGTCATTTCTTTTCCTTTGTGAATTGGCAATGTGCTGTGAGTCCACAGAAATTGCACGATTGTAGGTTCGGTAGAAATATACCAGCCTTGCGTGCCTTGTCAAAGCCTTCAACAAAATACTCAAGCGTGTCCAAAGTATATCTACTCAGGTCAATCATCTCTCCTGTCCCCGACTCACGAGACATCCAGTAGTTTCCTAGATTGACTTCTACTCCAATCATCTGTTCGACTCCTACTTTGTAGAAGCCTAACTGTAGGTCAGAGGTTGGGCGTGAACGTGATGTCTTCAAGTCAACGATAACTAACTTACCATCTACCTCAAAGATTCTATCTATGAACATCTTCACTGGTACACCAGCAATGATTGGGTTTAACTCTAGTTCGATAGCACGTGCACCTTGTGGTGTTGTCCAGATTTTCCAATTAGGATTGTTCTTGCGCCACTTGATGTAGTTGTCTACCCAAATGGAACCATTGGTATCCCACCAAACGCCATCCTCTTTGTTAGGATTGGCTATAGTGGACTTGCCTGCACGTCGTGCAGTGTTGAGGTCTAAGCCTTCGGTTTCTTTCTTCCAAGCCTTAGCCCATAGTTCATTCGTTGTCATAGTCGTACAACTCCGTTGCGTAGTGGAATGCACGACCACCTGCTGACCAGATAGACGGTTCCTCAGGAACTTGAAGCAACCTGCCAAGGTAGTACTGATAACCGCAGGTAAGGTACGTCGTGAAGGCGGAGTAAGAGACGTGTTCGGGTAGAACATACTCATCTAATTTAATCAAGGTTATCTTCTACAAAGTCAGTCAGGTCTTCTAAGTCTTTGCGAAGTTCTTCAATCAGAATTGTTATCTCATCAATCTCAGATAGCAAGATGTTAATTAAAGAGTCAAGTGTCTCTGTCTTAATTCGTTTCTTAAATGGAAAGTGCATTTCATCCTCCGTCTAGTAAGTTGTTAGATAGTACCCCTGTCAAGGACAGGAGGGTACTTAAAACAAGAGTACTATCTAAATCTATTGTAGTATATAATAATAATTATATATATTATATAAGGCGCTCCGCGCCTATATATTACTTATATATTATTATATATTTAATTATACACAGACCAAACACTTAATGTAAAACGACACGCCGAATGAGAAAAAGACCCCCACTCCCAGGTAAAAGTACCTAGAGGTGAGGGTCTTCGTGTCTCTATGGCCCTGCTAGGGGCCTATATGATGGTGTTTACTTCTTGCTGCCTAGGCCAAATTCCTTGGCCTTAGGGTCTAGTGCCTTCCAGAGTGGGGCAATGAACGCTGATGCGAAAGCATATGCCAGTGTCTTTGGGTCTGTCACTCCTGCTGCGTAAAGGGCCACCACTGCTGGGACCGCTGCACGTGCGTAAGTAGTTGCCATAGCAACGAGTTTGGTTGTATTCATTTTTCTCCTTATGACTTGAAGACTGGCTTACCGAATCCCACAACTGTCACAGCCTGTGACTTGCGGAACTTGGAACCATTCTTCTTCTTGTAGGCACGCACCTTGAGGCAGACTTGGCCTCCGTTGCGCTGGTCACCCTTCTTATCTGGGGCAGTGTTGCCTTCGATACAGGTGACTGTTCCGTCTGCGTTGTCCTTGACCACAATCCCAATATGTGAGATACGGTCAACGCCATCGTTCGGGAAATCAAAGAACACTACGTCGCCTGGTAGAGGGATTGCTTCCTCTGCCTTCTCCCATTGGTTCTTCTTCATAAAGGCTGTTGCTCCTGCCACTGTAGATACACAGTTAGGAATCTTCAAGCCCACTTGGTTAGCACACCAGTTAACAAAAGAACCGCACCAAGGTAGGAAGTTTGCTTTTGTAAATGCGCCGTACTTTGTTTCATTGTCCTTCGGACCTTCAATTACACCTAGTTCGCCTTCGGCTACCTTGATGAAGTCTAGTCTTTGTCCCATTTACTCACTCGCTTTCTTGTCAACCTTTGCAAAGGCTGCATTGATTTCTTCTGCGGTTAGACTTCCATCGTTGAGGAAGAAGCGTGCTAATGCCTCAAGTACACGTGCTGCACCTAAAGCACCAGCAAGAGTTGCTGCTTGCCATACTTCGATACCAACGAGGGAACCTGCACCGATAACTCCTAGTGCTTCTGCTGCAATGACTGCGCCAATACGCATCATTACGTTCTTAAATGTAACCATTATTCGTCCTTCATATTTCTGATGTTGAGTGTGATTGCCCAGACAATTAACGTGCCGCCGATTGCGTAACCAACAACTGTCTTTGCAGAACCATCAAGGACAACCCAGGCAATGAACATACCTAGCAAAGTCCATAGTTGATTCGCTATGTCTGAAAAGAATTTCTTCATTATGGTTTTCTCCTGTATGCTGCAGCGCCAGCAGCAGCGGTTACTGCAGCCTGTCCAGCGATTTGACCTACGATGACTGCAGCAACCACAGTCTTTTCAGACTGCGCTCTCTCTTGAGGACTCATATCTGCACCGATGGAACTGAGTGCAAGTAGTGCCTGTGCTGGGTCTGTAAAGATTGCTTCAAGTAATGCTGCTGGACTCTCAAGAACTACAAGAGCAGCAGCAACTTCTGCAGTAATAACAACTTCGTTTCCATTCTCATCTTGACGAACTTCAACTGGTGTCTCAGGTGGCAAGTCAGCATAGGTAAGACCTGCTGCTTGGATTGCCTCTGCTGTAACTGGCTCACCGTGAGCCGCTTCAATAATTGCTTGTGCAACCACAGCCTTCTCTTCTTCTGTTGCATTCTCTTCAGCCACCATAGGTGGTTCAAGTTCTTCAACAGGAGGTTCAGGTGCTATTTCGGGAGCAGGTTCTTCCTCCATAGGTGGTGCTTCTTCTTCTGCAGGAGGTTCTTCTTCCTCAACAGGCGGCTCTTCAATAGCCACAGGAGGTTCTTCAACAGGTGTTGGTGGTTCCTCAACTACAGGTGGTTCTTCAACAGGTACAGGAGGTTCTTCTGGTTCAGGCTCAGGCACTGGCTCAGGTTCTGGTTCAGGCGCAGGGTCTGGGGTAGGCTCTGGCACTGGAGCAGGAGCAGGTGGCGGTGCCACTACTGGCTCAGGTTGTACTATTGGTGTTGGCTCAGGTAAAGGAGTAACAACTGGTGTTGGAATTGATTCTGCTGTTTTCGTATCTACCGTTGATGTTTCTACTGGTAGCACAGGTGTTGAAGTATCGGAAGTTGGAGTCTGAGTTTCAGAAGTCACAGAAGATGTCTCTTGTGTGGCAGTCTGAGTATCGGAACTTACGGTTGGAGAATCTACGACTGTTGCACTATCAGAAGTTGGAGCAGTTACAGTCTCCGAAGGAGCAGTCGTTGTCTCCTGTGCAGTTGAAGTCTCAGAAGCAGTCACAGTTTCCGACTGAACGGTCTGAGTTTCAGGACTGGGACTTACAACAGGGGTAGGAACTACGCCATTGTAGTAACCAGTAGCACTATCAGAAAGATTATCACTAAAGTAAACATTGAATCCTGGTGGTGCATATCCGCCCTCACAAAATAATCTAGGAATGTAACCTCTGTTGGCAAAGAATTGGTTAGAGTAGTCCCAACCAATCTGGTAGGTCTGTTGAGTTCCATCCTGCTTAGCGCAAGTTACATCAGCATAGGCTGTTCCTGCGTAGGCTTGAGGGTAGAGTAGGAATGTAGTTCCAATTAAAATAAATAATACTGCGAACTTACTTGCTTTCCTTCTCACAGAGGAGGATATAGATTTGGTCAACTCGTTGTTCCAATCGGTTCACTTGGTCTTTCACGGAACCGCCCCCGTTTGGTTTTAACTCATACAAGTAATGCTTTACTAGCCATCGTACAAGTGTGGCAAACCCAGCCACTATAGTTAAAATTGCTACAGTAAATGCAGCCCAATCTTGTGCTGTCATTTATACTGTCCTAATTGTTATCTCTAGGATACCGCCAAAACCAGAGAAGCCTTTATCTGGTGGGGTACCACGGGTAAATGAAACCTGTTCGATTGTTGCCTGACGTGACTCACCAGTGGTGAGGTCTTGCCAGGTTACTACGTCTCCAGATTGCTCAATGTTTTCAAGTAACTGGATTCTTTCTGTTGCTCTTCCTTCATAGCCAACAACCACGTTGTATCGGTCCGTCTCTAAATCATAGCAGTAGACAGGGAATTGAATGACACGCTGGCGTGGAGTAGCAATGGTTGCCTTAGCCTGGTATCCCTTGAAGACTGGACCAAGGCTAGAGGTTGTACCGTCTCGATACATAATAAACTTAAAGGCTACATACTCTTGGGCAGTAGCAGGGTTAGATGTTCCCACTTCAATAGATGGAACTGATACGTCGTATGAGATATGGTCGTATTCGACACCATTCTTGTCCACAGTTTCAAGTGTCATAGAACCGTAGGTAAAGTCACCACGTCCGAGAAGACGCTTGAAGTTCTTAGGCTCAAGTGTTCCGTAGCGGATGTTACCTGTAGTCAGGTAGCCATTGGTAATCAACTCTGTTGCTGACTCAATATATACAGCACCAGGTGACTGCACCTTTGCGTTTGCGCTAGATACAGCAGTAGATGCTACGTTGCCAGCAGTCTTTGCATAGGAAAGGGTTGTACTTGTTACAGCAGTCAAGGTATATGTAGCAGTTGTACTGTTGAATGTTGTGTCAACTCCCTCAATCCATACAACATCACCCACTGCTAGGCCGTGGGCTGTGGATGTAGTAAGGGTTGCAACATTGGATGTCAGTTGTTTATTAGTGACTAAGGTGCCCTTTGTTAAACCTTGTGAAGTAAAGGCTAGTTGTTCAGTACCATCAATGAATGCACAGGCTGTAGTGTAGCGTCCTGTAACAGCACCATAGTAGACATCGTTTGCCCAAGCAAAGCGCAAGGACTCTAATTCATTACTCAGGTCAATGCGGATTGTTCCTGGCTCTCCATCCACGCTAGTAGCACACCATATATAGTGGTCACGAGCAGCAAAGTCATAGCAAGGTTGGTCGGTTTCCACAATAAGTGGGCCATAACTAATTGAACCATCATCTTTTACATCTGCAGCACGAACACCTTTGTTCGTACCAATCATCATATAGCCAAGGTAGTAATAAATCTTGTGGACTATCTCACCTACTGGTAGTTCAGCAGATACGATTGCTGATGTTAGGGTAGGCAGTGCGCCAGTGGTACCAAGAACAAAGCGCAAGATTGTTGACTGAATACCATTGTAACCAGAGACATAGATTGCAGTACCAGAAGCAGCGACAGATGTGAAGACGTGGCTAGAAGATGGATGTGGGTAGATTGCTGTTCCGAGTGCAGTAGATGCTGATGATAGTTCATATATAGAGTTGTTTAGACAGAGGACAATACGCTCTTTGACATACTCCATCACAGCGTTTGTTACCACAACAGTAGAGGTCTTCCACATTTGAACTTCGTCAGAAGTATCTGTTGAAGAACCTGTTAGTGGCTTCTTGTACATTGCTGTCTTAGTTACACCAGCATCATCAATCTTTGTAATCCAGTAGGCAGTAGTGCCATCATCACAGATGGCATAGACTGGGTATGCAGTAAGAGCGTTATAGTTAATGAAGTGTGTCTCTGTGCCAGTAGCATCAATCTTATCTACATCGTATTCATCTTGAAGTAGGACACCCTTAGTGCTATTCCATTGGATAGAACGTAGTGTCTGGAATGCACGACCATTGGTACGCAAGTCACCAGTAGTTATGTGCCCAGCATTGCAAGACTTAAGCAGTGTTGCCTGTCCCTTAGTCCAGATGTTGACACCTTTGCTATCTGAAAAGCGATAGTGCCCATTCTCATCTGTGGTTGCAGGGTCATAAAACTTGATACCTGAACCAGAGTGGAAGGACATCTGACTACGAAGCCACCAACCAGTAAGTGATTGCTCGCCTGGCTCTGTGCCATTGTCGAACTGGTCTTTACGAAAGGGTGCAGTCTGTCGCACGTAAGGGCGTGAGTCATTGATTGCATAGATGAATGGAAGTCCACCAATTGCTACGTCATAAGACATATCGGTGTTCTGCCAGATGGCAGTAGATGAAACCACACCTACGTCAACTGCGATAGAGCGTTCGGCTCTACCTTCGGTTATGTCTCTGCCAGCCAAGGCACACCTCCACTACTAGGAATTAAATTATTAGTTTGTAATTGCGGCGATTTCATCGCCAGTCAAACCAAGTGCTTGTAACTTAGCCTGTGCTGCCAACTTAGCATCTGCCTTAGCAGTTTCTGCTGCCTCACGTTCTGCTTGTTCAATGGCAGCAGCCTGTGCATCTACTGCACGCTGCTCAATCTCTTCTGGGGTTAGGTCTACGTATGACTGTGTTCCCTTTGCTACATCTACTACAAGTTTCTTATCAGCCATTTTATTCTCCTTGGATTATTACGTGTGTAGCATCTGGACAAGACCAGGTGCAAGTTGTTTCATCAAAGTTAATTGCAAGTGGGTGACACTCTGGCTTTGGTGCAATGAAAGCATCGCGACTTGCATCGTAAGTAAAACCGATACCTGCGTAGTTCTTTCTAATTGTCCCGTTGTAACTGGTCTTAACCCAGGTACCACCGAGTGAGTTCATAAAGGCTTCGCCTTCATCTGGCTCACTGTTATCGCCTACGAGTACTCGCAAGACAATGTTGTTGCTGTCTATCTCTGCCCAATGTGACATTCTATTCTCCTTAAACTATTGGATATCTAATAATAACAATCCCTGAACCGCCAGTACCACCAACAAAACTTGTGCTACCAGCATTACCCGCACCGCAACCACCGCCACCGCCTGTATTAGCAGTTCCCTGTGTTCCTGTAGCGCCAGCAACACCAGCGCCGCCACCACCATAACCACCAGTTCCTACTGCGTTTGTGTAAGCCTGAGCCGCACCACCACCACCTGCATAGTAGTAGTTGCCTGAAACTAATTGACCTGTTGATGTTGCTGAACCCATTGCATTAAGTGTTGCAATAGTTGTTCCGCCTAATCCATTTCCACCATTGCCCGGGCCACCTGCTGTGCCAGCGCCACCTATTGCACCAGCACCGCCACCGCCACCGCCAACATAAGGGTTAGCGCCGTATGAAACTCCACCAGCATTACCATAGCCTTTACCTGAATAAGAAGTTTGTGTTGATGTACCACCAGTATGCGCGCCACCATTTTCTGCCGCGCCACCACCCGAACCACCATTGTTACCGTTGTATGGAGATACATTTTGCGAACCACCGCCACCGCCGCCAGTTGCAACATAAGAAAGCAGTGTTGAGTTAGTTCCATTACCGCCAGTTACAGTATTCGATGCGCCAGTACCACCCGCACCAACTGTAACCGCGTAAGATGTAGCAGTAAATGATTCGCCGCTAGAAAATACTAATCCGCCAGCACCGCCACCACCACCATCAAACCATCCACCGCCACCACCACCAGCAACAACAAGTGCATCGCAAGTCAATGAAACCGCAGGTACAAACGCACCCGTTGCCAAGAATGTGTGATACCAATAAGTGCCATCGGTTGCAATGACATTGCCACCTGTAGCCTTTGGCGCAATGGCAGGTGTAGTGCCGAGGGCTGCTATGCCATAAAGCGAGAAGGTTGAACCTGCAAGTAAGTTTGCGCCAATAATGCTTTCAAACTTAATACTTGTAATTGCAGCAGTGTTAGACCAAAGAGAGGCCATAAATCCTGCTTCAGCTCCAGTGGCATTATTTTCAGATACAAAATCAGCAGAGTAAGACTTGTAGTTTGATGATGTGTAATTTGGAATATAAACTTCAGCATTACCAAATGTGCTTGCTGTGTTATCAGATGTATCTACCCAAGATATAAGTTGGGTATATGACCCATTGTTTCCTGAAGATACACTTGAACCATTGCCATAAATCCAACGGTTTGAATAGCCAGTAGTGCTGCCATTAAACCCAAGAATGAATAAGTCATTTGTAGTATTTACTCGTACTGAGTAAACAATCTTCAAATCGGTGTAACCCGTTTGTGGAATGTTGGAGAATGTGACTGATGCTGCATCAGCGTTAAGTTCGGTGCGTTCTAATAAAATATAATTCTCGGCCATTGATGTCTCCCTTATGCCTTCAAGTATCTGACTATGACTACGCCGCTGCCGCCTGCACCGCCTGCGCTTCCAGAACCACTTCCACCTGCGCCGCCGCCAGTGTTTGCAGTTCCAGCAGTTCCGACTGTGCCAAGAACTCCTACGCCACCACCACCAAGACCAGCAGCACCAACGGCAGGGCCACCATAGGCACCACCACCGCCGCCGCCTGCATAATAAACAGTGCCTGAAACATTTTGACCAGTTCCAGTTACAAGACCCCAAGAAGAATAGGTAGATGTACCAACTCCACCACTTCCAGCGTTAAATGGAGATGAAGGAGCATCTTGTCCGACTGCGCCAGCACCACCGCCACCGCCGCCAACGGAACCGCTACCAGAAATACCACGACCTGCACCGCCTGCAAATCCTTGACTAGTAGTCGGAGAGCCACCTGCGTTTGTTGCCGTATAACCTGATGTAGCATCAGCACCGCCACCGCCGCCACCCGAGCCACCTGTTAGACCAGTTCTTTGAGAAGAACCTTCTGAAGCACCACCTGCACCACCGCCTTTAACGAGAGTCAGTGCGCCAAATTGTGAGTCATTTCCATTAGTGCCGCGAACTCCCACAGAAGTTCCTGCGGAGCCACCTGCTCCAACCGTTACATTGTAAGAGGTTGCAGTTAAAGACTGTGAAGTAAAGCCCAAAAGTCCACCTGCTCCACCACCGCCTGCGTAATTAAAACCGCTAGCGCCACCACCTGCGACAACTAGCACATCACAAGTCAATGATTGCTTAGGAACAAAGGCACCTGATGCACCAAAGGTGTGATACCAATACGTTGCATCCTCTGTGATGATACCGCCAGTTGCCTTTGCAGCGCCTTGGTCAGCGTTGGCGATACCGTAAAGTGAGAATGTGGAGCCGACTGAAATAGTGTTTGAACTTTCTGGCGTAATAAGTATGCTAGTAATTGCGCTAGTACTTCGCCATAAACCAACAGCAGCAATTACTAAAGATGCAGCAGCGCTACCACGACCCAGAACTGTTTTGTAAGTTGTTGTGTTTGCATAATTTTGCAAATGTATAATAGAGGCACCACCAGTGGTGTTAGTTCTGCCCATTCCCACGATGTAAGTGTCGTTGGATGCTCGACCTGATACTGCACTTGACCCAGTACCATAAAGATATGTTGTTGAATAATTGCTTGCAGAATCTCCGTTAAATCGCATCATAAAAGAAGCGTCACCTGATGAAGTTCCATTTGCCACAATAACCAAATCTGTGTAACCGCTAATGCCTGTCAGACTAAGGGTGACAGAAGATGTGGAAGTGCCAACAGTTGTTTTAAGTAATTCTGTATATGTATTTGGCATTTACTTCACCCCGTATAGTGAGATAGTAGTTCCAGAAGTCCAAGAACCGTCAACAGTAAAATCAACGCTGGTAATTGCGGTAGTTAAATTTGAATAGGAACTGCCAAGCATAAGTTCACCAGAACCATTAGCATCAAATCCAGCAAGGTATCTTAAAGTTTTTGTTTTGCTTGTATTTGTGTAATCTAAAATGTCAAAGATGGCTCCACCAAATACACTTGCCGTGACAGTGCTACCAGGGATGCCGCCAATAGTTCCATACCCACTTACTGAGTAAGCCGAAGCAGCAGAACCATTACCGTATAGGTGATGGCGATAACCAGTTTGACCGTTACCATTTAGATTTAGATAAGCAGTAAGTCCTGCTGCTGCGTAAGTTCCACGTCCTAGCACCCTGAATTGAAGATGCTTGTAGGTTTGTGGAATACCAGCAAACATTACATTTGCAGTAGTAGCAGTCAGTGTTACAGTAGCCAAGGAGTCATAGGCACCGTCAGGCGCCCAGAGATGGCCACTTATCTGTGAAGCCATAATCCCTAAGTTTGTCATTATGCAAGGTCTCCAAAAATAATCCAAGAGTTGGCTGCAATCTTCTTGCAAGTTGCGCCAGAGTTGGCTACACGTAATTTAGGAGTTGCGCTGGTTGCACCAGTTGAAATTACTGTTGTAGTTCCAGGAGTTACCGCACCAATGGTTGGTTGTCCCGCACCAGTTACCCAGAAGACTGTAAACTCTGTACCAATTGCAAAATTAAATGTGGCATCGGTAGGAATATTAAACTGTACGCTGGAAGCATTGTTCATTGAGAACATATTGCCTTCATCACCAGATGCAAATGTATATGCAGCAGTCTTGGCTGTGTATGTGCAGCCAATCTTAGGCGCTGTAATTACCGCACCAGTTGGGATTGTTACTGTACCTGTAAATGTAGGTGAGGCTAAGTTAGCCTTAGTTGCATCTGTTGGAACTGCTGTAGCATTAGTTAAGTTAATAGCAGATGGAGTACCAAGGTTTGGTGTTACTAGAGTGGGGCTAGTAGCAAAGACTAGGGAACCTGAGCCAGTCTCGTCAGAGATAACTCCTGCTAGTTCTGCTGAGGTTGTGGCAGCAAGAACAGATAACTTATCTGTAGTTACCACTAAAGTCTTAGTTGACGGAATAGATGTTCCGTTGATAGATGTGGCTGTAGCCACACCAAGTACAGGAGTTACAAGGGTTGGGCTTGTATCTACTACAAACTTAGTTCCAGTACCTGTCTGAGAGGCTATAGAGGTTGCTGAGCCTACAGATGTTATAGGACCAGTAAGGTTGCTAGGAGCAACTGTTACGCCGTCTACATAGCCCTTAGTTGCTGCATCAGTAGAAACTGTAGGTGTTCCCATACCAGTAATCTTGTTAGTACCCATTGCAATAGCACCAGACATAGTGCCACCAGCAAGAGGCAACTTGGTTGCAATAGAGTTGGTTACTGTTGTAGAGAATGCTGCATCATTGCCAAGGGCCGTTGCCAACTCATTAAGAGTGTCAAGTGCTGCAGGAGCAGAAGCGACAAGGTTGGATACTGCGGTTCCTACGAAGGCTGTAGTTGCTACCTGGGTTGTGCTTGTTCCAGCAGTAGCAGTTGGGGCAGTTGGAGTACCAGTTAATGCTGGACTAGCCAAAGGAGCATAAGTGCTTGATGCTGTAGCAGTTGCCAATTTAGAATCAATTTGGGTCTGGATAGCAGATGTTACGCCATCCACATAGCCAATCTCTGTTGATGAGACAGTTGATGAGATACCAAGTTTTGTCCAGTCAATTGCTGCTGCTGTATTAATCTTAGCATTAGTGATTGTATCGTTAGCAATATCAGTTGCAGTGATTGCACCAGTAAGGGCTAACTTAGTCTTAGCAATAGCAGCAGATGCGTTAATGTCAGCATCTACAATAGTATCGTTGGCAATCATTGTGCCAGTTACTGTGCCAGTATCACTTGTCTTAATCAAAGTAGCACTTGTTGGAATTGTAGTTCCATTAATGCTAGTTGCTGTGGCAACTCCCAAGACTGGAGTTACAAGTGTTGGACTGCTAGATAGCACTGTTGCACCAGAACCAGTTGAAGTTGTGACTCCAGTACCACCATTGGCTACAGCAAGCGTGCCAGTTGTACCAGTTGATAATGGCAGTCCAGTTGCGTTAGTAAGCACGACAGCAGATGGAGTACCAAGTGCTGGGGTAGTCAGTACTGGAGAGGTAAGAGTCTTGTTAGTTAAAGTCTGAGTGTTGGTTGTACCAACTACTGCACCAGTTGCACCGTGGCCTGTGGTTGCTTCAATGTGAGTGTTGGCTTCGCGGTAGTCTCTACCTACGGCCATATGGCGTACTACAGCACCTGCTGAATGAGCCTGTCCAGATGAACCATCAATGGCACGAGTGATGGTAAGTGTGTTAGTACTTACCGCCGTAACATCTACAATTTCTTCAAGGGCTGTATCTGGGTCAATGACTACAGTGAAAGTTTCTCCAGCAGAAATTGTGACACCACCAAGTAGTGCTGTGCCTGATACTACCGTTGCCGATGTACCAGATGATGTAAGTGCTCCAGTCAGGGTTGTCTGCTGCGAGCGAGATGAGTATTTACGTGTTGTCATTGACGGTCCTTATCGGCGGGAGAAGTGAACTCGTGGGGGATAGTTCTGTTGCTGTGCTTTTGTTTCTTCATTAAGACGTTGTGTGTAGAGTGCATAGAGTTGCTTAGTTGCACTCTGTGATGCACCGTATGGGCGCTTAGAGTCTGTCTCGTCAGCCTGTGGGCTAACCTGTGAGGCACGTGCTGGGTCAAGGAATGTGAGTAAGCGATAGGCTGCGCCTAAGATTGCTACATCTCTTGTTGACTCAGGTAGTCCTGTCTGTGTTACATAGTCCTGAGAGTTACTTGTAAAAGCAACTGGGTCTGTGGCATAAACTACACGCACTGTGCGTCCTGAGATAGGAGCCTCACCTAGTGTGATTGTCTGTGCACCTGCACCCCAGGCTGTTGCATCTGCAGTTGAGTCAAAGTCCCAACGACGCAATGGACGCCATTCCTTTGAAGGTCCGATGTCTTGCCAGGATACAGTCAAAATGTTTTTAATGTTTAAGTCAGTAAAGCCATAGGTTGACTGTGCTGCATTGAATGTAAATGATGTGCTCTTGACTGCAAAGATTACAGAGCCAAGTGAACGCACTGTGTCATTGATTGCTCGTTTGATACTAAAGCGTGGAAAGGTAGGAGAGATGGTTACCTTTGAATCTAGCAAGTGTGTAGCAGCAGTAGTACCTAGGTAGCCACGACCATAAGGAGATACTGTTGCTGTGTTAGCAACGCGGTCAAATGAATCTATCCAAAGTAGTTCTTCGTCAATCTCAACAGTACCCTTACCTACAGAGTCGGTAGACCCAAGGCTTAGAATAAGTGGAGATGCACTTGTTGAGGTTGTTGTGGTAACAGCAGCAGTTAAGTGTGTAGCCCTGTCCTGCTGAAAGGTATAGCCAGAGAGGTTGATGAGTACTTCGTCAATCATATTGGCAAGAGTAGTTGTCATACGTTGATGCTCCTTAAGGCTGTGACTGCTTCTAATCCTGTGGTTCCAGCAATCTCATTACAGACAGCATTAAGACCTTTGTAGGCATTAGGCTGACGTGATGAACTTGCCTTGTAGTTAAGAGCACCAATGATGGCTTTGCCTGTTGTACCAGCCCAGACGTTTGCAGCACCTTGGGTATCCTGATACTTGGTAATATCTGTGATACCAGCGAGCCTGTTTAACTCTGCTGTCAATGTGCTACCTGCTTTGCCAGTTGGCATTGTTATCTCCTTTTGGTCATTGCGTTGTAATAGTGTTCATCAAAAGAGAACCGCTTCATATGTGGAGCAGTTGCACTTGTGTCACACCAGAGTGGGATTCCTACCTTGTCGCATAATGCAAAGAAGTAGATGTCCTCACCAATAAATTTATTTCCTCGTCCCATCTCCATAAAGAGTTGTGCCTCTGGCATCTCCTTAAGGATTCTCTCAACTACGCTGCGGTGCATAAGGATGAACCCCATACCAGCAGCGCCTACCTGAATCAACTTGTCCTTAGGTAGTGGGTGCACTCTGGTCAAGCCAAAGCCACCATCTTTATTATCTGCAAAGTTAAATACTGTAGGCATTGGAACCATCAAGGGTTCCTCTGGATTGTCTGTAGTGAAGTAGACTCCAGTAACCATAGGCTTCTCATCTTTGTCCTTGGCATTCCATAACTTGAGGAATGTCTCTGGACTAATGACTACATCTGAGTCAACCCAGAGTAACCAGTCAGATTTGTTCTGCTCATACCAATATCTAATTACTGTCTCACGTTGCCTAGCAATCTGGTTGCCTTGGCTACGCAGTGTGGAGTGGAAGTTTATGCCTGACTTGAGCATTACATCTGTCACGCCCTGCATAAACTTTCCATCCACCATACCGTTATCGCACCAAGCGATTGATACTGTTTCTTGCATTGTCCCCTACTTTCTTACCACTTAACTTTGTCAGCCCAATATGCTGCACTCATCTTGCCCTTAGCAATGTTCTTAGCGTGACGTGCTTTGAATGATGCTTGACGGGCTGTTGGCTTCTTATCGCCAGTGACACCCTGTTGACCAAAGCGAATAGTCTTGACCTTATCGCCCTCCTTGGCCACAACAACGTGTGACTTCTTAGGATGAGTCGGTGTACGCTTTGGTTTATTAAACCCAGATACTCCTGCTCGCTTTAGTCGTGGGTCAATCATTTAGCGTGTCTGTCCAAGTCCACGGCCTCCGAAGAGTCCGCCTCCACCCATACTGCCACCACCACGTCCGCCGCGTGGGGCTACCTTGATAACTTTCTTTTTTCCTCCACCAGCGACTGCAAGTTTAGTTCCACCTCTACCTGTATTAAGAGGCTTATTCTTATTTTGCTTTTTAATAATCTTTGCGTTAGCCTTCTTTTCGTTGGCTGCTTTAACTTCTTTAGCCTTGAGTTTGGCAGCAAGAGATTCCGCTTCCTTCAACTGTGCTGGTGTTAAAGGCTTACGTGGAGGATTCTTAAGTTGAGTAAATCCTGGCAACTTTGGGCCAAGAACTCTTACTGATGGGCTAATTGTTACGCTTGTTCTGCCGCCAGGGTTACCTGCAGGACGTGGTGGTGTTGATTTCTTCATTGCCATATTACTTACCTTTCTTAGACTTGCCAGCCTGTGATAAGGCTATGGCAATTGCTTGTTTTTTAGACTTAACTATCTTGGCCTTCTTAGGACCCTTTGGGTTAACTCCAGCGTGAAGAGTTCCACGCTTGAACTCGCCCATAACTTTAGCAATCTTTTTATTGGCTGCTACTTTTTTCATTAGTTCGTGTATCCATTCGGATTAATGCCATACTTCTTAGCAATCATATCTCTGGTCTTGTTAAGGTCCTTGACTGCTCCTGCCTTCATAAGTTTACGAAGTTCAGCCTCGGCAGCAGCAGAACGCTGTGCGAATGTAGATGGGCTAGGGCTTGGCTTTGCCTTAGGTGTTGGTGTTGCCTTCTTACTCATCTGCATTTTTTGACGAGCCTGAAGTTCTGTTTTCTTTAACACTGCGCGTTGCGCTGGTGTCATCTTCTTTAAGTCTTCAGGTTTAATCATTACTTCTTCTTGCCCATCTTCTTCATAGGCTTCTTAGCAACCTTCTTCTTGGTGCTATATTCCTTCATACGCATAGCAGGAGACTCTGTCTTCTCGTGCATCTTCATAGCCTTCTTTGACTTGTACATCTCGCCTTTTACTGACATTAGATTGCTCCTATTTCTTTCATAACTGCTGCTGTGTTTTTGTTTATGTCTTTAGCCTTAGGCATTGAGTCTGCGTCATAAGCCTTACCCAATGTTTCTGAAGCCCGATAAGCCTGCTCTACGTGAGCGTGAGTAGTTCCTGCTGGCTGTATGCCAGACTCCCTAGCCTTGCGGTAGGAAGCCAATTCAGAGTTCCACTTCTTATCAGGTATATCTCTTGTTGCATCGCCTGCGTTTAACTGCAAGCCTCTGGCCTTACACCCGAAGCAATCTTCGTCACATTGTGTATGGTCAATATCTATATCTTCTTCTGTCAGAAACGGCTTAGCCGATGTTTCGTCGCAGAGTACACAACCCCAAAGAGTTGCTACAAAATCGTGAGACTCACTGAAACCCCACTCTAAAACTTTACTAATATGACTGTGCATTTTGTCCCCTACTGTGCTATGAAGTTTGCTTCTGTTACTCCTACGTTGGCAGCAATCAACTCTGCCTTTGCTGCATCATCTACTGTGTGGTTATAGCCACCACGATAAACAACATCATAGTCATTAAGGTCTTCATCTACTGGGTAACGTATCTGTGAGTAGGTAGCACCAGACTTAACAATAGTTATGCCTTTGCGTAAATTAGCAAAGTAAAACAAGCGATGTCCACCAGATGGACCTTCAAGTACATACGGTGTCTGGAATGTATAGTTTGCCATAGTTCTCCTTAATGAACTTACTGATGAGGCTAGGTTTCCCTAGCCCCACCCGTCAATCAATTAAGCGATTGATGAACCTGATTCGATTCGGTATAGTGCTTCTTCACGGTAGCGTGCAAAGCCAAGTACGCCGTACCAACCCATTGGGCGGTGACGCATCAACTTGTCAACTACTGGTCCGATGACTACGTGTGGCTCTTCAGCAACGGCTTCTGCCATTGCTTGCTGTCCAGCGAGGATTGTGCGGTACACCTTTGCAGATGAAGCACCGTCTGTTGCTGAGTAGAGACGTGGTGACTCAACGAAGTATGCACCTTCGTAAGTTCCGATTTCTCCAGCCCAGATGCGGTCCTGTGCAGAACCGTACTGGTTAGGAAGAAGCCATCCTGCAGAACCTGTCTCAGCGCGGAGGTCGTGTGAAACTTCTGGGTGGATACCAGCCCAGTAGAGTGAACCCTTGCGAGCAGTTGTCTTGTTAGCGCGGAGTTTTGCAACTGCCTTGCGAACGTTTGCAGATGAAAGTGTTGCGGCAGCAGTAATTGTTGCTGTTGATGTTGCTGTTGAACCTGAGTAGATGACGTTTGAGCCACCGCGAAGAGTTGTCATCGCAATAGAATCAATTGAATCTGCAAGGTTGAATGCAATGATGTTAGCAATTGCTGGGTCAACATCTGCAAGTGAGAACAACTCAAGTGCACGAGTTACTAGAACTGAGTTACCGTACTCGTTAAGAGTAATGGTGACTGATGTTGGTGTTGACATTGCTACTGCATCTGGGTCAGCATCTTCTGTGAGTGCTGTTGTTGCTGTTGAAAGGTCAACGTAGCGCTGTAGAACTACTGTTGAGCCAGGGATTGATTGGCGTGCTGGGCGCTTGTCGGCGACTGAACGAATAAGTGGCTCGCTGCGAAGTGCGAACTCAAGAAGTCGGTCATAAGCCTTCTGAACTAAACCAGCACCACCAGCGGTTCCTCCGAGAGAGGAAGAGCCTGTGGATACATATGAGTTTGCCATTTAGGTATATTTCCTTTTGTAGTTAGAAACTATGATTATTTATTCTTGTAAGCGAAGTAAACTCAAAATCTCTTCCGCTGATTCAGCGTGGTCGAGGCGATAGTTTAGGTCTTCTGCTTTGTCAGGTGTGTATGCACCCTGTGTAACGACGTCCTGCTGACGTAATGCAGCGCGGTCCATCTCGTCTACTTTAGGGGCTTCCTCTGCCTTAGTTAATCCGAACAAGTCTCCGTTTTCGTCGAGCCAGTTATTTACTGATTCTTCGTTAACATCATCTATGTCCTTAAGGATTAGACGTACAGCCTTAGGATTTACACCCTTCTTTTCTAGGACTTCCTTGACGGTTCTCTCACGTTGAACCTTGGATAATGAATCCAATTGGTCGGTGAGTTCCTTGATTCGTTTCTCATCATTACGCTTGGCTTTCCGCAACTTCTTTAAGAGGTCGCTTCCATCCATATTGCCAGTGACTTCTGTGTCCAAGTCATCGTCTTCTTCATCCCAGTAGTTGTTGCTCATAGCAACTTTCCACCCTTCTATTTGTAGTAGTCGCAAGCCTCAGGTTCCAGTCGGGGGATTGGCCTGGCTCTTGCTATCGGTCTAATACGCTGACGGGGCCGATAGGTCCGTTCAGGATTCTATTTAGAACTGTCCAGAAGAGGACGTTCTCCTTAGGTACTGCGTTGAGAATGCACCAGGTCCTACTCCAGATTCACCTTGGAACTGTGCTTCTTCTCGTGCAACCAGTGCTTCTTTCTTACGCTTTGCTGATGCAAGTCCTAATAGGTTTGCTTGCTCTGCTTCACGTTGAGAGTACTGGTCCATAGTTGGTGCGTAGATAGAACTTAATTTCTCCATAGTTGGAAGTTCTCCAGCAATCTTTTCATAACCAGTTGATGCACCTGCAGCGGATACTCCAGCAGTTTCAAGTGCCTGTGCACCGAGAGTTCCAGACTTAACATTTGCATATGAAGCAGATGTTGTTGTTGTATCTGCAAGTTGTGCTTGTAGGCCCTGACGAAGTGCTGCTCCGCCAATCTCTGCTGCTTGAACTTTACGCTCAAGTGCTGGTAGTTGCTGCTCTGGGTCAAGCATTGCTGCTACTAAATCTGTTGCACCTAGCATTGGGAAGAACCTACGAAAAGCCTCTGTTGTTGCTGGCTCTGCCTTAAGTACTCTATCATATGCAATAGATACACGTTGCGCTGCTTCATCAACAGATACATCTGCTGCAATAAGTTTTGTGTACCAATCTTGGTTATCCATATTATTTAGACCATAAGACTTAAACATCTTTGAGTATCCACGCTCTTGTTGTAAATATGTAGATTCATCAAGAAGTGGCATCTTATTCTTTAGGCGTATTGCGTTGCCTGCAAAACGAGTAAGATATGGATTATTGTAACGAGCATCATAACGAAGCAAATTAAGAATTTCTTCACCATCTGCTTCTGGAAAATCTGCAATAACTTTGTCAACCATATTAGCAATACCGTCAATACCATATGATGATAGGAGTGCAGTTAACCCAGCAAATTTATCTGTTTGAACAGGTTTTGCAGGAACAAAATCTAGACTCTTTGCAATTGGAAGTGAACCATCTTCAGCATATCCATTAGCATCTACATCCACTGGACCATTAAGTGTTTGAACAGTTCCAGCCTTTGTCCACGTTGGTTTAACAGGCTGGTCTGGTGCTACTGGTCCCACAAAACCAGTATCTCCTGGTTTATTGGCAGGGGTTGGCATCTTTACGGATGGAGTAAAGTTAGGTATAAGTCCAGAAGTAGGAGCAACTGCTGCACCAGGTTGTGTCTTTGTTGGTGCTGGATTAGCATTAAGATAATCACTATAGGTTTCTCTATCTTCTAAAGGAAGACTCTTTTGAAACCTTTCCCACTGCGCTTTAGTCATTACCATTATGCAGGTCCAATTCCGAATGCTCTAACAATCGCAGTCAATGCGCTTTGCTTAGTATTCTTATATGTTTCAGTGTCTTTGAACTCTGGTTTTGCGTAAAGAATCTTCTTATATTCTGTAGGTGACAATGGCTTATCTCCAGCGGCAACTTCATAGAAATCTGCTGGCTTTAACTGTGATGTTGGCTTACCATAAATCTGTGAGTAGACGCTTGCGTATGGTGCAACAAGGTCAGATACTTCTGCACCCTGGTCAATCAAATCTCTGAATCCTGGATATAGAGCCTTGGCCTGCTGCTTTGTAACATTAATAACATTAGCCAAAGCCTGCTCGCTGCGGACACCTTGAATAGCCTTCTTGTAAACTTCTGAATCGTTTACAGGAATTCCACTATTAACATATGCGTTGCGTATCTTATTAACAACCATACCCAAAGCACCTTCTTGTAGCAGTGCATCATCCTTGGTATCTGGTGTAGACATTGCTGTCTTGTATCGTGTGGCAGCAGCATCCTGAATATACTTCAGACGGATGTCTTCACGCTGCTGTGGGCTAATTGAACCCCCCTGTTTAGCCTCAAGTTTCTGCACTTCTTTGGCATATGATGAAGCAATCTTGTTATCCACTCCAGCATTAAAGACGTCCATAAACTGGGTATTAAGTTCTGATATCAGCGCAGCAGATGGAGTTACAGATGGACCTTTGCTTGGTGTGCTAAAGAATGAAGCAGCAAGATTCTTATTTACATAAAACTTATCAACGCTTAACTGATAATCTTCTCCAACTTTGTCAGAGTATGTCATCACCTTAGTCAAAGCATCAATATCTGCTTTGCGTGGAGCAATTGTATTACCCATAGCAATAAGACTTTGTGCCGTTGGCTCTGTTCCTGGCTTATAGATACCAGGAATCTGAGCAAGTTTCGCAAGAAGGTTTGCTTTATCTTTATTAGATAATCCAGAAAAAGCCTCTATAGCAGAAGTATCCGTATATTGAGTCTGCTTTGTAATAGCAACTGGTGCCTCTAGTTGGCCTCCAACATATCTTCCTGGGGTCTGACCAACGTAAATTGGAGAACCAAGCGGACGACCATCAAGGCCAGCCTTAGTTCCACTTGTGCCATAAGGCGCAGTGCCACTTGATGCTAAAATTTCAGGACTTACATTTGCAGCATCTGCACTTGCACTTCCTGGCTTAGCCTTTGTTGATGGGGCTGGCATAGGTGTCGTTGATGACATTGACTATCCCTCCAATTCTGATTTGAAGAATGTGTAAAAGAATTTCTGGAACTCTGGATTGCGAGCAAGGATTCCTTGTGCTTGCTCTGCTAACCAAGTTCTCTGTGGTTCCGCACTCTTGACTGCAAGGGTGCTATTAGGGTCACGACCTGCACGCTCTAGCGCAATGCTGCGTAGATACATATAGTCACGCAGACCCTGAACTGCATCTGAATCTAGGAATCTTTCATCCTTGAGAATGCCATCAATCTGTGCCTGAACACGTGCATCCTTGAAGTAATCTGTGGTGATAGATAATCCACGTGCTGCATAACTATCTCCTAGTGCAGATAGTGCGCTGTCATATTCATCCTTGCTCCAACCCTCGGCAGCAGAACGAGTAAGTAATCTATCTTTAGCGGCAAAGTAACGAATGCGTGTTACCTTTTCGATAATCTCATCCTTCTTAAGGACTGTGCGATTGCCACGTTTCTTTTCCCAACGCATCATTTCCTGTGACAGTCCACCACCAGGGTAGATATATCCATAGGTATCTGGGTACTTGTCTGCTACATCTGGGTTATCACGAAGGAGTTCATAACTATATAGGTTAGTTGCTGAACCACTTGTATATCCAATGATAGCAAAGATATAGTTAGGACCGTATAGGTCAAGGAAATCAGCATAGGCTTTGTTCTTATCGTTGCCTGCCGCTACTTCCATCTCACGGAAATCCTTGTAAAGTGCTGAAGAAAGCGCTACGCTTCCATCATCCTTTGTTGTCAAGCCTTCCATTGTGAGTGGGAATGGTGAGAAGAATCCGAAGAATCCTCTAAACATAGTAAACATCTTTGCAAATCTGTCTGAATCCTTGAGCAATCGAGCCTGGTCATCAAGGTTATTTAGGTCGTAATCTCCACCTGTTGCTAAGTAGTTAAGAGTAGGAGCAAACGCTGAACCGTATGCAGCCTCACCCAATACTGGAGCAAGTAGTCTCCTGTAATTAGGGGTCAAGAAGAATCCTTCTACAAAGCCACTACTTGTGTCAACCTCACCGAATGGATAAAGAACTTTATTTACTTTATCTTTTAACAAAGGTGGCAGAAGATTAAGTGGGTTAACACCAAACTTATCTAATACACTAAGCGGCAGAGTTACACCAATACCAAATCCAGGAAGTGTAGTTCCAGAAGCAAATGCAAAGTTAAATGACTGTGGTGTTGTTGAGAATGCTACAGGACCCTGGGTTGATAGACCCTTCATACCTGTAACATTAGAAAGAAAGTTTAATCCAGTAGACATAAACGGAACAAAGAATCTACGCTCATTTGTTTCAGGGTCATTGTAGAAGAATCCCTGATTCGGGTCGTAAATATCTTTGGCATCTGTCAAAGAGTAAAGGCTTGATGAGTCTGGTTTAGATAGCCACTGCAAACTCTTGGCAATTTTATAAATATCGTTAGGGTTATTTGCAGCAAGTTTGCTCCAAGCACCGATTGTATTACCCCAAGCCTGAGCAAATGGGGCTATAAGGCGTACCTGATGGGCTATAAGACGCTTACGTGAGGCATCATAGAAGAGTTCTGCTACACGCTTGTTAGCAACCGTAGAGGCGTATGCGTGGGCTTCATCTGCTGTAATTGTGCCAGTACCCTTAGCGGTCTTAAACGTATCCCATACTTTATGAGCAGAACCGATTGGTTTGCCATCCCAACTCTTAAGTGGAGATAGGGACTTCTTTGCCATACCCTCTAACTTGGAAACAGCCCCAGCATCTAGTGCGTGGGATAGACTATAGATAGCATCCCAGTATGACTGACGCCATTCAGGTCCCATTGTTGACTGCTTTTCAAACTTAGTAGAGATATTAAAGAATGAGCCAGCAATACGGCTACCGATGCTGCCTTCGCCTTTAAGAATTGTGCTCTTCTTGGGTATCTTATAAAGAATGTTGTCCCAATTACCCTGGCCGTCAAAGGCTTCACGAAGTTGCTGTGCAAATATCTGGTTAGAATCCTTTATTGACTTTCCAACCTTGCCTACTTCTTCAGCATTCTTAATAGAATTTGCTGCAGTATCAAAAGAACTTGGAACTACTATGCTTACACCAGCGCCTTCATACTTTCCTGTAGCAATCAGTTGACGAATGGCCGCAGAAGAGAATCCTTCGCGTCCTGCTACCTGAAATATACGCAAGGCTAGACTTACATCTTCACCATCAACGTTCTTTCCTGTATAAAGATATGTGCGTACTCCTTCATCGCTGCGCCAGAAGGCTCGGTTCTCTAATGGCTGGGCATTTACAAAGTTATCCCACTCTGCTTTACCCTTGCCACGGAGCAAGAAGTCAATAGCCTTTTGTTCTTCCCCAGGTTTTGCAAATGCAACTGCACGTGCTGCTGTAGATTCACGAAGAATGCGAATTTCATTAGCAAGACCTTCCCACCAACGTGGGTGTCCAAATGAACGAATATCATATCCCTGTGTTGCCTGGACTTTAGCAAGGTCAGAATCAAATGCTGAGATGTTTCGCTCTTGAAGCATCTTAAGATACTGGTACTGAACATCGTGTGCTGCAATTTCCATTGAAAATTCATCTGCTGCACTACCAAGTTTGAATGACTCATCAGTAATTGTGTGCTTATAAGGGTCAAAAGCAGCAAGTAGGCGACGTACTGGGTTAGATGAGGTCTCTCGTCCTAGCCACATACCCATTACTGCAAGCGGATTGTTAAAAAATGAAATATGGCCACTGGCCAAAACACGAATCTGCTCTTCTGCAATGTTGCGTACAACATATGCTGGGCGGACAAGTACAATTCTTTTCCAAACATTGTTGCTTATAAAATCTAGGCTATTCTTAACAACTCCAGCCTTGAGCAAGCGATTGGCTAATGATATTTCATTAAGAATATCTTTAATCGGTGGAAAATAAACTGTTGAATTAAGCAATTCTGAGTCTACGTGTGGACCAGAAATGGTTACTTTCTTGCCACCCATTAAAAGATAATCAAGTTTAGCACCGCGGACGTGTTGATTGGCCCAGTAGTTACCCATTTCGGTACGGCCATTCTCAAATACGCGAGTAAGTTCAGTAAGAACTTTTTCATTTACACGTGTTTTGTCAATGTTTGCACGCAAAATTTCATCAAAGAGTTTAGCGGTAGCAGTATATCCAGCGTTAGATGCATCTTCTGCGTAAACAATGGACTTAACTAAGTCATCAATTACTGCAGGTGCAACTTTTGCTGCGCGAGCATAGTTAATTACTGTATCAACTAGGGCATCTGTATCAGATGAATGAACAAGTTTGCCATTACCGATTACTGTTCCAAGGGAACGGTTAATCTCTTCATACATCTTACCCATCCAAGGCATCTTTGCATAGGCTGATGCAGCACGACCAGTGATGGCAGTCTTCAAGGCAAAGGTTTTTCCAGGAGCAATCTTGCTCATAACTGGACCTACCTTAGAACCAACGGCTGATGTTGCACTTCTTACAGCGCGACCAACTTTTGTTCCTTCTTCAAGTACATTCGCAACAACTGAACCTTCTGCAATATATGGAGCAAGAGCAAACATTGCTTCTTCTCTAGTAGTTGCCGCAGCAAGGGCCTTAGATTGTGCAACAGTAAATCCACCACGACGGCCTAAGCCTTTGCCAATGCTATAGATTTGCTTGAAATCCATACCAGCAAGAGTGTCAAATATAGCAGTGCCCTTTGGACTGTTAAGAAAATCAGCAATTGCAGTTTCGCTATAGACAAGATTATCTGCTTCATCTGCAACCTTAAGTTGCTCATCAAGAAGTTTTTGTACTACTGCTTGCTTTTCAGCCTTGGTAGCATTAGGTGCAAACTTAACATCATCAACTGCCAAACGAATTGCGGCTGCATTTTCTTCTAGTACAGAATCTAAATATGCAAGATGCTTAACAGCCTTTGCTGACTCTGCACCCCTAGATGTTTGTACTGCTAATTGAGCAGCCTCTTTAGCCTTCTTAGCCTTTGAAAAGATAATACCTGGGTCAGTCTTAAAAGCAATAACTAAATCGCCAAGTGTGGTAATTAAGCGAGCCTTTTCCGACTGAATATCTCCACCTGTATAGATGTAGGTAATTGGGTCAAAGATAGAAACTGGACGTTCATACTTCTGTCCGTCTACAACAAATGTAGTCTTAGCAATCTTCTTCTGCTCTTCACGAGCAACAAATCCTGCACCAATTTCTTCTGATGCGAAGAATCCAGAACCTAGGTCAATTCTTCCTTCATCTACATATTGCTTGAGGGCTTGGTAGATTGTTGTTTGACGAAGTTGTTTTTGTGGGTCAAAAAGATTTGAGTTACTTATGTCATACAACCCAAGACTCTCACGTGTGTCATTTGGATTCTTTGGTGCACCAGAAAAGGCATCTACCTTGCCATCTTTGATGGCTTGAATTTCTGGACCAACTGCAGAAGTTACATCCCATACATTGCGAACAAGTCCACCAAGAGCCTCAAAAGTTGCTTGTGGCAAAAGGAATCCTGTGCGAGTTACACCTTTGAGTCCAGCCCAAAGTTTTCCACGTAATGTGTTATTGAACTTTTCCGTAGAAATTCTTTGTGATTCTTTTTGTGCATCGAGTTCACGCTGTGCTTTTGTCTGAGCATCAATTTGTGCAAGAGCAGTAAGTAATTTACTTTGAGGTAATGCGTTATTTTTAGCAAGCGCAGTTACCATACCAGCAGAAAGTTGTGGATTTGTCTTCAGAATGTTTAGAGTGCTGATGCCTTGCTGTGTTGGAATCTGAGCAGCAGACTTTACAAGGTCTTCATAGTCAGCCTGTACCTGATTAGTATTTCTTTCTTCAACGCCAGTAAGAATCCAGTTGCCGTTTTTGTCCTTAGATACTCCAGGTAGTTGACTCATCCAAGCCTACCTTCACGCTCCACAGTTTCAAGTATGCGGCGAACATCTTCGTTACGTGGGTTTTGTAAATACAAAGCCTGTAGCGCTTGGACAGCATCATCAAGTTGCCCAGGAACTGCTGCAGGTAAATTAAGAATTTCTGGACCAGCACCAGGACCCATTGGATTACCCTGTGTTACTGGTTCACTTGGACGCTCAGTTGGTGCTCCTAATGGAGTAATTGCTGGTCCTTGTGAAAGTGCTGCAAGTGAAGGAGCAGAAGATGCCTTTGGTGCATTAGGGCCAGCCATTGCTGCGCCTTGCTGTTGTTGCATAGTTGCTTGGCCTTCGCCATAAGCCATACCTGAGATGTAGCGTGCTGGTTGTGTACCAGATTGTCCGTTGCCACCAGTTGCTGAAATGTTAGCGGGGTTGTTCTGCGGTGCGGTAGGGCGCATTCCGCCTCTGTTTTCTGCCATTTATTTCTCCCTACTTAGTATGCTTGAATTGTACTTTCGATATGTAAGGTGGAGCAGTAAAGGCTGAAACCTTGGCTGCTATCTCCATCGCTTCGTAGGCATCTGCTCCAGCGTGTAGTGCTCCTATTGCATACGCTGCACCAGAACCTGTTGCATAAACTCCATCTGCATTTCTGGTAACCGATAGGTCATCATCAATGTCAAAAATTTCTCCACAGACTGCAATCAAAAACTGAAAGCGTTGGTCTGTTTTAGGTTCATCAAAGTTAAAACCATTTGATGATAAACACTTACGCAAAGAAGGCATTACCTTTACAATCATAAAGTGGTAAAGGTCTTCTCTGTCTTGTTTAGTAGGAACTGGAGGTTCCCAAATATGTTGTGCTACATCGCAAGGTAGAACTTCACCTGAGCCAGCAATTAAAAACTGTCCTCGTTCTGAAATTTTCTTGACATCTGGATGTGTGTAAATCTTTCCACTGTCATCTGTAGTCTGGCTATCTGCAACTAGCACGCAATCTTTTTCGTACTGTAATCCTATAATTGTTGTCATTGTCCCCAACCCTTTTACTGACGTCGTATAGTACGAACGCTTGCGCTTGCCTGGCCTGAACCAGAAAGGCTTGACAATAAACTTTGCAATTCAGGTGGTTGTTCTGCTGGTGGCATCTCTGCTGGCATACCTTCTGGTGCAGTAGGAGCGCCTCCTGCTGGAACGCCTTCGGGAGCAGGGGACGGTTGCTCAACCATTTGTGGTGCCCCAGCAGGAGGAACTTGTTGCTGCGGAGCGAATGTGGCCTCAATAGCATCTTCTAATGAGATACCCTTTTGACGAGCCTTGATAACCGCAGCAATTTTACGAACTACCTCTGAAGCATCTTGTCCCTGAGTTGCCATCTGTGGAATAGCCTGAGAGAAGGCTGTAAGTGAACCAAGAAGCGAAGAACGCATCTGCTCAATTTCAATCTTCTCAAGTTCTTGTGTGACGTTAACTGTGAATGGTAGTTCACGCATAGCCATATCCTTAGAGATAAGACCGCCACCTAGTGCTTGAAGCATAAAGATAAGACCCTGTGCAGGGTTAAGACCAGCAAGCATTCCGTAACGGACATCGGCTGAGTAGTCACCCTTGATGTCTCTGCCTGGTCGGTATGTGATTTCGTAAGGTGAACCAGAGTCAACACCACGAATGGTCTTCTCTTCTGGATAGATTACTTCATCTGCCTCAAAGCAGAGGCTAATAACATCGCGTAGTGCTGCAGCAAAGATTGCTTGAGCAGACTTAACTTGGGTATCGAATGCACCCATAAGTGCCTGTACGCCTTGTCCAGTGACGATAGAGGCATCAATGTTTCCAGTACGCGATTCTGGATAGCGTGAACCAACACGCAATTCTTGGTTAAGTACTTCTTGTTCGGTGAATGCACCTGATGGAATGTTGAGTTCCACACGTCGTACACCCGCTGGATTTGCTGTTCTGATAACAGCGTCTCCACCAAGTTGTAGTTCCTGAACATCGTTAGGAAGAACAATTGGAGCCTGGACAGATTTCTCTGCTGCTTCCATAGCAAGGAGTGCGAAGCGGTTACGTAGTAACTGGATGCCAAGGACATCATCAAACTGTCCACGAAGTTCACCGTCAATAGATGGCTTACGTGCGACAACAATCATCATCTTGCCTAGTGGATTCTTAGCATAAGATAGAACTAAGTCTCCCTTTGACGGGATGTAGATAATTGACTGGTCTTTGTCATAATAGCGAATCATCTCAATCTGAGCGTTGAGGTCTTGCTTGTAGCCGTAGCCACCAAGAAGTTCTCTTTCATACTCAGGAAATTGTGAGACCAGTTCGCCTAGTGTCATTACATATCGCTTAGCAAATGCAACGCAACGTCCGTAGCGGTCAAATTCTGGGTAAGCCCCAATTGGATTTTCTACGCGGATACGTGGCATTCTTGATTCTTCGTCTAATTCAATAATGAAAGGGACGAAACCGTAGGTGAGATACCAGTCAGCACCTGAGTACATATGTACTGACAGGTCTGAGTGGTTGAAGTAGTTAGATGCGATACGTGTGCGCTTATCAGCGAACTGACGTGCCTTATCTGAAACTTGGTTTGCAGCAGAGCAGTTGACCGCTGGCAGTGGTGCCATAACCTCAGAGAGGTCACGGGCCACAATGTCAATAAAGTTTGCTACTACATTTGCATCTACGCCGTCGGGGAAGAAGTCTGGGTAGACCTCAGCGATTTTGCCTTTGCGGACAGCAAGCACGTCAAGGTTGCGAGCATCACGCTCATTATTGCGGTAGCGCATTGACAGTACTCGCGCTGCAACCTGTTCCATTGATAGTGCCATTATTGTCCTAACGATTAAAGGGGAGAATTATTTCTTTTTAGCAATTTTACGCAAAGTTGGATTAACCTCACGGCGAATGATTGCTGCGCCACGAGCCAAGGTGCGTTGGCGGTCTAAAATCATTCTATTTATAAATTGTTTTTGTTGTGAAGCAGATAACTTTGCTGCTGCTTTAGGGAGACTAACAACGATATCTGATGGTAGTTTATTATATCGTCTCTGTTGGTCAAGCGTCATTGGCATTCCATTTACATCATTTGGCTTGTAAACTTTTGCCACAGCCTTACCGCCTTGGCCTGAAATGCCAGCAACTTTTCGGGGTTTCATTGTCATTTTACTTCTTCTTCTTCTTCTTTAGGTTTTGTCTATCAATTTCTAGTTGCTTCTGAAAAGAAATAGTTTCGGGAGACTCTATTGGAATAGTTCTAAATGCATACTTTAGTTTTTCCAAAAACGACTTTTGATTACCAGTTTCTTTGTAATCTTTAGTTACGTTTCTTCCTCCAGTGCCAGAAATACCACCTGTATTTCTTGCAACTAAATCGGCGCTGTAGCGTCTTGCTGTTGCCTTACCAGCAGCGCCAGCCTTAGCCTTAGCCTTTGGTGACATAGGCTCTGGTGAATATGATGTTGATGCCATTTTAATTCCTATCCGTATTGGTCTGCCCATTGTGAGGCAAAGGTTTCATCTAAATTAATTGAGCCTCGGTTGGACATTTGCGCCCGTGTAGCCCATCGGTTTGTTTGATACTGACCGACCCTGCTGCTTTGTTGCATTAACTCTCTGACGCGGATTACCGCAAACCAAAGAGCCATCACAGTATCTGTGGGGTTTTTGGTGTCAGGTTTCCAGGTAATCAACTGCTGCACCAAGGTCTTCAAGCCTTCAGAGCCTTCGTTACTTGGTAGTTCAATCAAGTTATTATCCTGGAAGCGTCCATCTCTGGTGTTACCAAAAAGGCTGGCCATTGATGCAACACCAAAAGATGTGTCCCACTTGTTCTTACCAGTGAAGTGTGAGTTTAACTGGCACCCATACTGGGCTAAGAAGTTTCTTAAGTTCTCATCTAAGGCGTAAGCCTTCTGGTGAGCGTTAATCTCAATACGCAATTCCTGAGGACGGTACTTGTCCACCCAATCCTCAATCAAGTCTTGAATCTTTTGAGGTGAAGGCTCAGTCATATTGATGCAATCTAAAACATAAATCATTCCATCGGTTCGGTTGTAAGTTACAACTACCGCACCTGTAGCACCTGCCATAGCAGGGTCAAGTCCGATTACCGTGTATGTAGACTCAGTGTGCTTAGGGTGGCCAGGAACTCCTGGCTTGAGTGGCCCGCGCTTTCGCATTCCGTTGACACTTCCTGCAACGCAGGTTGGTGAGAAGATTGAATCTTCTTGGACGTCTTCTTGCTGGTAGACCATAGCCCAGACTGACGGTGCAACCTCAGAGCGTCGCGTAAAGAGAGAAGGTCCGTCCCACTTGGGAAAAAGTCCATTTTCATCCGCCCCATCAATTTCGTTTTCTTGCATATTAGACTTAGGCCAGAGCGTTAACCAGTTCTCAGGCTTTTCGTCAAATTCTAGTACTGCTGGTTGTGAGAAGTAAGTGAAGGGGGATTTGCCACCTGACCACTGCCCTGGGTCACGAATCATCTTGTAGAGGTCTACCGATGAAATTCGGGTACCTACGATAACCAACTTGCCGTGGCGACCAAGACGGGTGATTACTTCCTTCTGAATCCACTCAAGTTGCTTTTCCCACTCGTGAGCGTTGGAACCCATCACAACGTCATCAAGGATAATCAGGTCAGCGCGAGCACCGTAAATCTGTGAACCAAAGCCAAGGGCTTGAACCGTTGGGTCCTTCTCGCCTGAGTCACGGCCTGTGCCCAGGTAAATCATATCTGCCGACCATTGGGTTGCATCTGCTTTGTAGCCACCATTAGGGCCAAAGGCCACCTGTAACTTGGTGTAGGCTGGGTGTGAAAGTCTGGTCTTGATAGCACCTAGGAACTTACGGGCCATACCCTGGGTCTTAGAGACGATAATGACTCTAGCATTCGGGTTGGTAACAATCTTGTGAACAACAAAGTTAGTCGTGATGACCGTAGACTTGGCGTGCTCAGGGGGTACGTTGATAAGTACACGGTTGAGAGCGCCAGGCTCGTAGGTCATAGATGGGTGAATCCACCTAGGCTCCCTGCCCTCGATGATGTCATACCAGTCAAGGTGATGGTCAAAGAGGGGTGAGTCTAGGAACTGCTCACAGAAGTCAGGGAAGGAGATGTCCTTTATTTCCTTAAGGTCTGCTTTAACCCCTTTGCCCATAAGTCGGGCTTTCTCGGAGCGTTCCTTGAACTCAGGTGATTGCATCACCCATTGTCTAAAAGTTGTGTCGTTGCGATTGACTGTAGCCATAGCACCAGTGATGGTGTTGCCCTGTTCAAGTTGGAGTAATACCCGTTCTTGGGCTTCCACCTTGGTGATGTCTTGCTTGCCTGCTTTGCGTCCCATAATGTCCCATCCAGTCGCCCTCTGGAGAGGGTAAATATAACACCAATAACGGCTTCAGATTAACGGCATAACTCTGGCGCATTCCCTACGAAGTAGGTTCGATATTTATATATTATATCGAACGAGCGTAGCCCTAGCGAAGCGAAGTTCGCTAGAACTTATTAGTTCTTGCTATATAAGATAACCCGTTCAAGTACCCAAAACCGAACATCGGTTTGGGATATATTTTTAGAATAGTTGCCCTTTGGGGCAAAAGTCCTGTTCAGAGTATATATTGGGGGGTAACTTATAACAGAAAATTATAGAGTGAGACATATATATCTTACCGCGTGCGGATTAAAGCACCCTGGCTCATAATATCTAAGAGCCTTGTATTTCCCTGAAGGGTAAAGCCTTGCCTAATCTATGTTACTCGTAGGTAACCTACTCGCTGGTAACTTAATTAAATGTCGACAATTATTAAAGGGTAAAATTAGTTGAAGATTCAACTATCTACCCCTACCAAATCCGACGGGGTAATGTTACCAACCAGTAACCTACCAACCAGTAACTTACCTAGGTTTCTATTGTAGATTTGTCGACAATTTGGGAAGGTTAACGGGTTGCGAAAGTGTGACCGACATCACACGATTTGGGGTTGACACGCCTATTCGCCTCGTATATTGTTCTTCTTGTAGCAAAGGGAATTACCCCTAGCACATAGCACGGGAGATATTATGACACGCAAGGATTTCGAACTTATCGCACAGGTAATCGCTACTAGTTGGTCAGGTAGCGGAGAATTAAAGAACGCTCTGGCCGTCAATATGGCAGACGCGCTACAGTCCACTAACCCCCGATTTGACCGCGCACGCTTCATCGCTGCTTGTGATGCGGATGAATTATGAGCCTAACCCTACACCTAGGCGACTGCCTTAACGGGTGCGACATCTGCACCGCCAACCATCACGAGGGTCTCACGGCCTGCACCGATTGCGGGGTGGAATTATGAGCGATTTCCTAGACTGCCAAAATTGCGGGGTGACGATTCACCGCCACTATGAGACATTCCCTGGCAACATCTGCCTAGTCTGTCACGCGCAGGAAGAAGAGAAGAAGCCCCTACCAACGGCGCAAGAGATTCGCCAGATGTGGGGGATAAAATGACCCTAACCCTAGAAGAGTTGCGCGACCTATTGAGCGCGGTGTGGTACGACACACAAGGCACTCACGGGGACGAGCGAAGCCTACGCCTTGCAAAACTATCGGACAAATTGGAGCGCGAAATTAGCAAGAAGAAGAGAGAAGAAATGTGACGGAAGTCACAGCCCCAAACGCTTGACGAGCGCGAGATGTTCACGGCATCATTGGGGCACGCGGTAGGCACAAGCCTATCCAACTAGACGGGAGACTAGATTATGGCAATTTATAAGTTAACGATAGAACTAGACGACTGGGCAGAGATGCACGGCGACGCTCTAACCCTTGAAAATAAGGTGATGGACTTAATCCGCACGGCGGTCTTGCCTACGCTTGACCTTAACTCAGGGCCATTTCAATTAACACGAAAGAGAGGCTAGAAGATGTCACAGTTAACAGAAGAGACACCAAGCACAGAATGCAATTCGTACATCATTGGCGGGTATCGTGTGAAGTTCACGAACTGGCAAGATGGCAGGAACGAAGAGTTCTTCGCAAAGGCGACGGATGCTGTGGAATATCTAGCAAAGTTCAGAGCCTACGGGTACAAGGGCATAGTGGAGACAATTCATTTCAGAGTAAAGGATGGGAACTAATGAGCCAACCAACGGGCGTAGCCCTAAGAGTTACAGGCAAGGATGGACACATCTCATTCCCCGCGTATGAAGCGTGGGGATGGGAGAAGGTGAACGAGATTATACAAGGCACACTAGCAATAGAACACGTTGCCAAGGTTGAAATCGTGGATGTCAATATCAGGGAGGGAATGTAATGATGAATCCATTCACCACAGTAATAGATTGGATTGAAGAACACGCGGACGCAAACTGGCCGTGGCCTGCATTCTTAGGTGTAGGAATAGCGGTAGCAATTTGCTTTATTATGGAGGGAAGATGATGAGAGAATTTATAGAGAAGGAAGCCGAGTTCATCTTCGAGAAGATGCGCGAGAATATCGGTGACCAGTACTGGCAGGGGAGACTTGACTCTCTCGCTGTAATACTAAAGAATCTACCAGAGGAGGCCAAGAGATGAGTTACCAAACCAAGATGGAAGACCTGCGCCGATTAGTGGCAGTGCTTGAAGAGTTAGTGCAACCACTATTGGAGGGTGAGGTGCTAGAAGATGCACCTTATGAGTTAATGAAGAAGCCTCACCTAGTCTTGCAAGAAGGGAGCAAGACCTACGGCAGAGCATTCCGCATTCACTTTACGGGAGGCAGTAAGTACGGCTCAGGACATTGGGAACCGAGAGGGTTTAGCGATTACCTAGGAGGCACCAAAGCAGAGGCAGAGCGTACCTTGCGGAGCCTCATAGCAGGGATTAGAACGGGTCAAATGATAGCCGAGAGGGAGGGAAAGTGATGCAGTTACAAGAGGTAGACACAATCCAAGACCTAAAGGTATGGGTGGCAGAGAATATGCAAGGCGCAACGGTAGAAGAGGGCGAAGGCGGGATAGTTATACGCACCAACCTAGGCTCATCTATGGGTGGATACCTATTCGAGAGGGAGGCAGAGTGATGGAACTAGCGACGTGCAAAGTATGCCTAGATGATTATGACGTGGAAAGTATGATTGAAGATATACAAGGGGCAAAGTATTGCCTACTTGATAGCGGTGAAATCTGCCTAGTGTGCGGTATCTACGGTCACGATTGCGAAGGGGAAAGTAATTGAAAGTTCAACTAGATTTTGACGTGATAGCAATAGCAGAAGAGACAACAGGGTGGATGCGTAGGGTTCTCCTCACACACGAGGATATATCCTATCACGCCACACTATTTTGGAATATGGGTGAGGGTTACGAGTTAATCTTCCGAGATATAGATAGCCCAGAGTGGGCAGAAGATTACAACTTAATGGAGATGGACAACCAGACGTGCGGTGCAGTCAATGTCTGAGATTCTATGCGGTGATTGCTTGATACCCGTCAAAGATTGTGGGTGCTTAGATTGACAGTCTTATATCTAGCCCTAATGCCTATCATATTTGTATCTCTCTATGGGATTACAGTTAAAGATGAAGGGTATGGTGACCGAGATGCACTTGACTAGACTCAAAGCAGGGCACTATATTATGGGGAAGTACGCAGTGGTAAGACAGTACGAGGACGATACGATTATGTGGACAGTACGGGAGAAGGACGGCCAAGTGTGGGTGGTAGATAACCTAGACAAGGCCAGAGAATTACTAACTAAACTAACGACGGGAGCATAAGATGAGACTAACAAAGCGCGGTGAGATGGTGCTATTCATAGCGGTACTTGCGGCTATGGCAACGATACTATGGGGTGGATACCAGTTCATCAACCATATCTGGTATGTAGATGGTGAAGGATATTGTTGGGGAACTATCTCCCATTGTATGAAGGGCAAACTATGAGGTCTAAGTATGTGGTGTTATGCGAGGCTATGCCAGAGGGTGACGTGATATGCGAGGCAGAGAACGAAGAATGGGAAGACAGGGACGGGACGTACTGGTTTACTTGTACGACGTGCGGGTGTTGGAATGAGGTGGTTTATAAATGGTACTAGAGGAGCAGACTATGAAGTTTAGAATTGTGTACGCACTCAACGGAACAAGGGGTGTAGACATCACGTTACCAGAGGGCACAGCCCTACCAGATGACTGGTCATCTATGAACTATGAGAAGCGGGATGAATGGCTCTATGAAAATCAAGCAACATCAGAGACAGCATACGAAGAGATAGACTATGCCGAAGCAATAGCAGTGGTACAAATTTGAACCGCACGTGGCATCAAGAGGCAGCGTGCAACGGACACCCTGACCCTGACCTATGGCACTACGAGAACTCAATCTATGCAGACGAGCAGCAGTTGACAGTGCTACGCACAGTACAAGCCATTGAGATATGCAACAGATGTCCAGTCAGGGAGCAGTGCCTACAACAGGGGCTAGAGAGCGAGAACGTCATCAGCGTGGGTGGTGTTGGCTCAGTGTGGGGTGGCCTGCTTACTGGTGAGCGTGCCCTACTAACAGGGTTATCTACCAGTCATAACTCAGTGCGACACGAGCAACGACACAGACGTGATGTTCGGGCAAAGATTGGTAAACTTAAGGTATGAAAAAGAGAGCGTTCATAGTCATAGGTATTGTGCTACTTGCAAGTCTTGCACCATTGACCCACACCGTGACAGTAGACGTTAAGGTGGATGTCAACCCAAGAGTAAGAACCAAGGCCACGATGGAAGAGAAGCAGCGCAATAAGGCTATGGCTATGAAGTTCGCTCAGTATGGATGGGATTGGGATGCAAGCCAGCGTAAATGTATCCGCCTATTGTTTACCAAGGAAAGTAAATTCGACCATCTAGCCAAGAACCAGCAGGGTAGCAGTGCCTTTGGCATAGGTCAGGTGTTGAAGGAGACAAGCAAAGACCCAGCAATACAGATACTCAATGCCTATCGCTACATCGAGCACCGATATTCTACCCCTTGCAGGGCGTGGAATCATAGCCAGCGCAGGAATTGGTATTAGATGTTCGACCTAACTGGTGAACCTACCTTTGCCTGCATCTGTGGTTGCTTAATGTTCGAGATAACTGTGATGTGGGATGAGGAAGACAGAGCAGTGGGTTGGTATGATTTGATACAGAAGTGCAAGGACTGTGGCTCTATTAGCACAGCACCAACACCTATTGACGGGGAGATATGATGCCAACATATGAATACAAGTGCAACCTATGTGGTGGTACACAAGAAGTACAGAGGGCATATGGTGACACGACAGAACCAATCTGTTGCCAAAGCATAATGAGTAGAGTATGGTCAGCACCAGCAGTAAAGTTTACTGGCACTGGTTTCTATAGCACAGGGGGATAAGATGAACACAGTACAAAGTTGGAAAGAGATAGTCGAACTACATCTTGCAGAGTTAGATAAAGATTATCCAGAACATTTATGGGTTGACAGTGGTGAGATGGAATTAGTCGGCGACACACCGATACTTGACAAATGAAAACTATTATGGTATAATGGTTTTATCATCACTAGACAGGAGAAAAAGATGATAGAGATAACAGGCTGGCAGTTGAAGGTATGTGTCAGGGCATTAAAAGTAATGGCCGACCAAGAAAAGAACGACTCAACCTTTGGGTCAGTGCTTCTTGACCTTCAACGAGAACTAAATA
>Ga0209190_1000198_pt1 | contig 43087 bp, 24 predicted proteins | sample M_140205_XF_Meta_FD_187315 | JGI IMG/M metagenome (GOLD analysis project Ga0209190, IMG submission 187315) | Freshwater microbial communities from Lake Montjoie, Canada to study carbon cycling - M_140205_XF_MetaG (SPAdes) (version 2) | ecosystem: Environmental > Aquatic > Freshwater > Lake...
TATTGGTTATTGTTGCACCACCATTACCCGAAATAGTAGCCCCTAATGTAGCAGTAGTAGTAGTAATAGAAGCTGAAGAAGGTGTGGTAAGAGTTGGGGCTGTATTTCCTAATGCAGAGGAAATAATTTGTAGATTGTCAATAGAAATTTTAGGTTGGCTACCAGTTGGAGTAGCTCCAGTTGATGTAGAATACTCATAGAATCTTAACCTAACCCCTGATTGATTATTTAATGCACTTGGTAGTGCAATATTACTAATTGAAGTACTATTAGCAACATTATTACGTGCGGTATAAGGAAGATTTGTTCCAGTAATTTCGGTAAAAGTTGTACCATTTAATGAATAAAATAATTTGAGCTTAGAATCTCTATCTCCTGTACCATTAAAAATAGTAGCTACATCAAAACTTATAGTTCCTGCAGTTACTCCAGTAAAATCTACATAAAAATCAATAGCAACTGAATTTGTAGTGCCACTTGATAACATTACAATAACTCCAGTACCTTTTTGAACTCCACCTGATGTGCCTGAAGTAAAAGTAGCAGAAGAAACCGTCGTCTTTACGCCGTCACCCAAAGTTCCACTAGCAGTAATGGCAACAGAACCCCAACGATTAGCACCGGTGCCAGATGCAAAATTAGCACCCCAGTTTGTAATATCAGAAAAGTTCTCAGTATACGTATAGGAAGCCTGAGAAGACATAGGCACAGCAGTTTGCCCCCAACTCACTTGCGAGGCAAGCATCATCACAAAAAATAAAGGCATCATATACCATGATGCCTTGTATTTAAGTTTAGAAAAAAAGTTGAAATTGGTGTTTGTGTTGCGCGTAGAATTACTCATGCGTTACAGGTTTATTTTTTTTAAAATCAGTTGTTTAACAAACGAAACATATACTTTGTTCTTACCCGCCAAATAGGTAAAATGAAATAAATACTGAATAAGTAAATCTAAGGAGTAAGGGATAATGTTTTTCTAGGGTTCAGATAATTAGCAACAATTACAAAGTTCTCTATTAAAAACAGTTAAATGATTTAATTAATATTAATAAATCATTAAGTAAACAGCAATTAATTGGGATAAATGGTGAATTTATAAAGGTTAATAAAATATAACGTAATTTAATTATTTAATTAAGTAATATGTTGATTATTAAAATAATATTTATTCCCAAAAGGCTTCTTTTTTTGAATATTAATTAGTCATTCAGTTGAATATTGATTGTGTTAGGACCATCATATGGGGTTACAAAAAATAGAAAGAGCTAATTCAGAAGATTAGTTAGATTTGGGAGCGGGTTGGTGAAGAAATAAATGATTGATTTTCAACATTTTAAAACGTCTACCGTTATCTTAAGATAACCGTTTTCTAATTAATAAACAAAAAATAATATTGAAAACTAAAGTAAATACAGTCTCCTTTGGCGAAATGATCTGGGATGTTTTTCCCGATCGATTGGTACCCGGTGGGGCCACAATGAATGTTGCCCTTAGGCTCGCAGCTTTAGGCCTGCCCGTAAAAATGATCTCTTCAGTGGGAAATGAGGATCTAGGAAGCGAATTGATCGAAATACTTAATAAATCGGGGGTTAATACAAGATTAGTTCAAAGAAATAGGCATCTTCATACTGGAAAAGTATTCGTAACTCTGGACGCAAAAGGAAATGGCAGCTACGTAATTGACCATCCTTCAGCCTGGGATGAAATCCTATTAACTGATGAGAACAAAAAAGCAGTGGCTGAAGCAGATGCACTTATTTTTGGATCACTCGCCTGCAGAAACGAAATAACAGCAAAAACACTTAAAGTATTACTTTCAATAGCAAAATATAAAGTATTCGATATCAATTTAAGAGCACCATTTTACAATGCAGCGATACTTGAAGAATTGGCAGGGATATCAGATCTTTTTAAGCTAAATGAAGAAGAATTGCTGATTTTTTCGAAACTTATTGGTTCAAAAACAAATGATTTAAAAGAAAATACAATATTTATATCACAAAAAAGTAGAACTAAAATTACTTGTATTACAAGAGGAGAAAATGGCGCCCTTCTATATTCAAATGGGCATTTTTACGAACATCCAGGATTCAGGGTTAAGGTAGCAGATACCGTTGGCGCCGGCGATGGATTTTTGGCCGCCCTTGTTACTTCCCTACTCGAAAATAATAATCTTGAAAAAGCGCTAGAATTTGCCTGTGCTGTTGGTGCCCTTGTGGCATCTAAACCTACTGCCAATCCTGAAATTTTGGATGAAGAAATTCAAAAGATGATTGCCGAAGAGTTATTGAATACTAATTAACCATTTAAAGATTCTAAATTTCTCATGGCCACAGCAATTTTTGCAGCCAAGGAAGCATTAGCATGAATAAGGGCAATATTTGCCTGCAAGCTCTCCCCTTTCGATTTTTGAGCAATTTCTTTTAATAAAAAGGGCGTTACATTTTTTCCAGTAATATTATTTTTCTCGGCCTCAACTAAGGCATTTTGAATATGACCTTCAATAAATTCTGGATCAATTGAAAATTCAGATGCTAAGGGATTTGCTATTAGTACAGAACCATTAAGATACATTTTCCATTTAGCAAGCAACATTTTTGCAATCTCTGTTGGAGTATCCAAACGTAAAGGTGATAAAAATCCACTTTGTTGTGAATAAAAACTAGGAAAAGCATCCTGGCCATAAGTTACAACAGGGATACCTTTTGTTTCAAGATATTCTAGAGTTAGTCCAATATCAAGAATTGATTTCACTCCAGCAGATACCACAGCTACATTAGTAGTAGACATTTCAGTAAGATCAGCAGAAATATCCATAGTGGATGCTGCGCCTCGATGCACGCCTCCTATTCCACCTGTTGCAAAAATATTTAAACCTACCATAGATGCAATACGTATTGTAGCTGCTACGGTTGTAGCCCCTGTAAGCTTTTGAGAAACAACATAGGGCATATCGCGAATGCTAACCTTCCACACATTTTTTTCTTGTCCAAGAAAAGCAATATCATCTTTCGACAAACCAATTTGTAATTTTCCATCACGTATTGCTATTGTGGCAGGCACAGCTCCTTCAGCACGAACAGCTGCTTCTACAGATAATGCAGTTGTAGCATTTTTGGGCCAGGGCATTCCATGCGAAATAATAGTAGACTCTAGAGCTACAATGGGCTTTCCTTCAAATAAAGCCTGCTCTATTTCTGGCTGAATTTTAAGGAATTCATGATTCATTAGGATAATATTTTTTGAATAGTTCTAACAGCTTACTTTTATTTAAACCAGTTAAAAAAGCACCTGGCTGCTGTAATACTTCATAAGCTAAAGAATGTCCGCATTGTAAGGCAGACAATTTATCGAAGCCATAATAAGTAGCGGCTATGAATCCTGCAAGTGTAGCATCCCCTGCACCCGTAGCATCGATAATATCTAAATGTTTGGCAGGTAAAACAATATTGCCTTCTTTGCTAGAAAGGAGTGAACCTTGAGACCCTTTTGTAAGCCATATATTTTGGACTCCGCTTCCCAATAATTCATTTAAATAATCTTCTTCATTTTCATAGTTACCATTACACAAAGCATCTAATTCATCTTCATTAGGTGTCATCATAAATACGCCTTGCTTATTTATAGAGGTAACCTTCCTCGCTTTTGATACAGAAACAGGCTCTATATATACGGAGATGTTATTATTTCTTCCAAAATCAACCAACCACTCAATGCTTTCTGAAGAAAGATTGGTATCAGTAATTATTTTAGCAGCGTTTGAAAGCAATTCGATTTTTGTTTCAAAAAATTCTGGAGAAAGATATTTACCACATTCATCAGAACAAGTTGCAGTATACAAAGATCCATCTACATCCATCATGGCTGCGTATTTACCCGTTGTTTCATCTACTCGCAAAATATTACTTGTATCAATGCCTGAATTTGTAATTTCCAATTCAAGCCATTCTGCATCAGGGTCATTACCTAATACCGTAATCATGGTAACAGGCACTTCCAGCACGGCAAGGTGCCTTGCAATATTAGTCATAACTCCGCCAGCAGTTCTTTTGGCAATTGCAGGATTAGAGGTACCATGAAGAATCTTTTCTGTAGAAAAGAATAGTTCGTCTACTAAAGCAGTTCCAATACAAATTACAGGTTTTATCATGAGGCAAATATATTCATTATTTATACTTAATACCCTAAACTTAAAAGTACTAAGTAACCGAAAAAGTGGATCAGTTATCAAAAAGAAATAACTAACAAAGAGTGAGAAAAATTAAAACTACCAATTATTACGTGGGCAAGTATCGCCACTTTTACCCAAAACAAAGCCAAGAAGAATTTCGTGTGTTCCTTTACTAAAATTATTAATTTCAGAAGTACTGAAATCATAGGCATAGCTTACATGAACAGCATGTGCAATATTAACACCAACAAGTCCGGAGAAACCTTCCTTAATTCTTAGGCCTGCTCCTAGCCATAAAAGATCCCGATATTGAAGCTTAGCATTAATATCTAGCTGAATAGGAGTAGGATTAATATACTTCAACAATATAGAAGGAGTTAAATTAAAATCATCACCAGCACTAAGACGATATCCTGCCGACATAAAGAAATGAGGCACCTGCTTACCTTGCACAGTATTTACCAACCCATCTGCAAATTCTATTTTTTCAGGGATTATCTGAAGGGCAGAAAATCCTACAAAATAATCGGCAGAATATAAAAACAATCCTGCATTCATATCTGGCTTGATATTATCTATTTGTCCACTTCCATAAACAGAAGGATCAATAGTTATATCGCCGAATATCAGTTTATTAGCATTGATGCTTATATTATTTACACCCACCCCAAAGCCTGCTGACAAAGATGTTTTATAAGTAAGTCCTACATGATAAGCATAGGAAAGATTAGCTGAGAATCGATTAATAGGGCCTGTAACATCATTTATTATTTGCATCCCTACTCCATGATGAGGAGCAGAAGCAGTGTATTCATCCCAAAAATCACTATTACGTGGATTTTTACTATTTGAAGTAAAAGAAGTTGGCGTAGTACGGTTGTCCCGTTTTTTTATTGGCGTATGTATGGTAAAATAAGAAGTTACAGGCGCATCCTGAAAACCAACCCACTGACGCCTGTGACTTAATTCAATATCTGTATAATTTTCTATACCTGTTAGCGCAGGGTTAATAATAAACTGATTAAATAGGTATTGGGTATAATGCGGCTTTTGCTGGCCGAATGAAGCCTTTACCATTAAAATAAAAACCAAATAAAATAGAATCCTTTTCAACAGCTTTATTCAATTATTATTTCATCAATTTAGCTTCTACCCTTCTATTCATAGCTCTTCCTTCAGGATTATCGGATCCATCAGGATTTTCATTAGGTGATACAGGATGTGATTCGCCATAGCCTTGTACTTTCAGCTTGAAAAAAGGAACACCTTTTTTGAATAAATAATCTACAACACTCTTTGCTCTGGAAAGAGATAATTTTTGATTATAAGTATCTGAACCCTTACTGTCAGTATGCGCGCTAATTTCAAATACAACTGTTGTATCTTTTTTCATAATCTCAATAATTTTATCAAGATCAACTGAAGATTCTGATTTCAATTTTGCACTATTGAAATCGAAATAAACATTATTGAGTACAATAGGGTTTTCGGTAGGAATCATTGTTAAACAAAGAGAAGAATTATCAAAATTTAATTCTTCGATATCAGCAGGACCTGTAAACTGCAGATTACCATTATAAAAACCTTCTTTAGAAGCATGCGCAGATAAAGGCAAATAATCATCTAATTTAAATGAATATGAACCAGTGCTATCAGTAACAAGATTTCCTATCACCTTATCATTAATAGTATCTTTAATTTCTACAGAAACTCCTGACAATGGCATATTCTTATCGCATGAAATCACTTTACCTTTTATTTCCTTAGGAATACGTTCTTTATGAAGAGAAAATAACTCAAGACAACATACATCATTACGATCTGAACTCATCAATACGTCATCAAGAATATTTTTTTCTCCTCCTCGGCTTGCAAAATAGATATCATCTTTAGGAGAGTTTACAGGATAGCCAAAGTTAAAAGGTGCTGCAAAATTTCCTATTACTCCTTTGCAATAAAAGAAATCGTATCCACCCATTCCAACTCTTCCATTTGAGGAGAAAACTAGTGTTTTACTTAATACATGATAGAAAGGGGCTTGTTCATCGCCTTTTGTATTGATGTCAGCACCCATATTTACCGGGCTTCCTACCTGACCATTTTCGTCAATAGGCGCTACATACAAATCAAAACCACCCTGTCCACCAGGCATATTGCTAGAAAAAATAAGGGACTTACCGTCGGCAGTAACAAAACCCTGTTGCGAACTATATCCTTCTGCATTAATAAAAGGGCCTAGCGGATCAGGTATTGACCAAGTTGTGTCTTTGCGAATGCTCCTACAAAGAAGAGCAAGCTTATTTCCTTTTACAACTTTCCATCTGGTAACATACATTATATAAGTATCAGGATGGATACTTATCACACCTTGCTGCAACCCTTTTTCTTCTTTTAGAGACAGCTTTGATACCCCAGTAATCTTGCCTTCTCCATAGTTACCGGTATACACTCTATTATTGTGCGTCTGTAATTTAGGAGCTGTTTTATCTTCAACAGTAGAAGTATAAAAAACATTGTTAGTGGTGAAATAAGGCGCATACACAGCTGCTCCACTATCTGGAATTTCACCTGTAGTTTTTACAACCTTATAAAGACCCAAGTCTTTACGTTTCATCTGGTCCTGAATAAAACCTAAATTTTTAATTTCACGAGCAGCCTGTTCTTTATACTCATCATCATTAGGATATTCGTCAAGGAATTGTTTTAATGCAGCTTCAGCTTCTGCATAGTTACCTAAATATCTTAATGTAGAAGCGTACCAATATCTTGTAAGTGGAAATTTATTCTTATCAATAGATGACAGGCAAGTCTTATAAATAGGCTCAGCCATGGAATGAAAATGAAGTAACCTGTAACTTTCAGCAAGATTATACATAGCCTGTTCCTTACTACTCATCTCAACTGCAGCTTTTTTCCCTATACCCTTATAACTTGCATAAGGAGGTACCCCAGCATCTACTTTCATTTTGCCAGCCTTCATGCCTAGGAATTTTTCATAATAGGTAGCGGCTGAATAATAGTCGCCATTCTTAAAATACCGATCGGCTCCTTTCAGATAATCATACACGACCTGCGCCTGCAACATTGAACAAAATGCTATTGACAATAGTAGGAATAAAGCTTTTTTCATTTGATTTTTCTGATTTTTAAATTTTCTCATTAGAATTCAATTCCGGATGAATAATGAAAACCACTATTATAATCTTGGACAAACAAATTCAGTCTCAGGTGTTTTAGTAATTCTTCTTCCAACAAATGACAATGAAATTTCAAAGCTGCTTGTGCCAGGCGACATATTACCTAAATCTGAAGTATTAATATCATAACTAGCACCAAGCATCATATTATTATGTGTAAATCCAACAAAGGGAGCAATGGCATCTTTTACCCTATAATTTACCCCTGCCATAAAATCAGTAGTAGCTGCTGCTTTTATTTGTGCATAGGCGCCTCCCATAATTTCCTGAGATGTTCCCTGCTTCATGTATAATACGTTTGGAGTAAGACTGAAGGTTTCGGAAAATTTAATGCGCATGCCCCCATGAATAGTATAACGCATTGGGATGGTAGCCTCTCCTACTTTACTGAAATTATCTTTAGGTTTTGTAAGATGTGAAAATGAAATTCCTCCAAAAGGATTAATTTTTTTGCCAGGCATTGCATCGTAGTAAAAAGCTCCGGCTCCCATATCAAATGAAGAACTTTTCTTTATAGAAGTAATATCACTACTTGAACTAGCAGGGTTATAACCTGTAACAGGATTCCATTGGTCGCCAAAAGTCAATTTATCTCTGTTAAAACCACGCTGTATCAAACCAAATTGCATAGCTATCACTACACGCTTACTTTCCATTGGACCAAATCTTAATCCTGTAAAAGCTGCATTACCATAAGCCGTAGTATAAGAATAGCCTCCATCTCCGGCAGTTTGATTTAACATGCTTACACCAAAATTCGCATTTTTGCTAGTGGAAAAATCAGCAGACACTCCTGAAGTAGAATACGGGCTACTAATACTACCCCATTGATTACGGTAAATACCTGCTACGCGGTAATCTCCGTCAAAAACACCTGTAAGTGCAGGATTCAGCCAGGAAGGATAAACATAATAGAGTGAGAAATGAGGATCTACCTGCGCTTTCACTATCTGTCCTGTAAAAAAGAAAACCAGTGAAATACAAAATGCTTTAACTGTTTTTTTCATCTTTTTTTTATTTGGTACTTGTTCTAAATTTTGTTTTACCTGACAATGGTTATTGAACCGGTTAATGGTTCAAATTCATTACGAGGTTTTATAATATAATAATATGTTGCTACTGGCAATGGCTTCCCTTTATAAGTTCCATCCCAAGGTGTTGCGTAACCTACAGAGCTATACACCACCTGTCCATAGCGATTATACACATCTATTTTGGCACCAGGATAATCATTAAGATATTTAATTACCCAAGTATCGTTGATATTATCTCCATTAGGAGAAAATACATTCGGAATAGTAAAAGGTTTCAGCACCTTAACATGCATAGTATCAGAAGCCGAACAATTTCCCGAACCCGTTCCAGTGAGCGTATAGGTTTGATCATGCATAGCTCTAAAAACAGGCCTTAGCACTGTTGGGTCAATAATATCGCCTTGTGGTGTCCATAAATAAGAAACCGATATAGAATCATTAACTATAGGAGCAAGTCTGATAACAGTGCCTTCAGGTACTACAAAAGACCAACCAGCGTCTACCTGAGGCTGAATATTAACGGTAACAATACTTGGAAAAGGATCTGATTCGCAACCTACCTGGTTCTTCACTATTAGAATAATTTGATACACTCCAGGATTGATATATTTATGAGTAGGATTTTGAGTAAATGCATGAGTAGATCCATCACCAAAATTCCAATTCCAATTTGTAATTGAGCCATTATTAGGTGCAGTGCTGTTATCAGTAAAGTAATTTGTAATACCCTGACAAAGATCGGTAGGTCTTACAGTAAAATCAGCTGTAGGTTTATCATAAAAAGTACTAAGCGTTTTTATAGAATCTGAAATACAGCCAAAAGAAGAGGTTGCCGTTAGGGTAATATTAATTGAAACAGGTGTAATTATATAAATATGTGAAGGATTAGTTGCTGTTGAACCTGTTAACCCATCTCCAAAATCCCATTGGTAAGAAAGCCCAGCATTATCTGGCGCTACAGAAGTGTTTTGAAAACTTGCTGTACCATTAGGCATACAAACGAAAGGCGGAGGATTAAAATTTGCAATAGGAAGTGCGTGCACATTAACCGTTTGGTATGCTGTATCACTAATACAATTATTATTGCTGATAGCAACTAGTTTCACCGTATAACTTCCATAAGATGGAAAAGAATGTGTAAAAGGGTTGGTATTATTCACTGTGTTATTTGTCCCATCAGTAAAGTACCAGTTCCATGTTATTATATTTCCAGAAGAAATTGAAGAAGCGTCTGTAATAGTAGCTGCCTGATTTTGGCAAATACTATTGGTGGCAGTGAAAGCTGCAGTAGGTTTTGGGTTGACTAATATTGACTGAGAAATTGAATCGATGCAACCTCCTAGAGTTGTGAAAATATATTTAACAGCTTGATTGCCTGGGCCTGCAACAGATGGATTAAAACTTCCTGCAGGAGATACTCCATTTCCACTATAAAAACCAGATCCACTTAGTCCATTGGTTATAGTTGCCAGAGCAATGGAAGAAGATCCATCACTTTCACATACTGTATTCAATGCAGCAAAAGCAAGCGAAGGCTTCACACTAAAAGTAACAGGAATAGTAGTATCGTTCACACAGCCAAAATTGGTAGTTGCAGATAACTTAATATTAAAAACTCCCTCACCAAAATTATGCGATGGAGTTATTAAAGTTGATGTATTAGAATTACCTGCATTCGCAAATGGATCATTGAAATCCCAGCTGTATGAAATTGTTTGACCATCAGATACAGAAGAGCTGTTAGTAAACTGTACAAGACCATTAGTAGCAAGACAAACTGGATTGGTATAACCAAAAGCAACAGTTGGCTTAGCTCTTACCTGAATTGTTTGAGAAATAGAATCTCTGCATCCGCCAGTAGTTGTATAATAGTACCATATTGTATGTATGCCAGCCCCGGCAATAATTGGATTGAAATTTCCGGCAGCATTTGTACCAGGACCTCCATAAGAGCCTGTACCAGGTACCCCATTAGTAACACTACCATTGGCAACAGATGTAGTTGCAGCACTTCCACAAATTGGCGCAATTGATCCAAAAGCCAACGAAGGCTTAAGGTTAAATGAAGTATTTACAATTGTATCTTTAAAACATCCTTTATCTGTAGTAGCATTGAAACTTATTGAATAATTACCTACCGCATATAAATGAGATGGATTTGCAATAGTTGATGTATTAGGGTTAGCAATTGTGGCATTAACATCACCAAAATTCCATGAATAATTATTAATTGCCTGTCCATCAGGAGTAGATGAAGCGCTAGTAAATTGTACAACCCCATTTGCAGGAAGACATCCAGCGGGATAACCAAAACTTACATTCGGATTAGCATATATATTAATAGTAAGGAAGGCTGTATCACTCACACAAGCTGTACTAACCCCTAACACCTGCTTAATGATATAAGTGCCATAATTTGGATAACTTATTGCTTGTGCAGCAGAAGAAGTAGCTGCAATTGTTTGTCCATTAGCAAAATCCCAATACCAACTATTTAAAGCCGTTGGATCACCATAGGTAGTATTTGGAGTAAAAGTTAATGAGCCTCCTACACAAATTGAAGGCAAATTAGAGGTAATGGAAGTAACCGGCTTAGCAAATATGGTAACATCTTTAGTGGTATCACCAACACAACCTTCGATAGTGATGCCTGTAAGTTTAATTGATTTTACTCCCGGTGTGCTGAATAATTTAATAGTATCCTTATTTTGTCCAACTACCCCATCAGGAAACGCCCAAGTCCACTGACTGAAAGTTAAGCCTACGCCTGAAATATTTGCTCCTGCAAGATGGAGCGTATCTAAAATACAACCACTGGTAGCGCTAGTAAGAATAGTTGAAGTAAAATCTATTGTTGGTTTTACCTGTACTTTAATCTCAATGGTAATTCTTTCTGTAAAATTGCAATTCTCAATACTAGGATGAGTTGCGTAGATTGGAACAAAAACAGAGCCCGTGTCATAAAAAATATATTGACCAGGTAAAGTATATTTATAATACTTAATTCCATTTACATATACTGAATCAACAAGAGTAGGTGAATTATCTGTAACATCTGCGTTGGGAGAAATTGTAGCGCCTATTTCACTTAGCTTCCAAACAAGCTTTTGGGGTTGGTATGCAAACAAAGCTGAAACAGTAACAGGCGAACCATAACAAGTGAAAATATGTGATTTTACAGAGCTGGTATCTTCTACGTTTCTAATACTAGAAACAGCATTTAGATTATTCACAAAAGTACCTGCATTGTATCCGTAACTTTCTACACTTCCAAGTCCATAAGTAATACCGGTAAATGAAGAATCACTTGAGGCTGTTGCTTGAGCCTGCGCAGCTGTCCATCGCTTCACTACAATAGAATATCCGGGAAGTCTTGGGTGAGCCATTGTATAATCAAAGACTGATGAACCATCAATTCTCAAAGAAGCAAGGCCTGCTGTAGGAATGACTAGTGTAAGATAATTAACATTGATAGCTTCTCTATTATTTCTATAAAATCCAACTTTTTTTATACCCTGTTCTATTGGACTAATAAACATCATTTCTGGATCACCCAAAGTACCAGATGTACTTAAAGCGCAACCTCCGGTCATAAACTGTGCCACCATAATAGGAATATCAGATTCGATATACTCTGGTTGATTACTTTCAAAAGTATAATATGAGTTATTTATTATTCCGGTAAGAGCTACTCCATTTCTTTTAACAACAGCAGCCGGATCTTTTACAACAACCTTGTAAGTATTAGTCATGAAATTGGAAGAAGTGGTAGAGTTTGATGTAGGCGCTGTGAGATAACGTTTTCCCCAAGACTGAGAAGGAAAGCATTGCTGGTTATCATTATCACCTCCACCACGTCCACAAGCAGCAGGATTTGCTGTGCGACTGCTTCCAGAAAAAACAGCAATAGGGTAACATTCCCCTAAAGAATTGGCAATTGACTTTACTTTAGTACCTGTTAATTCAGGTTTTTGTGAACCTGCTTCAGGTCCAGCCATCATCTGATATATTTCACCTCTGTTTAACCTTAAAGTAAATGGAATATTTGCAGCATTTCCCGTTCTGGTAGCAACAGAGGGAGTAACACTAATAATTGTACTATCATGATTTGCTATTACATACATCCAGGAAAAACAATTGACATCATATTCCTGCTTACTGTTAATAGAAGTATATGCATAACCATAAGCCTCTACAGGAATAAGCATCGTTGCGCCCGATGATGCACTTCCAAAAATATGTGCATAGGCTACAATGGGCACATTACTTGTAATATGAATAGCTCTGTTTGAGAACTTACCTTCACCACCACAAGGAGTACCCAGAGGGACGAAAGAACAAGGTAAAGTAATAAGCCTGGCATCATAAGTGCCTGCCTTTGGAATATAATCAGATGCTATTACTGTATTGGCTGGAATATTGTAAGTTCTTGTCCATGATGTACCTGCCAGAATACGGGCCGTATCAAAAATGGTAACTTTTACAGTTGCAGCTTGTTCAGCACTTAGATAAAGTACCATTTCCTGACTGTTACTCTGACCTGATTCCATGAACTGATGGTGCCCATACCCTACCCAAAATTCTGTTCCTTTATTGGAAATATTCTGAGCATAGGCATAGCTGCCCATCAGCAATGATGAAGTAATTAAGAAAAATAATATGACTTTTCTTTTCAATAACATACTATCTGATCAAATTAATTGATCCTTTCTTTAGAATCTTAGTTCCATCGTTCATTATCATTTCACATACATACATATATACACCAGAAGGCTGAGGCTTGCCACGTTGTCTGCCATCCCAAACATTCTGAGAATTGGTTGACTCAATAATTTTCTCTCCCCACTGGTTGAATACCACAAAACGTAAAGATTTAATATTGGAGCCATATACTTGCATCACATCATTCAGCCCATCGCCATTAGGCGTAAAAGCATTCGGAATGAAAATACTGAGATTAGCTATTGTAGTACCTGAAATGGAATCTGTTGATGAAGTTTGACAAGCAGTAATACCTAATGCTCTTACAAACAATGTTACAGTTTGAAGTGGCGTTAGCCCTCTAACTATATGAGAAAGACCTGTAGCCCCTGAGGAAGGTGATATCCATGTAGTACCAGCATCTATAGATACTTCATACCCTACCGCTCCAGAAACACTAGTCCAACTGAATGCAACAAAGTTAGAGCCCACACTATCGACACTCACAACAGTTGTTGCTAGTGGTAATACTATTGAAATAACAACTTGTTCCCTTACCTCACTAACACAAGATCCAATAACTCCTTCAACAAAATATTCCTGAGTACTTGTAACATTGGTTGCGGTATAGCTTATTCCAGTAGCAATTGGACTACCACCAGATGCATTAGTATACCAACTATAAGTAACTCCTGGGGCAGGATTTGTAACACTGATAGTTGTATCCTCACCTGAACATATATTGATAGAGTCAGGTGTAATTGTTACAACTGGAAGACTACCAATTATAACAACTTTGGTAGTATCTCCAAGGCAACCATCTGCTGTAACAACAGACAGTTTTACATTATATGTACCACCCGTATTAAATACATGAGTTGTATCCTGAGAACCAGAACCCGGAGGATTTCCGAAATCCCAAGACCAGGAAATAACAGGTGAACTACTGGAACTATTAGCAATACCATTAAAGCTCAAAGTTTGCCCTGTGCAACCTATAAGTGGATCATTAAAGTTTACAAAAGGTGCAGGAATTACTGTTATTGGCAATGAAACCTCTAGTATATTATTACAACCTTCAATTGAAGGGTGAGTAACATTTATAGGAATTACAAAAGATCCAGGGGTACTAAATGAATAAGTACCAAGTAAAGAATAAGTATAGAACCATTCTTCATTAATAAATGTTGAATCAATAGCCACAGGATTTTGAACAGTTACATTAGTATTTGGAGAAATACCTGGAACCTCATTTAATATCCATTCCATTTGTGTTGGATGCAAATTAATACTCAAACTAAGATTAAATGGAGCCTTAGCACAAGTATAGTTAGTAGGATTGCCATTACCTAAGGAATTGGTAAGAGCAGGGACTGCATTAAGATTTTTTACAAGTGTACCAGCATTATATCCATAACTTTCTACACCACCTAGGCCATAAGTAATAGCTGTAAATGCAGAATCACAATTAATGATAACCTGTGCATTTGTTGCAGGTGCCCATCTCTTAACAACTACCGTATAATTAGGATCATTAGGATGAACATACGTGTAGCTAAATACATTACTTCCGTCAATAGTAAGAGAAGCAAGGCCAGGAGTAGGAACAATAAGTGTTACATATTGCTCATCAATGGATGATTGAGTAGTTCTGTATAACCCTACACGCTTAATCCCTTGCTCAACTGGACTAACATAAATCATAGCAGGGTCTCCATCACCAGAAGTATTCGGACAAGCAGAAGATGATGACATAATTTGAGCTACTATCACAGGCTTATCTGCTTTTATAACATCAGCCGTATTGCTTTCATATTGATAGTAGAAGTTATTAATTAAACCAGTGAGCGCAACTCCATTTCTTGTAACAACTGTAGTAGGATCCTTAATAGCAACCCTAAAAATATTAGTTGAAAGAGAATTAGCAGCAACATCCAGCGAAGTAGGTGTTGTAAGATATCGTTTTCCCCAAGCAACATAAGGGAAATTTTGCTCAAATATATTATCACCAGATGAGCCAGATCCTCCACCACAAGAAATAGAGGTTCGGCTACTTCCTGAGAAAACTGCAATAGGATAACATTTTCCACTAGAATTAGGTCTTGATTTAAAGGTAGTACCAGTTAAATCATAACCAATAGAACCAGAAATAATAGCACCTAATACTTGGTATATTTCACCTTTATTAAGAGTAACATTAAATGGAACAGCAGCTGGCCTTCCACTTAAGGTTCTATTAGAAGGAGTAATCTCTACAACGGTACTATCTACCTCAGCAATTACATAAGCCCATGAATAAGTATTTGTAGCGTATTGTTGTGGTGTAGTTAAAGCTGTGTACTCATAACCGTAAGTACCAACTGGTAAAAGCATTGCAGCTTCTGATGTAGTACTTGCAAAAATATGACCATAAGCTACAATAGGTACATCACTTTCTATACTGATACCACGATCAGATATTCCATCTATTAGTAAACGAGCGTCAAAAATACCTGTTTTTGGAAGTGCCTCAGTAGCGAATACAGTACCTGCCGCAACAAAGTAATTTCTTACATAGGAAGTACCATTGATTTTTACTACAACATTAGCACTCTGTTCTGCACTAAGGTATAGTTTCATATCCTGATCATTAGAATACTCGAAACCATAGTGGTGGCCATAACCTACCCAGAACTTTTTACCTCTATTTGAGCTATCAGCAGGAGGCAGAATAACTGGGGGCGTAACAATATTACTATCTCTAAGCCCAGTAAATTTATCCATATAATTAAGAGAAGTATCTGTAATAAAATTGCCTAATACTTCAACGTTACTATTAGTATTTGCTAACCAAGTATTTGATAAATCTGTTTTTCCAAGTTTTGTAAACAATTGATCGGGTATAAAACCTTGCCATGGATCAATATAGAATTTCTTTATTGAGAAATTAGAAGGTTGACTTCCGGTAACCTGAGCTTCTGTATAAAAATACATTGATTGTTGAGCAGGAGAAAGACCCGGAGGAATTACTCCCGAATAACGGCGGAAAGTAAGATCTGTTGGAACAGTTGAACCAGCAGCGTAGGTAACTTTAATTACCGTATCTGTACCATACATAAAAGTTTGAGTTGTACCTGGGGCAGGTGGCGCTATAGCTGTTAGTGTTGTAGGGAGAGATGTAGGTAAAAATTCAAAAGCACCCATATCTGGCACCCCGGTAGTTAAAGTGGTAGGACGAGCATTAGCATCAAAATCATAATCATTACCATCTATCTGAACGCCTCTACCATGAATAGCCCATACATCAGGATCATTAAGATTTGGTCTAAGATTAGTATTACTAATAAAAGCAGGTCGATATGACATTGAATTAACATCCCAGAAACTTGCATTAGCCCAAGCAGATAAATTTGCATAGTTAGCTGTAGGTCCCTTAACTAATACTGCACCCGTTGTATAAAGGAAATTATAGTCGCTATACAAAAAATTATTATTAGTAATCTGCAAAGCAACTCCACCAGCATTATGAGAGAAAATATTATTTTTTATTTTAACCTTACCTGTAGTGCCTGAAGTATGATTAAAATAAGCTGCAACATTATTTGTAGCCGAAGTAGCTCTGCTATTTACAGAATTATTATAATAATTATTTTGAAAATCAGATGTACTGTAGATGCCATAAGAACTAGCACCTGTTGTTTTAATGCTTATTACATTATTAACAGTATTATTATAACCCGAATTTGTTTCATACAAACCATACATTACACTTGCATTCACATCTGATGCAATAATTGTATTACTCGCAACCTTAGCTCTTTCCTGAGCGTTTGCATCACATCCTGTAAGATAAATACCGTATACAGTACCTATGGTATTATTAAAGTTCACATTATTGCCCGTTACCACATAACCGGTATCACAATTAGTGCAATACAAAGCATAAGCAGTGTTATTATGGGGCGAAGCCAAATTAATAGTATTACGTGTTAGTTTTATTCTACTTGTTAAACTGGTATAAATTCCATATTGATACGCCCCATTAACTACATTGCTGTCGATAGTATGATTTTTAGAAAGATCCCCATCAGATATCCCTTCAAAATAAATACCATAAGACCCTTTATCGAATCTATTTCGATTAATGACATCATTATTCCCGGCAAGTAGCGCTGCATAAAGACCAACTGTATTTACAGAAGCGGTTATCACTCCAGGTGCAACAATATCACAATTTGTAATACTATCGTAAGAAGCGGTATGAGCTAATTGAACTGCTCTGCCATAAGTAGCGCCCAAAGCCTGAATGGTTATATTCTGATACGAGATATAAGAAGCACTATCAAGAAGCAAGGTATAATTAGTTGCAGCTGCAGTGGATGAATAAGCTAGGGTTACAGATGCAGGTACTCCACTAGCACTTCTAAAAGTAACACGAGCATTAGGCCCGGCACCTCCCACTCTGTGCATTCTGATTTGTTCAGTATAAATGCCAGGAGCAGCATCAAAAGTTACAAAGCCTGCAATACCACATTCTAGTGATGCTACAGCAGATGCAAAAGACTGGAAGTTAGGCAATACTGCTGGCAAAGTAGGATCAATAGTATAATATCCTGAAGGCAGTGCAGGGTTTAATAAAACCTGAAATACACTTGAATAAGCAGACAAACTGCTACAGGAAATCTGACAACGGAAGTAAGTATCAGTTGTCATTGTCCAATAGTAACGCGATATATATTGTAAAGAACCAATGTTAGTCCAGTTATTAATACCGTCAGGAGAAACTTGCCATTGGTAAGATTGCCCTGCACCAAATGAATTTCCTGCTAAATCTAGCTTTACAGTTACTCCTATACATATACCACTTGGAGGATCTACCACCGTAGTACCACCTGAAGGCGGAGCAGTACATAAAGGGATTGTAAATTCATAAGCTCCTAAATCAGGAGTAATAGTACTGCGAGTTGTATTAAGAATATCGTTGTTTACACCTACTGGTGACCCAAGATTATCCATTGCAGTCATTAAAGGAGTATAGTCACCAGTAGTTGGATTGGTATATTCTGGATTATAAGTATAAGAATTTGCATCCTGGGTACTTACAGTTTGCCAATCAGCTAGCGTTAATCTATTTGCTGCGTTAAAGAATCCTACAGCACTTACCCCTCCGGTAGATTCCAAAAAGATATCATTATAATTACTTATAATTCCACTTCCATTGGTTGCAAAATAAAGTGCATGTTTATTTCCCGAACCACCTCTTCTAATCGTTATTATATTATTTTTAAGTTCAATTCCTGCAGCAGTTGTGGTCTGATAGAATCCACGAGCAACTCCAGTAGAAATACTTGCAATTTCGTCTAATGAAATTGTGTTATGATAATAAAATGTGTTATCAGAGCTTGCATTGTACAAACCATATACATCCAAATTGGCATTCATATCATAAATAAGGTTATTAGTAACCCTATTTTCCAAACCAGAAAAACCATCTACCCCGGTAAGGTATACTCCATAGGCAGAAAGATTATTTGCAGCAAAGCCTCCAAAAGGATTATGAATTCGGTTTCTAGTTATGGTTGTCCCTACACTAACACCTGTAGAATAAATTCCATAAAAATTTGTTCCAGCAGCACGAATTGGTCTGCTTATATCATTACCTTCTATACGAGTATCATACGAATAGGATACATAAAACCCATAATTATAAAAATCCTTAACAGTATTGCTGATGAAGGAATTACTTCGATTAGCATCAGTAGTGCTACCAACAAGTGTTACTCCGTAATAGCCGCCTATAATTGTATTTTCAGAAAATAAATTACCATCACACAATGTACTTCCTGTAGTAGTGCTACCTGCATCTATTGCGTTAATAACAATACCAACATAATTTATTGAAGTAGTATCAGAAAGTGTTAAAATAGTACAGTTCTTAAACGTATTATTATCTGCATTATTAATCAGCTGCACGCCATAACCAAATGAGCTACGCAAAACAGCCGCATTAATAATAAGGTTATTAAATATAATATAATCAGCCCTTCTTAATTTAATAACAGCCCTTTCTGAATTTACAATTGGAGCATAACGAATAACATTTGCATTTCCATTAAATGTAATAGTATTAATTGCAGATGTACCAATAATACTATCGAGTACCAGCTGCTCATCGTATGGTCCAGTACCGGATACCACATTAAAAACAACAGGACCAAGAATACCGCATTCAAGTGCAGCCTTGGCAGCAGCAAAGCTATTGTAATTAGTACCACCCGTTGGCTGTGTTTTATCAATGGTATAAGTACCTGCAAGCAATGAAGGATTAATATTTAATAAAACAGGTACTGAAGTTACTGTTGAAGCTCCACAAGTAAGCGAAACACTATAATACAAAGTATTGCCAGGAGCAACAATACTCGTATCCGGATTAGTAAGCACATTACCAATAGGCGTAAATGGACCTGATGGTGAAGATGAAGTTTGCCATTGGTAAACCTGGCCTAAACCAATAGAGTTTCCTGTTAATCCCAAAGTAACTCCGCTACCCTGGCATACTGTTGAAGCACTAATTAAACTTGTACCAGAAGTAGCAGGAGAAGGACAAACCCCGGGAGTAACCTCATAGGCCCCAATATCAGGCTTTGTTGCACTCCTAACATTACCATCAATATCGTCGAAAATAAAAACAGGGGAGCCTAAATTATCAACAGATGCATTAGTAGGAATATAGTTACCTGAAGCGATACTAGAAAATATTGGATTGATAGAAATTGAATTTGCATCCTGCGTAGCTGCAGTTTTCCAATTGGCTAAACTAGCCTGAGCCACATTGAAAAAACCAACTGAAGCGCTCGTAACAATAGTATTGATATAAAAATTATTATAGTTTGAAACAATAGTGCTCGTGGGTGTAGCAAAATAAATACCCGTCTTTATACTTACACCAGCCCTTGAAATTGAAACAATATTATTCTTAAACTCAATGCCAGCAGCTAAGGTAGTTTGATAAAAACCTCTCGAAACATTTAATGAAGTTGTATTAGGAGCAGATCCATCAATAGAGATAGTATTATGATAATAAAATACATTATCTGAACTATTATTATAAATGCCATATACATCCCCATTCCCAGTGAAATTATAAATCACATTATTACTGACTAAATTTTCAAATCCAGAAAATCCATCATTTGCGGTAAAATAAATACCATAGGCAGCAGTGATAGAAGAAGTAGCTCCGCCATAAGGATTAGAAATTTTATTTTTACTAATATTTGCTGCAACACTAAGCCCGGTAAAATAAATACCGTAAGAAACAGTAGTAACAATTCTTGTAGGCCTAGATATTTTATTACGCTCTACTAAAAGATTAAAACTTCCTAAAACATAAACGCCATAACTATAATAATCATTGATAGTATTATTAACGACAGAGTTATTCCCATTGGCATCAGTTGTGCTACCCACAATTGAAATACCATAAAAGCCACCATTAATGGTATTATTACTAAATAAATTATAATCGCATAATGCAGCTCCAGTTGTAGTAGCAGAGCCATCAGTAGCACTAACAACAATTCCTGCGTAATTAGCTAAAGTGGATAGTTTATCGATATTAATAATACAGTTATTAAAAATATTAGAATCTGCATTATTTATTAAATGAATACCAAAGCCATATTCAGTTGCTGAACTACCTAGTGCTGAAATAGTAAGATCATTGAAACGAATATAATCAGCTCCATTTAGCTTGATAACAGCACGTTGAATTGTGTTGGATGAAAGAAATGAAATTGTTTCCCCATTACCATTAAATGTAACAGTATTTATATCGGATGTGCCTGGAACAGGACTCATTATGAGTTGTTCATTATAAGGGCCACTTCCCCCTACTACATTGAAGGTAACTGGTGCATTAATACCACATTTAATATAATCATAAGCAGCATTAAATGAATTAAAATTAGTACCTGCTGTTGGCAATAAACTATTAATAGTAAAGGTTCCACTAACCAAAGCCGGTGAGTTAACCTGAACACTGCTTGAATTAGCACTTCCACCACCTGCATTTGAACAAGAAACAACACATCTGTAATAAGAAGTTGCAGATTGTGAGGTAGTATACTGTGATGCAATAGCTCCTGTGATATCTATGAAGCTGGTATTGTCTGTTGAAGACTGCCATTGATATGTTAATCCTGAAGCAACAGATTGACCTGTTACTTTCAAGTTAAAAGGTAAACCTAAACAAGCGTTGCTAACAGATGCTGATGATATACCCGGATTAGGAATCCCTCCACAAGGAGATGCTGATACCCATGAAAAAATAATATTAGGTCTAGTTGTAGCAGTTCCTGTATTTGTCACTACTGCACTACCACATAGATTATCTAAATTATCATCTCTGTAGGTATGAGATCCATTAAATGTTAAGCCGGTAGTCCAAGGGAACACAGCATTTGGAGTATAAGTTATACCCGCTGTTGAGTTAGGATCACCGCCACATGTTTCAATAATAATATTATCTGTACCGTTCCAAAAAAATGAATTAGAAAAAAGAAGCGAATTATTACCTAGTAAAGGTTGATAATTAATCGGTCCATACACAGTACTTGTGCCTGGCACCCATGTGGCAAGATTAAGAGTGGTAATGTTAGTTGAACCTATTTTTAAGGTAAACTGCTCAGTAATAGCAGCAGTACCTATTGATAAGGCATTATACTTAACTCCTACAATCGCTCCAGGAGACATGCCTGCAGCAGTTAATTCAGCTGCTGTATATAAATACTGAGCACGACTACCCTCATACCAATCCTGAATAGGACATGGATAAGTATATATGCCATTTCCGGCAGTGCCGGTGCCAATAACAATATCTACCTGGGCAAAAATCCTGGATGCAGAAAGCATCAGAACTAAAATAAAAAAAGCAAATCGTGTGACAAATGCTGGAACGTACATTTTTTTCATAATTGCAGTTTTGAAGAAATTAATTGACAGTATATTTAAAAGCCAATAACAATAATTTTATTTCCCAATTTTGATATAATTCTAATTCATAATTTCATAGTTCTTAATATAATTCTTAAGAACATATGCTCAAACATTAAAGTATTGCTTTTCAAGAGGTAAGAATCAAAATAAACTTGATATATGATAAAGGCTCCCAAAAATATTAAGAAATAGTTAAAAATCAGGAACTAATACCATTTTTTTTAAAAAGACTTCAGAATCATATATTAAAAAATCTAATACCATCAAAGAAGAAGTTATTTACTTAATAAAATCCTATCAAGATAAACAGCCCTATTTTATCAATTTAGAAGGCTTTTTCAGCTTTTTTGCAGATATTTGACCAATCTCATTTAAATGAAATTTTTAATAAAAAATGCCCGAATCCTTGCTCAGGGCAATAATTTTGACGGTCAAAAGAAGGATATTCTTATATCCGATGGCATCATTGAGAAAATATCAGACAATATCACTGACATCGCAGATGAAGTAATTACAAATGACAATCTGCACATTAGCATCGGTTGGATCGATATTTATTCCAATTTCTCTGATCCGGGTGATGAACAAAGAGAAACAATTGAAACAGGAGTGGCAGCCGCAGTTGCAGGGGGATTTACAGATGTAATGCTTGTTCCCAACACCAAACCAGCTATTTCCACTAAATCTCAGGTTGAAAATATTACTCGCAGAGCAATTGGCAGCGCTGTTAACATTCATCCCATCGGAGCTGTTTCTAAAGAAATAAAAGGAAAGGAACTTGCCGAAATGTATGATCTGCATGCCGGAGGTGCCAAAGCCTTTAGTGATGGAGAGGTTGCAATACAAGATCCGGGACTTTTGCTTAAGGCACTTCAGTATATCATTCCCATTAATGGAACTATTATTCAGGTTCCCGATGACAAATCAATATCTGCTAACGGATTTATGAATGAAGGAATTACAAGTACTCGAATTGGCTTATCGGGTAAACCAGCAATGGCTGAAGAAATAATGATAGCCCGTGATATTGAGTTACTGCGCTACACCAATTCAAAACTTCACATTACAGGAGTCTCTACTGCTAAAGGTGTATCTCTCATAGCGCAAGCAAAAAAAGAAGGTTTGCAAATAAGCTGCTCTGCCACTCCTTATCATTGTCATTTTTCAGAGGAAGATCTTGAAGGATACGATAGCAATCTGAAAGTAAATCCTCCGCTGCGTACCTTAGCAGATGTAAAAGCAATTAGAGAAGCCCTAAAAAATGAAGAAATTGATTGCATTGCTTCGCACCATACTCCAATGCATATAGACGACAAGATGTGCGATTTTGAGAATGCACTTTCAGGCATGGAAGGACTAGAAACTGTTTTCAGTGCCATGAACACCTTTTACACAGATAAGAATACGCTGATTAATCAATTAACTACTACTCCCCGAAAAATATTCGGAATAGAAATTCCAAAAATCGAAGAGGGCTCCAATGCTTGCCTGACTTTATTTGATCCGGATTGCGAAATTCTAATTAATAAAAATATGATTCGCTCCCGATCTCACAACAATGCCTTTATTGGAAAAAAACTTAAGGGGCGCGTAATCGGAACTATTAATAATAATAAAGTTAATATAGCAAGATGAAAGCGCTTCCCCGTGCTACACGAATCGGTTTGATAGCTGGAACCTTGATGATTCTATTTTCCCTTGCTATTTACTATTATCATGGAAATTTTGAAACAAGTTTACAGTATTTCACCTACGTGCTTTATATGGCTGCAGTTATTTATGGCCAATATCTATTTTTTAAAAATGCAGCAATGCCACTGCAATTCAAGAATTTCTTTGCCGAAGGATTTAGAATTTTTATTGTAATCACGCTACTCATGGTAGTATTTACCATCATTTTTCTTAAAATGAACCCCAATATTAGAGCAGATATGGCGGAACAATATAGAGCAGGTCTTATTAAATCAGGTAATAGAACACCCGACCAGATAACAAGTGAAGTAGAGGGATCCAAGAGCAAATTCATAACCTTTTTCACATCTTTAGCAATTTTCGGATATTTGATGATTGGAGGACTGGCTTCGCTGATCGGCGCACTTTTTTTTACAGCAAAATCATCCACTCGTCAATCAACCTTATAAAAAATATTCATGACAGATATTTCAGTAATAATACCCCTATTGAATGAAGACGAATCTCTTCCTGAACTTATGACCTGGATAGAAAAGGTTATGACATCAAACAACTTCAGCTATGAGGTAATTATGATTGATGACGGAAGCACCGATAATTCATGGAAAGTAATTGAAGAAATTTCTCATAGAAATTCAAACCTGAAAGGCATTAGATTTAGACGTAACTATGGCAAAAGTGCTGCGCTTAATGAAGGATTCAAGGCTGCTAAAGGAGAAGTTATCATTACCATGGATGCAGATATGCAAGATAGTCCCGATGAAATACCGGCACTATACAAAATGATAAAAGAAGATGGATTTGACCTAGTAAGCGGATGGAAAAAGAAACGCTATGATAATGCCTTAACAAAAAACTTACCTAGTAAATTATTCAATGCTGCAACAAGAGGCATGAGTAAAATAAAATTACACGATTTCAACTGCGGATTAAAAGCATACAATCAAAAAGTAGTGAAATCAATTGAAGTTTATGGAGAGATGCATCGCTACATACCCGTATTGGCTCAATGGGCAGGTTTTAGAAAGTTTGGAGAAAAAATAGTTGAACATAGAGCACGCAAATATGGAGTAACTAAATTTGGCTGGAGCAGGTTCGTAAATGGCTTCCTTGACCTACTCACCATTTTCTTCGTAGGAAAATTTGGTAAACGCCCCATGCACTTCTTTGGACTTTGGGGAAGCTTGGTATTTTTTATTGGACTTGCGATATGGATTTACCTTTTTATTGCAAAGTTTGCCTTTCTTCAATATAATATGACCGAAAGGCCCATATTTTATGTAGGCATCATTTCTTTAGTAATTGGTACACAATTATTCCTAGCCGGATTTCTTGGAGAACTGATTACTAGAAATGGAGCCGATCGCAATGTTTACCTAATTGATGAAAAACTAAGCCTCTCCTAATCTTCTGAATGCTGACATATAATCATTGATAAATTCAATATACTATTAAAGTGTATAGCTAATGAGAAAAAGTAAAAAACTAAAAACTCGTCAGCTATATGGTAATAATTAAGCATTAGTCGACTATTTTGGGTTACCTATTTTTTAATAATTATAACATATGAAAGTCCAAATAAAAAATCTTATCAGCGCCTCTATTGATGTAAAACAAAAGGTGCTTACCGATGACCAGTTATTGCAAACAATTGAGAAATCTGTTACTATAATTGCAGATGCTTTTAAGAATGGTAATAAAGTATTATTCTGCGGAAATGGAGGCAGCGCCGCAGATGCACAACATCTTGCAGCAGAGTTTAGCGGACGTTTTTATACAGATAGAGATGCCTTGCCGGCCGAGGCACTTCATACAAACTCCTCATATATTACTGCTGTAGCCAATGACTATGGCTTTGAACATATTTATTCACGACTACTAAAAGGGATTGGACAAAAAGGTGATGTACTTATTGGATTGAGTACCTCAGGCAATAGTCCTAATATTATAAAAGCTTTAGAAATGGCACACAGCAAAGGCATGATCACTATTGGCCTCACTGGTGCTTCAGGCGGAAAAATGAAAGAACTTTGTCAATACCTTATTAATATACCCAGTGCCGATACACCCCGAATACAGGAAAGTCATATTTTAATTGGTCACATCATTTGCCAATTAGTGGAAACACTTGTATTCCCTAGCGCAACTAAGCAAAATTCGATAACACACTAGAATTATTATTAATGTAACCTTTGAAGATACTGCAGCCGTAAAATTATTACAACAGGCTAATACATATGAACGAAAAAAATCTACTTCTCAAAACTGATAGCTCCTGGACTTTATTCCTGGATAGAGATGGCGTAATTAATTATGAAAAAAAAAATGACTATATCAATACCTGGGAAGAATTTCGTTTTTATGAAGGCGTATTGGAGGCCATGAAGGTGCTTGCTGGTAAATTCAAAAGAATAATAATAGTAACCAATCAACGTGGTGTTGGAAAAGGTGTAACAAAGCTCGAAGACCTTCATACTATTCATTTCAACATGGAACAGGAAGTTATGGCTGCAGGAGGGCGTATAGATGCAGTATATTATTGCAGCGAACTAGATAATGATAGCATTTACCGGAAACCTAACCCCGGCATGGGCCATGCCGCCTGCAAACAATTCCCAGAAATTGATCTATCCAAATCTATAATAGTTGGAAATACTTTAAGTGATATGGGATTTGGAAGAAACCTAGGGTGCTGCACCGTTTTTTTACCTACTACCCGACCAGAAGTAAATTTACAAGACGAAAAAATTGATGCTGTATATCCCTCCTTACTTGCTTTTGCAACTGCCCTTTAAAAAAGTTTAACTTAAAATTTTCGCTAATATCATCAGCAGTTGGTGTTGACAGACTACTTTATACTAACTTTATTGCATGAGAAATATCTTTTGTTTTCTATTTTTTATACTCGCGAGTCTAAAAAGTTTTTCTCAGGCTCCTACAGATAAAGTCAATTACCTGACCCAACAGCCCGAAGATATACTCAGAGATTTATCTGAACAGATTTTAACAGGAACAACTACTGCTGATAGACTTGAGGCAGATAGTGTATTCACTAGGCTGCTTGTAAAATCTTTAAAAGCACAATACTCCTTCTTTTACCCATTTGATTCACTAACTACTATCTCAAAAATTTATGCCCCCGACAGCTCTTTTCGCATATTTACTTGGCAGGTAGAGATCAGTGAAAGTTTTTTCAGACAGCATGGAGCTATTCAGATGAATACAAGCGATGGAAGCCTGAAGTTATTTCCCTTGATTGACAAATCGGATATTACAAGTCAATACGAAGATACCATTGCCGATAATAAGGGATGGATGGGTGCCGTCTATTATAATATTATTATGAAAGAGTACGAAGGAAAAAAATATTACACTCTTTTAGGTTACGATGAAAATAATATCCGAAGTAATAAAAAAGTAATTGAGATTCTAGACATGTCAGGCGAGAAGCCACTTTTTGGAAAAAATATTTTTTCAATAGGAAAGAAAGCTAGATATGTAATGGAATATCAAAAAGCAGCTGGCGCCAAACTTAATTACGACCAGGAGCTTGATATGATATTAATGGAACATCTTATTTCCCAAACCAATGAACCTACGCGAAAATGGACGCTTATTGGCGATGGCGATTACCAGGGATTCAAATGGTTGGAAGGTGGTTGGGTTTTTGTTGATAAGGTATTCGATTTGGTAACTCCTGAAAATGAACCTCCAGTACCTACTCCTGTAACTGAGAATAAATTTTTAATGCCTGAAGAAACACCTGCCGTTCCCGCAAAGAAAACTACAACAGATAAAAAAAATCAGTAAAATTGATGTGATTCATCTGCTAGATAGAACTATTGAAAAATAAAATCTGTTAAGAGAGGACTAATAATTTAATCATCTAGCTTCAACACCGCAAGAAATGCTTCCTGAGGTACTTCTACATTTCCTATTTGGCGCATGCGCTTCTTCCCTTCTTTTTGTTTTTCTAAAAGCTTTCTTTTTCGGCTGATATCACCGCCGTAGCATTTAGCCGTTACATCTTTTCTAATAGCACTAATATTTTCACGAGCAACAATCTTAGCTCCAATGGCAGCTTGAATAGCAATCTGAAATTGTTGACGAGGCAATAGCTCTTTCAGTTTTTCGCAAAGCTTACGTCCAAACTCATGAGCGCGGCCACGATGAATCAAAGCACTTAGGGCATCTACTTTTTCACTATTAAGAAGAATATCCATCTTTACAATATCACTTTCACGATATTCAATTGGATGATAATCGAAAGAAGCATAGCCACGAGTTATACTTTTCAGCTTGTCATAAAAGTCAAATACAATCTCTGTCAGCGGTATGTCAAAAGAAAGCTCCACCCTGGTTTGAGTAAGATATCCCTGGTTTATCAGCACACCTCTTTTTTGAATACAAAGCGTCATAATATTGCCGATATATTCAGGCTTTGAAATAATTTGAGCCCTAATGAAAGGCTCTTCAATCTTCTCAAGCCTTGTAGGATCAGGCATCTCTGTAGGATTATTCACTCTTACTATTTCTCCCTTGGAAGTAGTTGCAATAAAACTTACGTTGGGTACAGTGGTAATTACAGTTTGATTAAACTCCCTTTCTAATCTCTCTTGGATTATTTCCATATGGAGCATCCCAAGAAATCCGCAACGAAAACCAAATCCCAATGCCTGAGAAGTTTCAAGTTCAAAAGTAAGAGAGGCATCATTTAGTTGCAGTTTATCCATACAATCACGCAGCTCTTCAAACTCGTCGGTATTAACAGGAAAAATACCTGCAAATACCATAGGCTTCACATCCTCAAATCCTTTTATAGATTCCTTGCATGGATTGTTGGCAAGCGTAATAGTATCGCCAACTTTCACTTCTTTAGCATTCTTAATACCTGTAATCATGTAGCCCACATCACCTGCAGCAACTGCAGTGCGCGCCTCCATACCAAGTTTAAGAATACCCACTTCAGCTACATCATATTCAGCACCCAAATTAAAAAAACGAATCTTATCATTCTTTTTCATAGTTCCGTTAAAAACACGGAAATAAATAATAATCCCTCTAAATGAATTGAAAACACTATCAAATATTAATGCTTGCAAAGGTGCTTCGGGATGCCCTTTAGGCGATGGGATTCTAGCAATGATGGCAGCCAATATTTCTTCAATACCAATACCACTTTTCCCACTGGCCAATAGTATATCTTCTTCTTTACAACCAATAAGTTCAATAATTTGATCTTTCACTTCAGGAATCATAGCTCCTTCCATATCAATTTTATTGATAACAGGGATGATTTCAAGATTATTATCAATTGCTAGGTATAAATTGCTTATAGTTTGAGCTTGTATGCCTTGAGAAGCATCTACGAGCAATAAAGCACCTTCACAGGCAGCCAATGCACGACTCACTTCATAACTAAAATCAACATGACCGGGAGTATCAATAAGGTTTAGGGTATATATCTCTCCTTTGTAAGGATAATTAATTTGAATTGCATGGCTTTTTATGGTGATGCCTTTTTCACGTTCTAGATCCATATCATCAAGCACCTGGGCCTGCATATCGCGTTCACCAATGGTGTGAGTAAATTCCAATAAACGATCAGCCAAAGTACTTTTACCATGGTCAATATGGGCAATAATGCAAAAATTCCTAATATTCTTCATACTCAAGGCTACAATAAGGCTGCAAAATTAGCGGTTTTCGAGCGATTAATAAGGCTGAAATTTAGTAAAATAAAGGGTTTATACATAAAAATGAATAATCAAATCAATACACTCATTGAAATAATGATCTGCAATTATTCAAATAGTTGTACTTTAATAAAAAAAAGATGAGGATTCCCCTTTTAATTCAATCTGGATTCTATTTATACGTAACAATGGCGCTTATTATTTCAGGGTGCACAAAAGAAGCGATTTTAATAAATACATCCCCAGAAGCTAAGCCCGTAACTACAACTACAACAACCTACACCACTTATGTTATACGTCAAGGCCAGCATTACTGCGATCAAAGTACTATTAAATCAGTAAGTACCGCTGAAATGAAATTCGTTGCCCGCTTTGATTCAACCGCTATTTACCAAACAATTTCTTTAGTAAATCAATACGATATCAATAAACTTTATGGCTTTTCAGAAGGAATCGATAACCAATACAATAGCGCTAGATTTGGATGGAGATGGAGTGATGGCGCTCTTAGGCTATTTGGATATGTTTATAAAAGCGGTGTCAGAAATTCCCTAGAGATTGGCAACTTCAATTTAAATTCAGATATTATCTGCTCTATTAAATTAAACGGGTCAAATTATACTTTTACGGCAAATGGCCTAAGCATTTCACTTCCAAGAGGTCTAAGTACCCTAACTGCAAGAGGATACCAGCAATACCCTTATTTTGGAGGAGATGAAACAGCTCCACATACGATCAATATCAAAATAAGGCCTACATAGAAAGATGCAAAAATATTAATTTCAATAATTTATACACTATACTTTACTTTTAATTAAAAGCAATTTTTCTTGATATAAGGTAATCAGTTTGGCTTTTCTGAAAATAATAGTTAACTTCAAAAAACTCTAATATTCTAAGGTCAAAACCACCATTTCTTATCCCCTTCCTATAGCCAGTTTTATCAGATTTAAGTAATTAATTCAAATAACTTATTATTTATGGGCAGTCATCACTTATTTTCAGGTATCGACTTTGGCTAATTTGCAGATTCCACTAAAAGAAACCTTGCTTCCAAGATTGAAAAATTGGAAGAGAGAAATTTCAATACAAGAACAACTGAGGAAATAGCGGAAGATTTTTTTAGAGAATTTTCTTTAAAAAATACCCTTGTTGCAAAGTGATAATATTTATCAACGCAAACCCACTACCATTAAAATTGATATTGATTCTGAATACAGTGGCAAATCATACCAAAAAATTAAAGGCACCCGTTTCGAAATTATACTTCCATTTATTGGCCCGCAGAATCTTTTCACTATTAGACCCACTTCTTATAATTCAAACCCACCTTATGGTAAAGGAGAGCACGATGGTATTCATTTTGTTTATGAAGTTGAAACTTTTTACGATAACGCGATGTTACGAAAAGACTTTGATGAAAATTTAGCCAATATTAATCTATGGCTAAAAAATCTAAGAGAAGACCTTCAGAAATTTAATATAGATCTTAGCTTAAATATTTACACTGCCGTTCGCCAACATAAAGTAAAAGTTTCAAAAAAATATCAATTGATGAATACACTAGGGTTCCCAATTCGGTAAGATTTACCTAGGCTTAAATTCTCCTTTTTAACTGCAAAGATCAATAGAGTGTCCTTACTTTAATTGTTTCTTTCACTCCTTTAAGTATTTGCACGGCATCCTTACTAAGATTTCTATTTACATCCAACACTACATAACCAATTTCTTCATTAGTTTTTAGATACTGACCAAGAATATTGATTTTATTTTTACTGAGCACTGTATTAATTTGGCTCAATACCCCGGGTACATTTCTATGAATATGAAGGATTCTATGCGTGCCTTCCTGAGGCGGGAGCGATAGTGCTGGAACAGAATGAGAACCTGTACTAATTCCTTTTTCGAGATAGTTAAATAGCTTTGTGCTTACATCTAAAGCAATGTTATGTTGGGCCTCCACAGTGCTGCCGCCTATATGTGGCGTCAACAGTACATTAGGCAGCCCCTGTAATGGCGTTGTAAAAAGATCTCCATTTTTTTCAGGCTCAATAGGAAAAACATCAATAGCCGCGCCTCCAATCTTTCCATTAACAATTGATTTTTTCAATACTTCTAAATCAACTACTTCCCCACGGGCAAAATTGATTAAAACGGAGCCCTGTTTGAAATACTGAATATTATTTTTATTAATAAGATTTTTTGTAGATGCCAATTCAGGAACATGAAGTGTGACAATATCAGATTGATGCAGCAATTCTTTTAGTGATTTACTATCAATAGCATTTCCAAGAGGGAGCTTGGTCTCCACATCGTAAAAAACAACCCGCATCCCAAGAGATTCAGCTAATACACTTACTTGACTACCTATATTACCATAGCCAATTATACCTAAAGTTTTACCACGCAATTCATGACTACCTCCAGCATCTTTAGTCCAAATACCTTCATGAGCTGCTTTATTCTTATCCAGAACTTTTCTAATAAGTAATATAGAAGTGCCGATTACCAATTCAGCCACACTTCTTGTATTGCTGTAGGGTGCATTGAAAACAGCTACTCCACTTCTTGTAGCTTGACGCATATCTACCTGATTTACTCCTATACAAAAACAACCTATTGCCTGCAACTTTTCAGCATGGCCTAATACCTTTTCAGTAATATTGGTTTTGCTCCTAATGCCCAACAGATGTACATTCTTTATTTCTCTGATAAGCTCATCTTCACTAAGTGCGCGCTTTAGTTTACTCACATCAGTATACCCAGCCTTTTTAAAATAGGCAATAGCCGCATCGCTGATATTTTCCAAAAAAAGGATCTTTATCTTTTCTTTTGGATAACTGGTATTTTTTTTGTCTACCATGATAATTACGACTTATTTTGCACAAATATATTTACAGGATACTACAATATGACATCTGTTCAAAGAAAAACAATTTCTCTCAAAAATCCATTTGTACTGATCTTGATTTTTATGATCGTTGTGGGCGGACTAGGTCTTTTTGGTTCCCACATCAAAAAGGCGCTTAATCTAAACGATTCTAAAGTTGATCACTACAATTTACCACCTGCATTAGCCCTTTCCAAAAATGAAACTACATTACTAAACGACTCTTGTAATTTATGGTATGAAAATAATCTAAATAAGTCATGTTTTAACGGAGGAATCATAATTGCTAAAAATGGCAATATCGTTTTTGAAAAATACCGTGGAGAAGCCCGTTTAGGGAGCGGCATCCCTTTTAGCGACAGTAGCTCTATTCATATTGCGTCTACCTCCAAGACCTTTACTGCTATGGGAGTACTAAAACTCATGCAGGATGGAAAAGTTAATATAGATGATGAATTCAGTAATTATTTCCCTGGATTTCCTTACCCAGGCGTCACTATTCGCACATTGCTCAACCATCGGAGCGGGTTACCTAATTATTTAGTGTTTATGGAAAAACTCGGTTGGAACAAATCATCATTTATTAGAAATACTGATGTGCTAACTTACTTAATTATTCGTAAAAATGAAATTGAGAATATTGGCCTTCCTGATAAGCATTTTTCATATTGTAATACCAATTATGCATTGCTCGCTTTACTCATAGAAAAATTGAGCAACCTACCCTACCCAATTTTCATGCAACAAACTTTTTTTAGCCCCCTTGGCATGGCACATACATTTGTTTATACAGATCAAGATTCCTCAACAGCAAATCCAAGTTACGAATGCACAGGAGCTATTATTCGAGATAATTTTCTTGACAGAGTGTACGGCGATAAAAATATTTACAGCACTCCAAGAGATATTCTAACTTGGGACAAGGCGCTTCGAAGCAATATTATTTTTACGCCAGAAACAATGGCTATGGCTTATACCCCCTATAGTAATGAAAAGGAAGGTGTTCGAAATTATGGACTAGGCTGGCGCATGTACCTTTATCCTGGAGGACGAAAAATTATTTACCATAATGGTTGGTGGCATGGAAGTACTTCATGTTTTATCAGATTAATTGATGAGAATGCTACCATTATTGTATTAGGATCCCAATACAGTAAAATGGTATATAAGGCCAAGGACCTTGTAAATATTTTTCATCATTACGATGTTCCTGAGGAAGAAGAATGATTAAGCAACATTTCCAAAGAAAAGATAAGCCAGTATTATGGAGGTAATGATACCTACCAAATCGGCCAGAAGCATTGACCCTACAGCATAACGTGTATTCTTAACTGAAATTGATCCAAAATAAACTGCTATTACATAAAAGGTAGTATCAGAAGATCCCTGCAGTATACATGAAAGCGTACCTGCAAATGAATTGGGTCCATAAGTTTTCATTGTATCCACCATCATTCCTCTTGCACCTCCACCACTAAAAGGTTTAATAAGAGCAGTAGGCAAACCATCTACAAAACGTGTGTCAGCTCCCATCATAGAAAAAAGTGATTTCATGCCAGTAATAATAATATCAAAACTGCCGCTGGTTCGCAACATACTAATAGCCACTAGCATTCCAACCAGATAAGGAATAATTCGGATAGCAATTTCAAATCCACCTTTTGCGCCTTCCACAAAGGCATCAAAAATATTTACTTTTTTATACACTCCTCCAAATACAATTAGCAAAAATATTAAAATAATCATACCATTACTTAGTCCACCAGAAAAAGACTTTACATCAGAAGCGCCCAATGATTTAATGTACACAATAAGCAAGGCAATGACGGCAGAGATGCTAAGCACCCAGCCCATAATCACCGGCTGAAATAAATTAATTTTTTGTCGGAAAGCAACAATAAACATAGCCGCCATAGTTGCACAAAATGTAGCGATCATGCAGGGTATAAAAATATCCATTGGATTAGACGCATGGGCAGCATCTCTTAAAGCAATAATACTTACAGGAATAAGTGTGAGTCCGGAGGCATGAAGGGTAAGGAACATAATCTGCGAATTGCTGGCTGTATCTTTTTGAGGATTGAGTTCCTGCAAGCTCTCCATTGCTTTCAATCCAAAAGGTGTTGCCGCATTATCTAGCCCCATCAGATTAGCCGAAAAATTCATCATCATATGACCCATAGAAGGATGTCCCTTAGGAATTTCAGGGAATATTCTGGAAAAAAAAGGACCAATAATTCTGGAAAGAAATCTCACGCCCCCTGCTTTTTCAGCAATGCTCATAAAGCCCATAAAAAGAGCCATAATCCCAATTAGCCCAATCGCCATGGTTACGGCCGTTTTACATGTTTCAATAACACCATCAGAAGACTGAATCTTATAATGGCTGAATTTGTTATCCGCAGTTCGTATTACATTGCCTCCGTTTAATGCCCTTACCTTGCCTGAATCTGTAGCTTGCCATAATGCCTTGTCAGCCTTCACCTCTCCCAGAAACAAAGTATCAGCCGATTTGCCGGTAATCATGGAGGTAAATACGGCCCCAGTATTGTGCTGCCATAAGCCAGTTGCAAGGGCCATACCAATCGCTATTATAATAAAGGCCGACCAAATTCTGCTAAGTGCCATAAAATTGATATTTATCAGATAAAAGTGAAAATTACTCTTTTATCTTAAATCCTCATATTAGTTCAGGCCTTACCTTTGCACACTATTTTAAAACATAACAATGGCATTACAGGCAGGAATAGTAGGATTACCAAACGTGGGCAAATCGACCCTTTTCAATGCAGTAAGTAAAAGTGCTAAGGCGCAAGCTAGCAATTACAGATTTTGCACCATAGAACCGAATGTTGGTTTGGTAAACGTACCCGACCCACGTCTTAATAAACTGGAAGAGCTCGTGAAACCTAATAAAACAGTTCCTACACAAATTGAGATTGTTGATATTGCCGGTCTTGTAAAGGGAGCCAGTAAGGGAGAAGGTCTAGGCAATAAATTTTTGGCTAATATTCGCGAGGTTGATGCCATCATACATGTAATAAGATGTTTTGAGGATGATAATATTTTAAGAGATGAAGGCCCCATCAATCCGGTTGCTGACAAGGAAATCATTGAAACTGAACTACAGTTGAAAGATCTTGAAAGTGTAGAGAAAAAAATGCAGCGCAGCGAAAAGATGGCAAAAACTGGTGAAGCGAAAGCTAAGGCAGAATACGGAGTACTTAAGCGTTGTTATGAGCATCTTGAAAAAGGAAAAAATATTCTTTCTTTAGATCTTTCAAAAGAAGATAAGCAAGTAATTGCCGATATTTTTCTTCTTACAGACAAGCCTATGCTTTTTGTAGCTAATGTAGATGAAGCTTCTATGCATACGGGGAATAAATATTCTGAAGCTCTAAAAGAAGCCGTAAAGGCAGATAATGCCGAAGTGATTGTAATGACTAATGCCATTGAAGCCCAAATAGCAGAATTTGATACCCCCGACGATAAGCAAATGTTCATGGACGAATACGGCATGAAGGAACCTGCACTTGACAGGCTTATACATTCTACATATAAATTATTAAATCTATCCACCTATTTTACTGCAGGTGTTCAGGAAGTACGTGCCTGGACTATTCAAAAGGGTTGGAAAGCCCCTTTAGCTGCCGGAGTAATCCATACTGATTTTGAAAAGGGATTCATCAAGGCAGAGGTAATTGCTTATGATGACTTTATTAAATACGAATCAGAAGCTGCTTGCCGCGAAAATGGTCGGTTACGTATTGAGGGTAAAGAATATTTAGTGCAAGATGGGGATGTGATGCACTTTAGATTTAATGTGTAGAGAATGATGCAATAAAATGAATTTGTATTGATTATAAAATAAATGAAAAAACAGAAAACGGTAGTCTTAAGACTACCGTTTTCTGTTGAATAAAGCAACTTAATATTATTGAGGCAATAACACCTGATCTATCTTATGCATCACACCATTCAAATAGTGCTGATCACTTGAACCATTTGGATAAGGATTGATTAAAATATTTGAAGCTGTTGCATTTCCAAGGCCCTTTACTGTAGCTGCCGTAACGATAGGACCGCTAAATGTTGAAGTAATAAACAATCCGGGATGAAACACAGCTGCGCTGTCAGAATTTAATAATGTTGGATAATTATTACTTAAAGCAGGAAAATTATTTAAAAAAGTTCTGCCAGGGCGAGCAACAGATACACCTAGTTTATTTGTAACGTCTCTACCATCAAAAACATGGTAGGCTATTAACCCTGACACAAGTTGAGTAGACACAAAGTTACTTCCTAGAAAGTTAATAAAAGCAGCGTCAGGAGCAGCCACAGGAAGATTGCCTTGTGTTAAAGCACTCAATAATTGTTTCATAGCAAGATTGGTTGGAGCAAACAAAGTAAAATTTGCTCCAATGGCAATAGAAGGATCTAAACCCAAAACACTCTGTAAGGCAGGACCTGCGCTGTCTGCACGCTCAATAGCTGCTTTTAATATAGTTAGTCCAGTATCTGTACTAATTCTGTCCCACAAAAATTGAGATGGCGGCATATTTACAGCAGCAATCTCATGAACAACCCCATTAGAAGCTACTATGTTAGGATTTGTGATAGGTATATTATTTACAAACGCACCGTTCCTTGAACTTACAAAAGTGGTGAGTCTTAGTAAATCACTCAAACTAGGACTGGGATTAAAAATAGTTGGATATTGAAAATTAGGAAAAGCTTCAGTGGTAGGGCCTACCAATAAATTTTGAGGCACTATATGATACTGAATAAGAGGAGTTACTTGAGCCTGATTTAAATTAGCCGGAATAAATGATATCAATTGAGAAAATAAAGCATCAGACGAATCAGGCGTAATTGGAGGGAATCCCAAAGATAGAAGTTGAGCTAATAAAGTAGGATCGCTATTTACTAGATAAGAAACAACCTCCTTTATAGCTTCATTATTAGGGGCAAAAACTGTAAAACTGCGACTGCTATCATTAAGCTCATTAATTAACTGTGTTTTTACTAATAAGTCATAGAATAGCCTTTGACTCGGAGTATTTTTAATTGTGTCTCCTAATTTAACACCCGTAGGTACATTAAAACTCTCAGGGAATTGCTCAACATCCTTATTACAAGAAGTAATTAATACTAAAGTTGCCAGGCAGATGCTGAGTAACTTAAAATTTTTAATTATTATATTCATGATCTTGGTATTTATTTTTTAAAAGATGCTATTAATAGATGTTGTAACCAAAGCTAACATAGTATAACCCTCCTACCCTTGAATTACCAATGGCATTATAATAATATTGATTCAGGAGATTATTAGCGCCAAACTTGATGACACTTTTAACTTTAGGAAACTTGTAACTAATTTGCGCATCGAGAATATTTACAGCAGGTAAAGTGCCATTGGCTAAATCACCTTCAAAGAAAAATTTATCCTGCCAGCGGTAGTTAATACTGAAACCATAGCGATCCCCCTTTCCGAAACCAGAATTACTTATAGACCCATTGAACTTATATTTTGGAGAATTAAAATATACAATTAAGTCTTCAGCAACATCAGAAAGATTATCCGAAGATAAATTAAGGCCCAAAGTAAAGTTTTTAGGAAGTTGATAATCCAATCCAATTCCAAAACCATAGGTAGTAATCTTACCCTCTGAATTTACAGGCACTGAATAAATCTGACCCGAAATAGTATCAGCAAGGGAAATAGGAGCTTCTGTTTTAGACTGAACAACAATACGGCGTGAAATAAAATCCTTGAACTTTCCATAATAGCCGTACACATCTACTAATAATTTATCGTCCAATAACAATCCACGGTAACCAGCCTCAAATGATGAAATAGATTCAGGCTTTAGTTGATTGAAATCATATTTAGCAATCACACCCTTTTGTAAAGAATCTCTGTAGTATAAAGGGTTTACATCAAAATGATAAATACTATTAAAACTTTGATCAGCGCCTATTAATTTATAGGTGATTAGGTCGATATCAATAAACTGCTGCTGCGAGGATGGGAATCGATAAGAAGTTTGATACGACAAACGTATATTACTTTTAGGAGCTACAGTATATACTGCTGTAACTCTAGGCGTAAACTTCCCTTTAAAATTTTGATTCTTATCATACCTACCTGAAGCAGTTACCTTCAAATTACTAGTTATAGCTCTAGAAGCCTGGGCATAAACACCATATTCATTAATCCCTATAGGGCCGGCAGAATCTGTAAAAAGTGATCCCTGAGAATTTAAAGAATATTGACGCCAGCTAGCTCCTGCAATTACATCAGCTACTTTTTTTGTGTATTTAGAAAAATTATAATTACCCTCCACTACATAAAGATCAGATCTATCTAGCAAGGCTCCTCCCTGGGGTACGGGCAATTTACGGATGCTGTCATAAATTGAATTAAACAAAGATGATCCCAAAGCAGGCCTTCCACTGTCTACTAAATTACGAGCAGTATTATGCGCATCATAATCACTAAGACCTGCAAGTTTTGATGAAAGGAAAGACTGGCCATATTGAGAGTACCAACCAGTAGATCCGCCGCTAGGCTTCCATGCTTCGTTAAAAATTTGGGTAGTGGCTGCAAGATTATAAGAACCTCCTGCATTTTCCTGGGTTGTAAAAGCCCTAAACATCCAGTCTTTATTTTTAAGTTCAAATTTGTATTGACCCATAATAAAATCCTGAATAGAATATCTTGACGCTCCGGTATACAAAGTATTACCTGTTCCCCAATAACCTGCAAGTATAGCTTCGGTATTATCAGTTATTTTGTAATGCGCCGAACCGCTGAATTTTAAATTACTTGTAACTGGATCAAGAAGCTGCTGCTCAGTATATCCTGTGCGGGAAACAAGAATAGGCTTTGAAGTTAATGTACTTATAAAAGGAGCAAGAAAAGGAGCCTGAGCTGCAATACCATCAAGCACTTGACGCAAATCAGCTGAAGTTTCATCACCAAAAACATTTACTCCATCATAATTAGGATCAGATTGACGCGTGCCTGGTCTCAACACTGCATTCGATCTGTCATAATCTCTATAATCCATCCCTATCCAATCTTTAGCTTGTAAAAACTCCGCGTTTATTTTAAAGGCAAATCGTTCAGAAACCTTTAGAGCCCACCTTACGTTCCAGTTATAAAATGGAGAAGCTGGTCTTTCACTTTCATCAACGTGCATTATTCCCTGTTTTACTAATACAGAAAGCCCCTGATCCTTAAATGGACTTTTACTTGTCATCAACAAGGTGCCATTCATACCACCTGAACCATACAAGGCTGAAGAAGCCCCTGAAAGTAATTCCATATTATCAACATCAAGCTCACTAAGACCTACTATAGAAGACACAGAAAAATTCAAGCCCGGGGCCTGGTTATCCATACCATCTACTAATTGATTAAATCTTGGATTGCCACTACCTCCAAATCCTCGGGTAGTCATTGTTCTATAAGTAAGAGAGGAAGTAGTAAAATCAATCCCCTTAAGATTAGAAACGATATCATAGAATCCCGAAGCCGGAGAATTCCTTATTTGAGCAGCGCCAATACGTTCAATACTAACAGGTGATTCAAGTATTCTTTCCGGAACCCTTGATGCAGCAATAACAATATCCTGACCTAAAGCTTTGCTAACAACCAGATCTACCATCACATCACTAGCTACTGAAACTGATTTTTCCAAAGTAACAAATCCAATAGAAGAAAAAATCAGGGTTGCAGGAAGGGATTTAACATGGATAGTAAAATGCCCCTTTTGATCAGTGTAGGTTCCTACACCTGTCTCTTTTACTACAACTGATACAGCTGCAATATTTTCCTTATCTGCACTGTTACTTACAATGCCACTGATCTTAATATGTTGTGCATTTACCGAAATACCCGTAATCATGCATAACACAAATGCATAATAATTTAATATAAATTTTCTCATAAGTGACTGTTAGTTAGTTTATTCAGCAAAATAGCGATTAATTTAAAACATAAAACTATTTTTTTCCAACATATTGAGAGTCTTTACAATTGTCAAATAACAAGCAAAAAACCTTTTTAATTAGATAATTTAATCTCCTCGAATGAAATTAGATAAGTTGCGAATGATTAAATAGTTACGTTGTACTATATTGAATAAATATTCTAATACAACAGACGCAGTTATTGAAACTTTATAGCCTAAATTAGCAATGATTTCTAAAAGAAAAGCAGAATATGACAGTATGGAAAAATGAAGATTAAGGCTTATTTGGAATATTAATCACCTGTTTTGAAATGATCTCTTAGTCTTTGTTTTGATTTATTGAAAACCATCCTGCCCTTATCAATACCCTTACGAAGCACTTGTTGATTCTCCTCAGGCAATTGTACAATATCACTACATTCTTTACTACAGCAACAATGATATAAAGCAGCACAATCTTTACACTGAATAAAAAGCAAATGACAGCCCTGGTTAGCACAATTGATATGATCATCGCATGGCTGACCACACTGGTGACAATGCGCCAATATCTCCTCCGTTATTCGCTCCCCTAACCTATCATCGAAAACAAAATTTTTGCCATGAAACTTATTAGGCAGCCCTGCTTCCTTAGCTACATTAGCATAGTTAATGATACCTCCTTCAAGATGAAACACATTTTGAAAACCTTGATGCAACATATAAGCACTGGCCTTTTCACAACGAATTCCACCAGTGCAGTACATAATGATATTAGCATCTTTATTTGCTTTCAACATGTCTACAGCCATTGGTAATTGTTCTCTGAATGTATCACTTGGAATTTCAATAGCATTTTCAAAATGCCCCACTTCATACTCATAATGATTTCGCATATCCACAACTATGGTATTAGGGTCATCAGTCATTTTATTGAATTCATCTGCAGCCAAATATTTACCCCTATTAGCCATATTAAATTCAGAATCATCAATACCATCTGCTACAATCTTGTTACGCAACTTTATCTTTAATACCCAAAACGATTTTCCATTATCTACCGCCGTATTTAAACGAATTTGATTTAATTCAGGAATAGCATATAAGACTTGTTTAAAATCCTCTAACGATTTTTCGGGAACACTAATTTGAGCATTAATTCCTTCGGCCGCCACATAAATTCGACCATAGACTGATAACTTATTCAGTATGACATAAAGTTCATCCCTGAAAGAAGCAGGATCTTTAATAGGAAAATATTTATAAAAAGAGATGGTAAGTCTGGGCGTTGATTCTTCATTCATACGACTTTTAAGCTCCGCCTGGGAGATTCTATTATGAAGGACAGCCATAAATTGTCATTTGATCCCTAAAAGGGAAATCATTAATAATAAGATTGGATGCTTGCAGGGCAAACCAAATGCGACAACAAATATACAATTAAAAACTAAAGGATGCCCCGCGTAGCTTGTTCTTACCAGAATCTCTGAGCTTAATCCCATTGCCTAGCAAACCACCTGTACCTATTCGCAATACACCGTTTTGCCAATTACCATTATGTATGGAGGCCACCCAATCTAATCTGAAAATCTTAAATATATTTTCTAAGCCAAAAAAGAAGTCGGCATAACTATTATCCTTACGCACATAAAATGCATTAGCTCCTGCCACGAGATTCCATTTCAGTTTTTTAAATACCGGAATTTTATTAGTCAATAACCCATTAAAATGATGCTCCACATGACCTATGAGGAAAAGCTTTTCAATAGTGCTATTCTCATAATAATTAGCCACCTGAAAACTACTTACATAATCAGAAGCCACCCATGTTTCATTGCCATTAAAATGCTGATAATCCTGAATAAAAACCTTTTTTCTATTTACAAAACCTCCAGCACCTAGTTTATAACTAAAACTCCCTCCAAGATTTAAATTAAGGCCATCAGAAATAGTGAAAAGCCATTTATCAAAATCGACATCACTGCCTAAAATATCTTTAATCCCTTTAGCATATCTAAAGTTAAACGTAGGATATTTAGACCCTATCGGAACCCTGCTATGAGGAAACTGTATATACTTCTGCCCGGGCTTGAAACTAACATTGGCACTTACAATAAATGCTTGGTGGGCTGTAAATTGTTCATTTAATTTTTCTGTAGGATAATTTGGAGTTAAAAGCGCTGCATCTCCTTGAAATAAAGTGTAGTTATTAATATTATTAAGCGGAAAACGATCTTCCCATAAAACCCCTCCAGATAAGGATAATCCACTCTCAAACTTTTTACTAACTCCTGCCATCGCAAAAGAATTTTCATAGGTCTTCATAAAATTATAGCCATACAAAAGCGTACTACCTGTATTTAAAAGTTCTCCAATAGCATTTTCTTTATTAAACTGACTCACCCTCCGACCTCCACCCAAAAGAATATTCCATCTTCTGAGCGTATTACTTTTTGACAATCCGCGCGCTTTCCATTCAATAGTAACAGAAGGATTAAAATGTCCATTACCAAAGCCATATCTAAAATTGGGATAGATACCTAATTCACTTTTTAATTTCTTAAACTTTTTTTCTAGATAACCTGATATTTCTGCATTAAAGCCTTCGGCATTATTGAAATTAGAATTATAAATTAATGGGTCAACACCCCAGTTAAATCTTGATTTTTTTCCATAGTATGTTCGCTGCAAGCCACTATTGATTATCGAAAATGGCTTAATCTTTCCTTGCTTTTTTCTTAATGAGTCAATGTTCTGCTTATCAAATAACTC
>Ga0209190_1000199_pt1 | contig 42987 bp, 43 predicted proteins | sample M_140205_XF_Meta_FD_187315 | JGI IMG/M metagenome (GOLD analysis project Ga0209190, IMG submission 187315) | Freshwater microbial communities from Lake Montjoie, Canada to study carbon cycling - M_140205_XF_MetaG (SPAdes) (version 2) | ecosystem: Environmental > Aquatic > Freshwater > Lake...
GGGCAACATTACGGCGAGCGGCGCGATCACCAACAGTTCGGCAGGACTCACCAAGGATGGCGCGGGCACTCTGACATTGAGCGCAGCCAATACCTACACGGGAACGACCCTGGTGAGCGACGGCAAGTTGGCCTACGGCATCGCCAATGCGTTGAGCAGCGGGCCCGTCACGGTCAACGGGGCCAACGCGGTGTTCGACATCGGCAGCTTTAGCGACACGGTGGGAGCGGTGACTTTGAGCAACGGAAGCATCACGGGAACGACGGGCGTGCTGACCGGGACCAGCTATGCGGTGGAGAACGGTTCGATCTCCGCGATCCTTGGTGGGGCGGTGGCTCTGGTTAAGACCAACACGGGAACGGTGACCCTATCTGGCGCCAACACCTACACTGGGGCGACGACGATCACCAACGGCGTGCTCAACGTGCAGAACACCACCGGCCTCGGCACGACGGCGGGCGGGGTGACGGTGGGTTCGAGCGGCACGCTCGCCTTGCAGGGCGGCGTATCCATCGGTGCTGAAGCGCTCACGCTCAACGGCTCAGGGGTTGGCGGTGCCGGCGCGTTGCGCAGCATCTCGGGCAACAACACCTACGGTGGTTTGATCACGTTGGGATTGGCCAGCGAGATCAGCTCGGATTCGGGCACCTTGTCCATCACCAACACGGGCACGATCACCGGGGCAACCTTTGGCCTGACGCTGAGCGGCGCGGGTAACATCAATCTTGCCAGCATCATCGGGACGACGACCGGCACGCTGACCAAGGACGGCTCTGGCACGGCAACGCTCTCGGCCGCGAACACCTTCACTGGCACGACAACGATCTCCAACGGCACCTTGGCCTACGGCATCGCCAATGCCTTGAGCAGCGGGCCCGTCACGGTCAACGGGGCCAACGCGGTGTTCGACATCGGCAGCTTTAGCGACACGGTGGGAGCGGTGACCTTGTCCAACGGAAGCATCACGGGAACGACGGGTGTGCTGACCGGGACCAGCTATGTGGTGCAGAACGGTTCGATCTCCGCGATCCTCGGCGGGGCGGTGACCTTGGTGAAGACCAACACGGGAACAGTGACCCTCACGGGCACGAATACGTACACGGGAGCGACGACGATCACCAACGGCGTGCTCAACGTGCAGAACAACACCGGCCTTGGCACTATAGCGGGCGGGGTGACGGTGGGTTCGGGCGGCACGCTCGCCTTGCAGGGCGGGATCACGATCGGTGCGGAGACCTTGGCGCTCAATGGCACCGGGTTCGGTTCGCTCGGAGCGCTGCGCAACATCAGCGGGGGCAACAGTTACGGGGGCCTGATCACGCTGGGCTCGGCCTCGCGGATCAACTCGGATGCGGGGACGCTCTCGCTGACTAACACCGGGACGATCACCGGGTTATTCGGCCTGACCTTCGGTGGCGATGGCAATACCACGGTCAACAGCATCATCGGTTCGCAGATCACCACTCTGGACAAGGACGGCGCGGGAACCGTGACCTTGGCGGGCGCCAACGCCTACACGAACGCGACCACGATCAGTGGTGGCGCGCTGCGAGCGTCCAATGCGCTCGCTCTCGGAGCGTCGACCGCCGGAACAATCGTTACCAACAGCGGGACCCTTGAGCTACAGGGAGGGATAACGATCGCCGCAGAGGCTTTGAGCCTCAACACCACAGACGCCAGCGCAACGGTGGCCGCGCTCCGCAATGTTTCGGGCAACAACGTCTACAGTGGCGCTATCACGGTTAACACCATCAACCGCATCGACTCAGATTCTGGCACCCTCACGCTGTCTTCATTTGCTAACAACCTCGGCGGCACCGGCACTAGAGCCCTTTATGTCGGCGGTTCCGGCAACACTATTTTCACAGGCGCGATGAGCAATTCTTCCGCCTTCCTTACCAAGGATGGCAGCGGGACTCTCACGCTCTCCAACAACTTTGTCCTGACTGGCGCCGGAACTCTAACTGTCGCAGATGGAACCCTGCGCTTGGGCGTCAACAACGCGATTACCAACACGACCAATGCATCAAGCTTGAGAGTCACAGGGGCCAACGCCGTCCTCGATATGGGGGCCAACAGCAGCACGGTGGGATTTGTCACGCTTTCCAATGGTTCGATCACCTCAAGCACGGGCATTCTGACCGCAAGCAACAGCTTCACCGTGGAGAACGGTTCGATCTCCGCGATCCTTGCCGGTAGCACAGCGACGCTGTTGAAGACCAACGCTGGCACGGTGACCCTGTCTGGCGCCAACACCTACGCGGGGGCGACGACGATCACCAACGGCGCGCTTAACGTGCAGAACAACACCGGCCTCGGCACGACCGCCGCCGGGACTACGGTCGCATCGGGTGCTGCGCTGGAGTTGCAGGGCGGATTATCCATCGGTGCCGAAACCTTGGCGCTCAACGGCACGGGCGTCAGTTCCGGCGGCGCGTTGCGCAATATCAGCGGGAACAACACCTACGGCGGACTAATCACGCTGGGTTCGGCCTCGAGGATTAACTCGGATTCTGGGACGCTCTCACTGACCAACGCGGGGACGATTACCGGAGCCACCTTCGGCCTGACTCTGGGAGGAGCCGGCAATATCAATCTTGCCAGCATCATCGGGACGACGACCGGCACTCTGACCAAGGACGGGGCGGGCACCCTGACCCTCACCGCGGCCAACACCTACACGGGTGCGACCACTGTCTCCGAAGGCACGCTCAGGGCATCAAATGCCAGCGCGCTCGGCACCAACGCGGCCACGGTGGCCAATGGCGCGACTCTGGCGATTGCCGCGGCGGTCAGCAAAAATAATATCGCCAATAACGGCACGGTCTCAATTCAGGCGGGCGGCAATCTCACTGCCAATTCGCTCGGTGCCAACAGCACGGGGGCCCTTGTTCTTGCGGGCAGCGGCGGCAACCAAGCGACCTTCACCGACATCGCGGTTGCCGGTGCGAGCAACAGCAGCACGGTCTTCAATGTGGGCGCAGTTACTCTCACTGGCAATGCCACCATCGCGTTCCAGAATGCCTACAATACCATCACCTCCAGCGGTGCAGTCAGCATCAGCGGATCCGGCAACCTCTTGAGCTTTGCGGGATCATGGAACGGAGGCGCGACCTACAATTTACTCACCGGCAACTCCCTGAGCGCCTCGGGCATTTCGCTGACCAACTCCGGTTGGACGAACTCCGTCGGCCTTGGCTCGAGCTATACCAACGGCCGCACGACCTACCTCTTCAACACCAATGCGACAGCGCTCTTCATGACGCTGGGCGGTGGCGCGGGCAATATCACTTGGAATACCAACAATGGCCAATGGAACTATGATTTGGCCACCACGCCTTGGACTAATAATTTGGGTGGAACCCCCAGCGCCTTTTACATCGGTGACAATGTGACGCTGAGCACCACGGGGTCCATCATCACCGTGACCAACACCGGAGTCAGCGCCGGTACGGTGACAAGCAGCGCCGCTTCGGGCACCGTCACTCTCACCGGTGGCGCGTTGACCAATACTGGCCTCACCAAAAGTGGAAACGGCACGCTGGTTCTCTCCAACAATGTTGCGGTGAGCGGCGCCGAGTCTGTCTCCGCAGGTGCTCTCACCATCGCCGCCGCGGCCACGAACACAGCCAGCAGCCTGAATCTCTCCGGTGGCGCGATCAATGTCTCGGGCAACGTCATCGTGACGAGCGCCGAAACTGTCTCGGGAGGCACGCTCACGGTCAATGCCGGCGGGACCAACAGCGTGGGCAGTCTTGTTCTCTCAGGCGGAACGCTCACCGGTCTGGGCGTTCTGACTAACGCGAGCGTCTATGACATACGCTCCGGCACGGCCAACATCGCCCTCAATGGCACGAGCGGACTGAATAAAACCACCGCCGGCACAGTCACCCTCGGCGCGACCAACCTCTACTCCGGAACAACCACCGTGAGCGAGGGCACTCTGCGCTATGGGACCAACAACGCGCTTCCCGATGCTGGCGCTGTCATTGTGAGCGGAGGGACCCTCGATATCGTCGGCTTCAGCGACACAGTGGGAGCCGTGACGTTGTCGAACGGCAGCATCACAGGAACGACGGGCGTGCTGACCGGGACTAGCTATGCGGTAGAGAACGGCTCGATCTCCGCGATCCTTGCCGGTGCGGTGACCTTGGTGAAAACCAATGCGGGCACAGTGACCCTCTCGGGAGCGAACACTTACACCGGGGCGACGACCATCACTAACGGCGTGCTCAGCGTGCAGAATAGCGCCGGCCTCGGCGCGGCCACCGTGGGTACAACAGTCGGTTCGAGCGCGGCCCTTGAACTGCAGGGGAACATTACGGTGGGTGCCGAAGCGCTCACCCTCAGCGGCACGGGTATCAGCTCTGGCGGTGCGCTTCGCAATGTCAGCGGTAACAACACCTTTGGCGGCCTGATCACGCTCGGGGCAGCCTCGCGCATCAACTCGGATGCTGGCACCTTGACCCTGACCAACGCTGGCACCATCACAGGCTCAGACCTCGCGCTGACCTTCGGGGGCGCGGGAAACATCACGGTCAACAGCATCATCGGCACCGGGATCGGTACGGTGAGCATGGATGGCGCCGGCACCTTGATCCTCAATGGAATCAGCACCTATGGTGGCGTGACGACGATCGGCAGCGGCGTGCTGCAAGTGACCAATCTGGCCAACGCGGGCACGAGCAGTTCGCTCGGAACCAATGGCACGATCGTCATTAGAAATGGCGGTGTGCTTGATTACGCTGGCGGGACCAACTCGTCGATGAATCGCGTCATCAATCTCGCGGGCGGCAACGGAGTCATCGGTGTTTCCAATGCGGCGGTCGCCTTGACCAGCGCGGGAGCCATCACCAACAATGGCAACTTCGTCAAGACCGGCGCCGGCACCTTGGTGCTCTCGGTCAGCAACAGCTTCACCGGAACCACGACGATCAGCAGCGGAGTTCTCTCCCTAGCCAACGCGAGCGCGCTTAGCGGCAGCACGCTGGACTACTCGGGCGCGGGCCGCGTTGCCTTCAGCAACCTCACCGCGGTGAACTTGGGCGGCTTGCAGGGATCGACCAACCTAGCACTGACCAACGCCTCGGGTGCCGCTCTGGTCCTCAATGTGGGCGGCAACAACAGCAGCACAACCTACTCGGGCAGTTTAAGCGGCGGCGGCCGACTGACCAAAACCGGCAATGGAACACTCACCCTCGCGGGAAGCAACACGCAGTCCGGTGGCACTCTCATCAGCCAAGGGACGCTGCAGATCGGATCCGGCGGGACCTCGGGTTCGCTCGCGACTGCGGTCACCAACAACGGCACTCTGGCCTTCAATCGTTCGGATGACATCACCCAATCAACCGCGATCAGCGGCAGCGGTTCGCTGGTTAAACTCGGCGCCGGCACGCTCTATCTTGCCGCCTCCAACGGCTATACTGGTGCGACGACCATCTCCGGCGGGGCTCTTTCCATTAGCAATCCGACAGGAGTTGCCGGAACCTCTGGAGTCAATATCGGAGACGGAGCCTCCCTGAACTACACTGGTGGAGCGACCAACATCAACCGCGACATCTCGGTGACGAGCGGCACGGGAACCATTCGCAACACTGGAGGGGGTACGCTCACGCTGTCTGGTCCGCTGAGCAAGAATGGCACGACGCTGGCTCTCTCTGGGGGTAACTTTGATATCACTGGGATCATCTCCGGCGCGGCAAGCAACTCGGACCTGATCGTCGATGGAGCCACGGTCACCCTCAACAACACGAACACCTACAACGGGGCGACCTACATCCGCAACGCGGGCGCACTGGTGGCCAACGTGCTCGGCGCCATGCCGACCAACACCCGCAGCGCAGTGGTCATGGACGACACGGGCACAGGCGGTTCGGCATTGACCAATGCGGCCAGCCAGCAAATCGCCTCTCTCACCGGGGCCGCTAGTTCCTCCGTCAATTTTGACGGGAGCACTCTGACCATCGGTACAGCTTCCGGCAGTACAATTTTCGCCGGTGCTATGACCGGATCCGATTTCGTAAAGGACGGCGCCAGCACGCAAACTCTCTCCGGCAGTTTGGATGCAACCACCCTGCGGGTGGATGGCGGCCTCTTCTCCGTCACTGATTCCGGTCGGGTGGGAACCTCCTCGGCCAAGATCGAAGGTGGCTCCGCATCGGTGTCGGGTCTCGACGCGAGTTGGTCCAACGTACTCGACATCTACATCGGCGAAAACGGCAGCGGCAACAGCCTCGTGATTTCCGATCGCGCTACTGTGACGTCTGACTACGGGCTCATGATCGGCTATAACCCCGGCAGCAGCACCAATAGCCTCGTGGTCACATCAGGCGCCCACATGATCGTGGCTCTGGATCTACGCGTGTCCTATGATGCCAACTCCGGCAACACGATGACCATTTCGGATGGGGCGTATGTCTCAAGCACGTTCGGGGCGATCGGATCCGGGAGCGAGTTGTCGGTGGATAATTCGGTCTTGGTCACTGGAACGAACTCCCAATGGATAGTGTTTGCCAACTCGGACAAAGACACTGGAGATCTCCGCGTCGGAAACGAAGGCAGCAGAAACAATCTGGTGATCTCCAACGGGGCAAGTGTGCAGGCTGGGAACAGCTGCTTTGTCGGCTATTACGCTGGCAGCAGCAGCAACACCATTTTGGTCACCGGGACCGATTCCTTGCTGTATACGGCGAACAACCTGCTGGTCTCCGACGACGCCAATACCGGCAACCGGCTGATTATTTCTAACGGAGGTATTGTCTCGGTGAACGGTCGCCTGGCAGTGGCTGATCTCGACAACGGCAACAGCAATAGCATCTTGGTCACCGGGACGTACTCCCGATTGCAAGTCGCGAGCGATCTCCGTGTTTCCGCCGCAGCCAATACCGGCAACACGGTGACCGTCGCCGACGGGGCCCGCGTCTCGAGCGGCTCAGGATTTATCGGATCTGGCAGCGCGTCATCCTCAAGCAACTCGGGCTTAGTCACGGGTGCGGGATCAGTTTGGAGCAATTCCTCCGGCCTTATCATCGGCGATTTTGGCAGCAGCAACAGCCTAGTCATTTCCAATGGCGGCGCGGTGATGGCGCAGCGCTTGTCTGTCGGCTACAACGCCGGCGCCAGCGGCAACAGGCTGTTGGTGACGGGATTGAATTCCTCTTTAAGTCTTGCAGAGTACCTCGCGGTGTCGCTCGACGCCAACACGGGCAACACGATGACCATCGCCGATGGGGCCACGGTTTCGAACCAAACGGGTTATATCGGAGCCGATAGCTCCCTGTCCTCGAACAACTCGGTGCTGGTGACTGGCGCGGGATCAACTTGGACCAACGGGCGAGAGTTCTACGTGGGCAGAGATGGCCACGACAACAGTCTGGCCATCTCCAACGGAGGACTGGTGGCCGCGGCCAGCAACAGCTTCATAGGCTTCCTCACCAACGCTTCGAACAACTCAGTGCTGGTCTCCGGGACGGATTCGGAGTGGCGTAACCGCAGCAATCTCTACGTCGGTTACGATGGCAGCAGCAACCGCCTGACGATTTCCGGTGGTGGTTATGTTGCCGTGGGAAGCAACTGCTATATCGGCTCCGAGACCAACAGCAGCGAGAACAGCATTCTGGTCACCGGTATCGGTTCGATGCTGTCTGTCACTAACATGCTCGTTGTGTCCGATGACGCCAATAGCGGCAATACATTGACCGTGACCAACGGGGCGCGTGTCACGAGCGGTTCCGGGTCCATCGGAAGCTACAGCGTCCTGTCCTCGAATAATTCGGTGCTCGTTACCGGAGCAGGCTCATCCTGGAGCAATAGCGGCGCGATCACCATCGGTGATGCGGGCACCGGCAACAGCCTGACCGCGGCCAATGGCGGCGCGGTGGCGGCATCGAGCATCACCATTGCCGCGCAATCCAATTCCTCCGGGGCTTTGAACCTCGGCGGTTTCGGAAGCAACGATGCCGCCGGCACCATTTCGGCTACGACCATCGCCTTCGGGGATGGAGCCGGGTCGATCAACTTCAACCAGAGCAACAACGCCATCTTGGCCAGCGATATCTCTGGGGCGGGTGCAGTCAGTCAACGGGGCAGCGGTCAGACGACGCTGAGCGGGTCCAACAGCTTCACCGGACAGGTTACTGTGGAGGCAGGAACTTTGGAACTAGCCTCCCTGAGTGGTTCGGCTGCGGGCGAGGTGACCAATGTTGAGGTAAGCAGCGGTGCCAGACTGCTCATCTCACGGAGCGGTCAAGTCAACGACGATGCGACGATCACCCTCTCCGGTGGCACCATCGCGCGCGGCAGCGGAGTGAGCGAAATCTTCGGCAACCTGAGCCTCACGCAGGCCTCGTTCCTAGACTTCGGCACGGGAACGGCGGGCACGATGACCTTCGGCACCTACGCATCGAGCGCCTTGCTCACGATCAACAACTTTGGCTTGGGCAACACGCTCCTCTTCGGCAGCAACTTGGAAACCACCATCAACAACACGAGCCTGTTTCAGTTCAGCGGCGGATTTACCTCGGATTGGAACGGTAGCACCTTCACCATCACGGCGATCCCAGAGACATCCACCTACGTCGCCGCCCTCGGACTAATGGCTCTGCTGCTCTGGCCGCTGCGTCGCAGACTTGTGGTCGCCAACCAGGCAGCAAAAAGCCGGAATGGACGTGCGGCTTAAGGTTGCGGAGTCAGGGCCACAAAGATGCCGGTGGCTTTACTGCAGAAGAATCAATGCAACGGCATGGCCTTCGCTTCAATCGTAGTCGTTCTGGATGTCCTCGGGCGCAAGTCGGCGGACGCAGCTTAATTCCTCGCTGAACATGCCCCGCTGCCGGTTCTGCCAATCACAATTTGCCACCATTTCGCTCTGCTCCCATTGCGGGAGCAAAAACCCGTGCCCGCTGCTCAAAATCTCAGCGGGGGTCGTTATTATCGTAAGTTTGCTGCTGGCCGTTTATTTCTTTTTCCTGTTCCGCGACCTGTGGAACGGATGGCGCAACGCGGAAGATCAGGCCACCCACTACGTTGCGCCCTTCAATCCGAACCAGACCAAACCAAATCAAAAATATCCGTAGCACTGGCTCCCTAGCCCAAGCTTCACCGCCTCTCGGGGGCCACTCCCTCGGGAACTCGGGCTTATCCTAGAAAGAACGTTGAGAGTTTATGGTTGAAGGTTGAGAGGCTGAAAACCAACGACTTGTCGATCCGGGCCAACTCACCCTAAGAGCGAGGCACGCCGGTGATGTAAATCGCTCACGCTCGGTTCCTCAATGGCCTCCGGCTGTCTGCGTCCGTCGCGGCAGACTCCGGCTCTCATCACTCAACGGTCAACTGCGGTTTTAGATTTAGGCTAATTCTCCTCGCGGCTGAGAAGTTCTGGGAGTCTGGCCAAGACAGCCTTTTCCGCCTCGGCGGCGTCATTGATGCCGATGACAGCCAACTGCATGGCGCGCTGGCCGCAGTTGCGGCGGCCTTCGAGCACGGGTTGTATCCGCGCATTCGGGGTGAGGCTTTGCGTGAAGACGGCAGGACCTTGCGCGCGGTCCTCGGTGAAGAAGTAGAACACGTGGAGGGGACGACCTTCGGCGCGCAAAGAATAAATGCGGTAGGTCAGGGGAACGTCATGCACCACCGCGGTTTTTTCCTCGGACGTCGCGATCAACTCGTGCCCGACACCCCGCTGGCAGATCTCCGGGGTGTGGTTGCGGGCGCGGTTCACGGCCACCTTGCTCGGGTTCCAGCGAAGATAAAGGAGGCTCCAGCCGCGTCCCGTATCGTCGGTCCAAGTGCGCTGGAATCCCTCGTCGGAGCGGAGGATGATGCGGGAGCTTTCTTCGAGGGTTTTGTCGGGGTTGGCCGCGCCGGGTGCCGCGGGTATCACCCGCCAACCGGGGAGCTGAACCATATGCGCCTCGTGCCAGCGGAACCAGGCCTCTGTTCCGATTTGGTAAAAGATTGAGGCGGCCAGGACCATTCCGGCACCCCATGCCGCACTGCGGGGCAGATGCGCACCGAAGGGAACGGTGGAGGGGAGATCCATGGCCTGCCGCGCACGAACGATTTTCGCGATGCCCAAGCAGGTCCCCCAAAGCAGACCGAACGTGGCCAGTTGGATCCACATGCCGGCCGGGTCGTGCCAAGTCGCAATCGCGCCCATACCCTGTGAGACCGCCGCAAGGCTCAGCACCAGCATGCGCACGAGGTTGAGCCCGTAAGCGATGATCAGGCCGAGCACGACCATCGTGACACGCCAACCCGCGCGCATGGCGTAAAACTCCCCGAGAAATAGGCTGGCGAGCAGGCTCGACTGGAATGACCTGATCCCGCTGCAGGCCTCGTTGACCCCGAGAATCCCGACGCTGAGTTCGATCACATTGCCACGGCATACGGCAGGAATGCCGAATGTCTGGAGAATGACGGAAGTGATTTGCGCGGCCATCGAGGTGAGGCTCTGGATGAGCCAGATTTCCTGGGTCGATGGCCACGGGACGGAGATAAGGAGAAAGAGAATGGCAAAAGCCATGTGGCGGATGAGCGGGCCGCCGCCAGCCAGGGCCAGGAGCACAAAGCTCAGGGCGGTGGCGAGCAAGGCCAGCACCCACATGATGTAGCGCCACTCCGCATTGGCTGCGCCCACCATCGTGGCAGCGGCCAGGCAGGCGATCAGCGGGATGAGCAGCAGAAAAAACACGGTGTTGGCCAAGCTCCCGGGCTGTGCGGGATCCGGTCGCGTGCGCCAGCGGTTCCAAAAAATCCCGGCCCCGAGCAGAGGAACGAACCAGCCGTAGCCGTATTGCGGATTAGCCTCCCACTCGGAAGAAAGCACGTTGAAGACGCCGAACCACACGGTCGCCAGAGCACCGAAGAAAACCACAGCCTGCCATGAGATGGCGGCGTTTGCAGCTTTGGCTGGGTGCGTGCTCGGGGCGGCGGCGGCTTCCATGGCGAAAAAATTGAATTTAGGGTGGCGCGCCTGATTCTGCAAAAGATCTTTGCTCGGCCTCCTGCGCTTGCGCCCAGCCTCCCGGCGAGGCACTTTCTTGGCCTATGATGGACTTGATGGAAATCTCCTCCCTCCGCTCCGCCGGGAAGGATGCCTGGATCCTTGCAGCGGTGGCGGCAGCCGTCGAGGCGGTGGTGGAAAAAGCTTCGAAGGACGGCAAGCCCTACCTTGAGGTGCAACTCTGCGATGCGCGCGACCGTTTTGCCCTGCGCGTGTGGTCCGATAACGGCCAATACGATGCCGCACAGTCGCTGGCCTCCGGCGCTTGCCTGCGGCTGGAGGGCGAGTTTCACGTGCACCCCGTCTTCGGCCTCGAGGCGCGCCGGTGGTCTTTTCGTGCGCTCGAAGGCGAGGAGAAGCAAAACTTCCTGGCCGGCCCGGCTGACCTGCGCGCACGGCAGGAGGAGGATTACAAGTTCATCGCGGACGAGGTCGCAGGATTGCAGGACCCGCGCCTCCGCGCGCTTGCGGCATCCTACCTCGAAAAATTCGGGCCGCGTTTCCGCCGCACGGCGGCCGCGCGCTTTTTTCACCACGCCCGGCGCGGCGGGCTCGTCGAGCATACCGCACAGATGATGCGCTATGCCGTGGCCATCTGCGCGGCGAACACTTCGCTGCATCGCGACCTTTTGGTCGGCGGTGTCCTGTTCCACGACTGTGGCAAGCTGTGGGAAAACTGTGTGGAGGAGGAGGGGTTCAGCATGCCGTTCGACGAGCGGGGTGAACTGCTCGGTCACATCAACATCGGCATCGAACTGGTCAATTCGCTCTGGAAGTCGCTTCCGCTCGAGCAGTGGAAGGAGATGACGCCGGACAGCGAGGACGTGCGGCTCCATCTTCTGCATCTCATCGCTTCGCATCACGGCGAGCTCGAATTCGGTTCGCCCGTGCAACCGAAGACGCCCGAGGCCATCGCGCTGCATTACATCGACAACCTCGATGCGAAGCTCGAGATGCTCGTTCGCGGTTACGAGAGCTCCGCCCGGGTCGCCGACCGGGTTTACGACAAGGTGCGGCCGCTCAATGTGCGTCTCGTTGCGCCTTTGTCGGCTGGCGCATGAGGCGCGCGCTGCTCCGCGCCGCAGCCGCTCTGGTCTTGGGTTGCTGCGTCCTTGATGCGCAGAGCACCACCCCGGTGGATCCATCCCCCCCGCGGGCCGAAGCGGTTAGCCCGGAGCCACCCGGGGCCATCCCTTTTCCCGTTCCCACCAGCCCGAAATCTGCCGTCTACTTCGCCCTGCTGCCCGCTTCCGTGGAAGGCGGCGAGGTGAGGGAGGGCATGGTTGGACGAATGGTCGATGCGGTGGTTATGTCCGTGGCGGGCAAGAGTGACATCGCTTCGGCCTGGCGCGTCTTCGTGAAACCTAACGAGCGCATCGGCATCAAGGTGTCGGCTTCCGGTGCGCCGGTTTCCTCCACGCATGCTGCCGTGGTCGGAGCAGTGGCCAGAGGGCTCTTGGCAGCCGGAGTTTCCGTCGCGAACATCGTCATTTGGGACCGTCTCGAGCGTGATCTGCAGCACGCAGGCTATGAACGATTGGAACGAAAATACCGGGTCATTGGCACCGATCAGGCCGGCGGCTACGACGAAAAAGCGAAATTTACCGCGGCCGTCATGGGACAACTCATCGATGGCGACCGTGATTTCAGCGCGAAGCGCGACAGCCCGGGGAGCAGCAGGAGTTATCTCTCTTCCGTGCTCACGCAAGAGGTCGACAAGGTCGTCCACATCCCGGCGCTGACCGCCAGCGTTTTTTCCGGGGTGCATGGCGCACTGGCCGGCATGGTGCTGGACAATCTCGACAACTGGCGGCGCCTGGCCAGGTCACCTCACTATGGTGATCCCTACCTTCCGGAACTTTACGCGGATCCTCGCATCGGCGGCAAAGTCGTGCTGACCATCCTCGATGCCCTGCGTCCGCAATACGAGGGCGGCCCGTTTTCCGCCGCGCAATTTTCGGAAAACTACGGAGCCATCTTCGGTTCGCGCGATCCGGTGGCGATCGATGCCATCGGCCTGCGACTGCTCGATGATTTCCGCAAGGAGGCGAAGCTCGAATCGCTTGCCAAAAGAACGCCGTGGTTGGAGTCGGCGGAATTCCTCGGCCTCGGCGCGGCGGCCGAGAACCGCATTGATTTGTTGCGCACCGGGTTGCAGGGAGAAGTGCAGATGGGGCGTCCATGAACACAGAGGAAATTCTGCGCCGCACCTCGCGTTCGTTTTACCTTACGCTGCGCCTCTTGCCGCACGCGATGCGCGGTGATGCATCGCTCGGCTATTTGCTGGCGAGGGCCATGGACACCATCGCGGATACCCCCGGTCGCAGCTTGGCGCAGCGTGCGGACATCCTCCACGCCGCCGCCGCGTCGCTGGGGGCGCCGGCCATTCCCGCTTACGATGCTGCTGCTTGGTCCGACGTGCCGCGCGACCTGGCGGAACGGTATCTACTCGCCGGCCTTCCCTCTCTCTGGCACCGCATGGCGGAGCGTCCCTCCCCTGCGCGTGCACGTTTGTCCGGGGTTCTGCGCTGCATTCTTGAGGGGCAAATTTTCGACCTCGAGCGTTTTGGCCCCGGAGCGTCACCGCTGGCCGAGGCCGAACTCGAGCGCTACACCTTTTTGGTGGCGGGGAGCGTCGGGGAATTCTGGACCGACTTGGCCGCGGCGGAATTGCCGCGGTTTTCGGCCGACCCACAGGATGTCATGCGCGCCCGTGGTCGGCGCTACGGGCAGGCCTTGCAGTTGGTAAACATCCTCCGCGACCGGCGCATGGACGAAGCGATGGGCCGCGTTTATGTGAGCGGTGACGATACGGCCCGCTGGGCTCTGCAGGCCCGGGAGTGGCTGGGGGAAGCCGGTCCTTACTGCCAATCTCTCTGCTCCGGGCGCCTGCGCTACGCGACGCTGCTGCCGGCATTGCTCGGCTGGCGCACCTTGTCGATTGATGCATCGTACGCACCCGGCGAACTCACGCCGATGAAGGTATCGCGGCCGGAGGTGCGCCGCTGGATGCGTCGAGCCCTGCCTGTCTGGTGGTCCCGCGCGGCCGTTGCGCGACTCGTTCGCGAGGCCGCGGCCTGAGGCCCGCTCAGAGCACGACGAGCAGAACGGCGAGGAGGATAAGCACGCCGCCAGCCAACCGCGCCACGAGTGTCCTTGGATCGCGAGTCCCCTCGGCCACCCCAAGGTGATGCGCGACAAGAGCGACCAGCACGAGGCTCCACAATCCGCGTGAGCTGTACACAACGTTCACGGCGATGGCGTCGCCCGACCAACCGATGGACCCGACCACTCCCGCGGACTGCGCTGCCAGCAGGATGATCCCGGCCGAACCCCAGCGCCATGCTCCAGCCCTCGCCGCGCCCAACCGGGCCAGGTGTGGCACGAGGAGCGGTAGCGAAATCAGTGCCACCGTGCCGAACATCAGCGGCAGGAAGAGCGCCATCCCGGTCCGCGCTGCAACTTGTTGCACAAGCAGATCGGCGGAGGCGAAGGACAGGGCTGCGAAAAGTGCCCATCCCAGCGTTACCCACGGACGGGAGGTATGGTGGCGTGGGCCTTGATGGAGGAGAATCACGCCAACCATGGTCAAAACGACGGCAATCCACAAATCTGGATCGGGATTCTTGGCCGGAAGCGCCAGACTGAGCAGCGCAACGAAAACAACTTTGGTAGCTAGCGCAGGCGTGGCGATCGAGACATCGCCCGTATGGAGCGATCGGAAGGTGCCGACCTGACCGAGGAAAAACAAAGCGCCGGCTGCGATGGCCCAAGGCACGCCCGATATGTGCCAGAAGCCGTCACCAAAAAACAGCATCGGAGCGAAAGACAAGCCCATAGCAATATTGCTTAAATACGTTATGGCCCAGCTACTTGCGCCGCGGGACATGGCCAGCTTGAGAAAGAGCACCGCGATCGCGTAGACCAGCGCGCTGGTCAGTGGCAGCAGGAGGTAGAAGCGGCTACTCAAAAGAACTTATAGTTTAAGCTGACCGATCCTTCGGGGCGAGTCCCGGCTTCCGTGACGGTTTTGTCACATTTGAGTTCGCGATCGGGGCTTTCCCGAATGTAGTGTTGCGGGCAGCATCAAATTTCCTATGTGCACACCTAAGACTCTTTTGCTGGGAGCCTTGCTCGTTGCCTTCGGCATCGCTCAAGCTCAGGCCCAGCAAATCGCTGGCGCTGGGGCAACTTTCCCCGCACCGCTCTACCAGCGCTGGGGTGTCGAGTACAACAAGCAGGTGCCGTCCGTCCAAGTGAACTACCAGTCTGTCGGCAGCGGAGCCGGAGTCAAAAATTTCCTCCAAGGCGTGGTGGATTTCGGGGCGAGTGATGCGGCCATGACCGATGAAGAGATCGCCAAGGCGCCGCACGGTGCGGTCATGATCCCCGCGACCGCGGGCAGTGTGGTTCTCGCCTACAACCTCCCGGGGTTGACGAATCTCCGCGTGAGTCGGGCCGCCTTGGTCGGAATTTTCCTCGGCACAATTAAGCAGTGGAATGACGCCTCGCTCGTCGCCTGCAACCCCGGCACCACTCTGCCCGACACGCCTATCAATGTCGCCTATCGCTCGGACGGCAGCGGCACCACCTTCGTCTTCACGCAGCACCTTGCGGCGATCAGTCCGGAGTTCGACGAGCAGGTTGGGGTCGACAAGTCGGTCACTTGGCCCGCCGGTGTGGGCGGCAAGGGTAACGAGGGTGTCACGGCGTTGGTCAAACAGGCCCCCGGCACGATCGGCTACGTCGAATTCGGCTACGCCGAGCAGAACGCACTCGACTGCGCCGCGCTGGAAAACAAATCCGGGCAATTTGTCGTGCCATCGCTTGAGAGCGGCGCGGCGGCTCTCGCTGCGGTCATTTTGCCCGATAACCTGCGCGCGTGGCCGGTCGATCCAGAATCGCCCGACGCCTACCCGATTACGAGTTTCACCTGGTTGCTCCTCTCGAAGAAATATGACGATGCAGTGAAGCTCAAAGCTCTCAAGGATTTCGTGACCTTCGGCCTGACCGAGGGGCAGTCCTTCGCTCGGCAGCTTGGCTACATCCCTCTGCCCGAATCCGTTGTCGCAAAGGCCAACGCTGCCCTCGGCACTGTCGAGTAGGCTGGTTTCTCCCATGCCGTCCAGTGCCAACCCCGCCGGACTGCTGCCTTCGGCACCCGAGCGCAAAGGGTCTGATTATTTTCTGCTGCTCTGCCGTGCTGCCGCCGTCCTTGCGGTCCTGGTGCTGGGGTGGATCTTTTGGGAAATTTTCCGCGAGGCCAAACCGGCATTGGGCAAATTCGGGTTCGGTTTTCTCACCAGTGCGAGCTGGCAACCGAACCGCGACCGCTATGGCGTGCTGCCTTTTCTCGTCGGCACCTCGGCCACCGCGCTCATCGCGCTTGTCCTCGCGCTGCCGCCCGGATTGGCCATCGCCATTTTCTTGAGCGAGGATTTTCTGCCCCGGCCCGCGCGGCAATTCGTCCGATTCGTTGTCGAGTTGCTCGCCGCCATCCCCAGCGTGGTCTACGGCCTCTGGGGAATTTTTGTCATCATACCTATCATCCAACCGGTTGGTGCATGGACTTCGGAGCACTTCGGACAAATTCCGCTGCTGGCCGGTCCGGCCTACGGCAACTCCATGCTCACCGCCGGCGTTGTGCTTGCGCTGATGGTCCTTCCCACCATCACCGCCATCGCCCGCTCGTCGCTCGTCGCCGTGCCGCGCAGCTTGCGTGAAGGTGCCTATGCGCTAGGCGCCACACGGTGGGAGGTGATCCTCGGCGTGATTCTCCCCACCGCAGCGCCCGGGGTGGTCGCTGCGACCATTCTCGCCCTCGGGCGTGCCATGGGCGAGACAATGGCTGTGGCCATGCTCATCGGCAACAGTCCGCGTCTGTCGTGGTCAATCTTCGCCCCGTCGGGCACGCTGGCCAGCCTGCTGGCCAACCAGTTCGGCGAGGCCGAGGGCATGCAGGTCAGCGCGCTCATGTATGCCGCGCTCGTCTTGGTCGCGCTGACCCTCGCCGTGAATTTTATCGGTGAGGCCGTGCTGCGCTACATGCAGAAGAGGACCGAGGGCATCCACTAACCCACATGGACAACCCTCTCACCCATTCAGCGAATTTCTTCGAAGACGGATCGATCGAGTCGAGCAAGATCGTCAGTCGCTCTCTCGGCAACCGTGTGCTCACGTTCGTGTGTATCGCATTATCCTTCGTCGCTTTCGTGCCTTTGGCCTCGATCCTTTATCTCGTGGTGAAGAACGGCCTCCCTTTGCTTGACTGGTCGGTCTTCCAGACTTTGCCTCCGGCCGCGGGCATGACGGGCGGCGGTTTCGGCAATGCCGTCATCGGCACTCTCGTCATGGTTGGACTCGGCCTGGCTCTCTCCGCGCCGCCGGGTATCCTCGCAGCAATTTATATTTGTGAGTACCATCCGAAGGGTCGCCTCGCCGGCACGGTGCGCTTCGTCGCCAAGCTCCTTACCGGTATTCCCTCGATCATCTGCGGCGTCTTTGCCTTCGCCGCAGTGGTGCTCTCCACCGGAAATTTTTCCGCCTTCGCCGGTGGCGTCTCACTGGCCGTACTCATGCTGCCCACAATTTTGCTCACTGCCGAGCAGGCGCTGCTTGGGGTGCAGAAGGCCTATCGCGAGGCCTCCTACGGACTCGGCGCGACGCGGTTCCAAACCATCATGCGCGTCGTACTTCCAGATGCCATGCCGGCCATCATGACCGGCGTGATGTTGGCCGTAGCCCGCGCTGCTGGAGAGACTGCTCCGCTCATCTTCACCGCCCTCTTCAGCCAGTTCTGGTCCAAATCCCTCATGGAGCCCACGGCTTCGCTTTCCGTGCTTATCTACAATTTTTCCACCATGCCTTTCGAGCATCAGGTAAAAATGGCTTGGACGGCATCCTTGGTGCTGGTTTTTCTAGTGACTGTGACCAACATAACGGCCCAGCTGGTTTTCAGCAAAAAGCACGCGTGATGATCGTAGAACCCATGAGCGAAGAACCCCAGATTGTGGTCCGGCCTGAAGCGGACGGCGCGGTGGAGGACGAAGGACAGCGGACAGGCCGCCCGGATCTCATCACCGTGCGCGACTTCAACTTTTTCTACGGCCGCAAGCAGGCGCTGCAGGAGATCTCGCTCGACATCCCCGAGCATCAAGTCACGGCCTTCATTGGCCCTTCCGGCTGCGGCAAAACCACGTTGTTGCGCAATTTCAACCGTATGAACGAGTTGATCGACGGCGTCAGCTACACCGGCGATATCAAGCTGGCGGGACGCAGCATTTTCGACCCGGGCATCGAAGTCATCGCCCTACGCCGACTGGTTGGCATGGTTTTCCAGAAGTCGAATCCATTTGCCAAGTCCATTTACGAGAACGTGGTCTACAGCATGCGCATCGCCGGGGTGCGTGGACGAAAAGTCCTCGACGATACGGTCGAGCGCAGCCTGCACGCGGCCGCCTTGTGGGACGAGGTCAAAGACCGTTTGCACGAGAGTGCGCTTGGTTTGTCGGGCGGCCAGATGCAGCGCCTCTGCATCGCGCGTGCCATTGCCAACCGTCCGAAGGTCCTCCTGATGGACGAACCATGCTCCGCACTCGACCCGATCGCGACCATGCGCATCGAGGAACTGATCAACGAGCTCAAGCGCGAATACACCATCGTCATTGTCACCCACAACATGCAGCAGGCTTCCCGCTGTTCCGATCTCACCGGATTCTTTTATTTGGGGAGCCTCATCGAGTTCGACCGCACGAAGAAGATCTTCACCAATCCTCGCGAGAAACGCACCGAGGATTACGTGACCGGAAGATTTGGCTGAGCCTGCCGCAACCGCATGCTCCTGCCAAAGGCGGCCGAGACCGGCCCCCGTTTCCGAGGTGGTAATCGCCTTTGCCGCACACCTGGATGTGGCGACAAGCATGGCGGGCCTTCAACTGATGCTCGGGGATGCCGGTAAGAACGCCTCGCATGGCGGTCTTTTAGGGCGAGCCCCGGTCAATATCACGTGTCACATAAATAAACCGTCTTCCGTTGGCGCCATCGCGTCGGTTATCTTCTCATGCCTGTGCGGAAATCAGATTCACGCCGCGTCAATGTTTTGCCTGTCTTGCTGGGGCTAGCATTTCTGTTCGGTCTCTTTCTGTGTTTCTCGCAGGCGGGCCCTCCGGTCGCTTCCGCATCCTCCTCTGAGCGTGGCAGTACATTCGCGCAATGGTGGAGCGGGCCGAATTTTACCGGCGACTTGCTCGGCGCACGCGACACGTTGGATGACCGCGGGCTGAAAATCACTGGCAAGTGGCGCGGAGCCTTCTACGGCATGCTGGACAGTGAGAATGGTCAGCGCGGCGTGTTTGACCAAGAAATTGTTTTCGGAGCAACACTCGATCTAGCCAAGCTGACCGGTTTCGATGCTCTCAACGGCCTGTCTGCGTTTGGCGAAACGCGCTGGCGCGACAACCGGGGCGACTCGAACCCCAACGACACGGTCGAGGCGAGCACCATGTTCAATCCCTCCCACTTTCAATCGGGTGTCGGCTGGCGCCTGCTCACGTTCGGCCTGAAATACACGACGCCCAAACTTTTCGGGGCCAAGGACTTTCTCACCCTGACGGGTGGCTGGTTGCGTCCGCAGAGAGAGTTCATCGATCAACCGCTCTCCAAGCTCTTCGTCAACAACGCCGTCGAAAGCTCGAAGGGCGTCGGTGGCAACATTCCTTTCTCCTCCAGCTTTTCCACCTGGGGTGGAACCATCGAGGTCAAGCCGCTCCCCTGGCAGTACACCAAAGCCGGGCTGTTCATGTCCTATCCCAACGCGATGTCATCCGACAACCATGGCCTCATGTTCCAAGGCTGCGCATCCGACCCCTCGCAAAACATGCTCATGTTCATGGGCGAGACCGGCATCACTCCGCAGATCGGATCCGCAAAACTTCCCGGACGCTATGCGTTCGGCGGATATTTCTACGGTCAGGACACCGCGAAGTATGGAAACTCGAAATACGGGTTTTATTGGCAGGCCGATCAGATGCTCTTCCGCGAAGCATCGGCAACCGCTTCTTCCGCCGCGGGCGCCTCGGATGGCAAGAGCCTCACAACTCCGGTCAATGCGGCTGAGACCCCCGCGCTCTCCAAGCAGGGTTTGCGCCTCTTCAGTCTCTTCACCTGCGCGCCGCCCGACAACAACCGCTACCCTTTCTACATGCAGGGTGGATTTGTTTACGAGGGTCTCCTCCCGTTGCGGGACAGGGATCTGCTTCTCGCCGTGGTCGGGTTAGGTCAATATGCTGGCGTCGAGGATGGATCGAACACCGCGGTCATCGAGATCGGCTACCGGCTTCAGGTCAACGGTTGGGCCTTCGTCCAGCCCTACTTCCAATATCTCTCCCGCCCGAACGGGACATCGGAAGTAGCCAATGCCTCCGTGCTTGGATTTCTGGCCGGCGTGGATTTCTAGGTACAGCCCCTCTGCTTCCTGGAACCCGCGGGTTGGCGTCGGGGTTGTCGGGCGGCCAGGAATGCCTCTGCAGCGTGCGGGATACCGCAGCGTCATACCCGGCGGGCCATAAGCCTCTGTTGCCCAACTCGGGTATCACAGGCAGATTAAACCGATGGAACCGCGGTCGCTGCCCATTCATGAAATCGCCGGACGCATCGTCGAAGCGGCGAGCGTGCACTCGCGCCTGATCCTGCGCGCCCCGACCGGCTCGGGAAAATCGACGCAGGTGCCGCAGATGCTGCTCGATCGTGTGCTCCCGGACGAAGGGCAAGTCATCGTGCTGCAGCCTCGGCGGATGGCTGCGCGCATGCTGGCTGCGCGGGTGGCCTCCGAGAGAGGGGAAGCGCTTGGCGCAACGGTTGGTTATCAGGTGCGGATGGAGGGCAGAAGCTCGGCCAAGACGCGCATCCTCTATGTTACGGAGGGGATTCTTCTCCGCCGCATGATCGGCGATCCGGAACTGCGCGGCGTTTCTGCGGTGGTGTTCGATGAATTTCACGAGCGGCATCTCTACGGCGATATCACGCTCGCGCGGGCGGTGGATTTGCAGGAGTCCTCCCGCCCGGACCTGAAGATCATCGTCATGTCGGCCACGCTCGAAGTCGGCGAGTTGGAGAAATATCTCGCGCCCTGCCAGGTGCTCGAATCGGCGGGGCGGACGTTTCCGGTGGAGATTCGCCACGCCGATCGCTCGCCTGGCGACACGCCCCCATGGGAGCTTGCGGCCGAGGCGCTCGCGGAGCATGCGCTCGCGGAAAGTTCCGGCCACGCGCTCGTCTTCATGCCAGGCGCGTACGAGATCCAGCGCACGATCAATGAAATCCGCGCGACATCCGCCCTGCGTGGTTTCGCCGTTTTCGCCCTGCACGGCGAAATGCCGCCGCGTGAGCAGGACGAGGCAGTGGCGCCGGGTATCGGAAGAAAGATCATCGTGTCGACCAATGTGGCCGAGACCTCGCTGACCATCGACGGAGTGACGCTCGTGGTGGACAGCGGACTCGCGCGCATCGCCCGCTTCGATGCGCGCCGCGGCATTAACACGCTCCTTGTCGAAAAGATCAGCCGTGCATCTTCCGAACAGCGCGCGGGACGCGCCGGCCGCACCGCGCCCGGGCGCTGCGTGCGGCTGTGGATGCAGAAGGATCATGAGCAGCGGGCCGAATCGGAGCTGCCCGAAGTGAAACGGCTCGATCTTGCCGAGGTGGTGCTCTCGCTCAAAGCGGCCGGGGTGGAAGATCTGGAACAATTCCGCTGGCTTGAGCCGCCGGAACCTCAGGCGTTGGTCCGCGCGGTCGAATTATTGCGCGATCTTGGCGCGCTCAATGCCTCGGCAGCCATCACGGAACTCGGACACCGGATGCTCGCGTTTCCGGTCCATCCGCGTTATGCGCGGCTGCTGCTGGAGGCGGAGAAACTCGGCTGCGTACGCGCGGCATGCATGCTCGCCGCGATGACCCAAGGACGCGGACTTTTGGTCAAGAGCACCTCGCGCGACATGGATCGCCGCCGCGATGACATGTTTCGAGATGGTGCGGAGTCCGATGTGCTCGTGCAACTACGGGCATTTTCCGTTGCTCGCAAATCCGATTTCGATCCCGGTCGATGTCGCACGCTGGGCATTCACGCCCAGACCGCGAGACAGGCCGCGCAGCTGGCCGGAAAGTTCGAGGACATCGCGCATGGCGAAGGCTTGAACGTCTCCGACAGCTCCCCGCCCGAGAACGCGATGGAAAAATGCATGCTCGCTGCCTTTCCCGATCATTTGGCCAAGCGCCTTGACCGGGGAACGCTGCGCTGCGATTTGGTGCATGGACGGCGCGGCACCCTCGTAAGGGAGAGTGTGGTAACGGCTGAGCTGTTCGTGGCCGGCGAAATCACCGAGATCGGCGGACGCGAGGGCGATGTGCAAACCCTGCTCACGCTCGCGTCACCCGTGCGCGATGAGTGGTTGCTGGAAATGTTTCCCGGTGAGTTCAGCGACGAGGTGGTGACGTTGTTTGATCCGGCCACACGAGGCGTGGCTGCTCGGCGCGTGACGCGTTTTCGCGACCTGATCTTGCGCTCCGGTCCAGGAGGAACCCCCGATACCGCCGAGGCAGCAAAAATTTTCGCAGACAAGGTTACCGCCGGCGAATTGTCGCTCCCGCTCTGGAATGAACCGGTCGAGCAATGGATCGCCCGCCTCAACTGCCTCGCGGGCTGGATGCCGGAACTCGAGCTTCCGCGGATTGATGCCGAAGGAAAAAAATTCCTGCTCGAGCAACTCGCGCAGGGTGTGACGAATTACCGCGCACTAAAGGATCGCGACCCATGGCCACTGTTGCGCGGGTGGCTGTCGGGCCCGCAACTCGCCGCGCTCGAGGCCTACGCGCCGGAGAAAATCAAACTGCCCGGCGGGCGTCAGGCGCGCGTGATTTATGCCGAGGGTCAGTCCCCGGTCACGGCCGCGCGGGTGCAGGATCTCTACGGGGTCGAAGCGCCTCTCTCGTTAGCCGATGGTCGTGTGCGCGTGAGGGTTGAGGTTCTCGCGCCCAACCAGCGGCCCATCCAGGTGACGGACGACTTGGGGAGTTTCTGGAAGAACACCTACCCGCAAATCCGCCCCGAATATGCGCGGCGCTATCCCAAGCACGAGTGGCGATGAGGGACCGGCGCTTTGTTGCCGTGCATCGCGGCGGGCTTTTGGATCGCGAGAGCCACGCGATGCTCGCCCGCTGGGCGGCCGATTGCGCGGAGCGCGTGCTTCCTCTTTTTGCGCGTCACTCCCGAGACACCCGCCCGGCCCACGCCCTTGCTGTGTTGCGGGCTTGGGCCGCAGGCGAAGCGAAGACTGGTGTGGCGATAAAAGCATCACTGGCGGCGCATGCGGCGGCGCGGGAATCCAAATATCCGGCTGGGGTTGCTGCAGCCCGCGCAGCGGGACAAGCCGCCAGCACGGCGCACTGCGCCGACCATTGCATGGGCGCCTTGCTTTATGCGCTAAAAGCAATCGCCGCCGACAGCCGCCGTATCAATCCGTATATAAAGCGGCAGCTTGGTAAACTTCCTGCGCATTTGCGCGAGCAAGTCTCCAGCGGACTGTTGGCGCGGCTCGGAACACTCAAACTTGCGAGTCCCACGCGCGGGAGAGTCGGAGAACATCCGACCGCAAAATCGCTTGCTTAGGGGACTTGTCGGACGGATTTTTAAGGCATGGCAATCTATGTCTACGAAACCATTCCGGCCAGCGAAGGCGCACTGGTGCGGACCTACGAAATCCGTCAAAGCATGAAAGACGACGCCTTGAGCAAGCATCCAGAGACCGGCGAACCAATCCGTCGTGTCATCACCGGAGGTTTGGGCATCCTGACATCCTCCAAGGGCACCTCCGCCGCCCCTACATCGGGAGGCCATTGCTGTGGCGGCGGCGGTTGCGGATGCGGTTAATTATTGAGGATGAAATATGTGCGTTAATAGGCGCCAACAACACTTCGACTACGTGCCAAAAGTCGAAGTTTCCAAGGCAGGTGCTTTTTGCCCAGTTGCTGTTTGATGCGGTCTTGTGACCGGGCCAAGCCGGAACTGCCCGGGTTTATGCCAAGAAAACTGCCTGGCCGATGGACTTACCGCCGATCTTTGCTTGTTGGTGGATAAACTTTGCTCGATTCCCTTCTCGAGGTCCGCAATGTCTGGATTGTTTGCCCTGTCACCCAGAGGAGGCGGATTTGCTTCGCCGATCGCTCGTGCTCGACGCATCGTTCGCTTCGGCTAAAATGGCATCCATGTTCACCAGAGTTGTCGGATTGATTGTTTTGTGCGGATTGGCCTCCTTGTCGCGAGCGGAGGACGGCCCTGTCATCACGGTGCGCAAGGGCGATCGTGTCTCACTTTCCCTTACGCCGGTCGGAGGTGGTTCTGGCGGTGCTGTATCCAAGGTGCTGCAGCACGATCTCGATCTGGCCGGCTGGTTCCAGTTGGTCCCGGATGCCCAGGCTTCCTACTTGGCGGGCGGCACGGCTTCGGGCGGCAGCCTACAGGGCAAGGTGACCGATCGCTCCGGCACGGTGGTGTTGTCGAAAACCTACACCGGCACCGACCGCGATATGGCGCACCAATTCGCCGATGATATCGTGGAAACGCTCACCGCTAACAAAGGCATCGCCATGACCAAGATCGCCTTCGTGGCCACGGCCAGCGGGGCCAAGGAAATTTATCTCGCCGATTACGACGGCAGCAACGTGCGTCGCTTGACCAGCGACCGCAGCATCAGTGTGGCGCCCTCCCTCGGGCCCGGGGCGCGCCAACTAGCTTACACCGGATACCAAGGCGGCTATCCCGACGTCTATGTGATCGATATTGCGTCCGGCGCGCGCAGCCGTGCGGTCAGCGCCCCGGGGACAAATTCCGGCGCGGCGGTCTCGCCGGATGGCGATTCCATGGCCTTGACCATGAGCAAGGATGGCAACCCGGAAATCTATATCACCGGTCTGCATGGCGGCATGGCGCGGCGGCTCACGCGCACCAGGGGCGTGGAGTCATCGCCGACCTGGTCCCCTGATGGACACGAGTTGATCTACTCTTCCGACAACGGCGGCAGTCCACAACTTTACCGGATCGGCGCGGGTGGGGGTGGTTCGAGTATGCTCTCCACCGGATTCGGCTACTGCACCGATCCCAGCTGGTCGGGCGACGGCAAAAAAGTTGCCTTCACGGTGCGTTCGGGCGGTTTCTCTGTCGCCATGATGGATCTCGGCGCTGGCGGGGCGAAGATTCTGGCCTCGGGCCAAAACCCTGTCTGGGGTCCCGGGTCAAGGCATCTCATTTACAGCGCCGGATCCAGCCTCATTCTCCTTGACGTTCCGACCGGCCGGACCACAACTATCGTCACTGGTTTAGGCAAAGTCAGCGAGCCCACCTGGTCGCGCTAAAAACAATCGACACCATGAATTACCTCATAAAATTCACCCTTCTCACGGCGGGCGCTTGCGTCCTGCTTGCCTTGGTTTCCTGCAAGACCAAGCCCAAGGACGAGTATGCGGGCGTGGATGGCGACTACGTCAGCGGCGTTCCGCTGCCGGACCGTCAGGATGGCGCATCCTATCTCGGTGGCAATGTTTCCAAGGGTCAATTTCCGCCAGTGCAGTTCGGCTTCGACAGCTTCGAGGTCAGTTCCTCGGAAATGGCTAAGGTGCACGCGGTGGCCGCAGCCATGCAGGGTTCCAAGAACGATTTGATCATCGCTGGATTCACCGACGAGCGCGGTACAGAGGAATACAACCGCGGCCTCGGCGAGCGCCGCGCCCTCTCGGTGCGTGAAGCCCTCATCAAGGCGGGCATCAGCGGCAGCCGCATCCAGACCGTGAGTTTCGGCGAGGAAATGCCGGTGGATTCCGGCGGCAGCGAATCGGCTTGGGCGGCCAACCGCCGGACCGAGTTCGGAGTCGTCCGCTAACCCCTCTTTTTGTGGCGGTCCCACTGCTGGATTTGCGCCTGCAATATGCGCAGGTGAAAGACGACGTGCAGCGTCGTCTCGGCGCGCTCTGCGAGAGCCAGCAGTTCATCCTCGGCCCGCCGGTCCTGGAGCTTGAGGAGGCGCTGCGTGATTATACGGGCTGTGGTCACGCGGTCGGTATGTCGTCGGGCACGGATGCGCTCCTCGCCATCCTCATGGCCATGGGCATCGGGCGGGGCGACGCAGTCATCACCACTCCCTACACTTTCTTTGCCACAGCGGGCTGCATCCATCGTGCCGGGGCGGAACCCGTCTTCGTCGACATCGACGCGGCGACGTACAACATGGACCCCTCCAAGCTCGAGGAATGCCTGCGCAAAAAGTGCCGCAGCGGCCCGGACGGCAGACTTGTCACCGCCGCAGGCAACCGCTTGCGCGCCATCATGCCGGTGCATCTTTTCGGATGCGTCTGCGACATGGATCGCCTCAACGCCCTCGCGGCGGAATTCGACCTGCCGGTGATCGAGGATGCGGCCCAGGCGATCGGTGCTGATTATCCATCAAAGGACGGCAAGATGCTGCGAGCCGGCGCGATCGGCGAGGCGAGCTACTTCAGCTTTTTCCCCTCGAAAAATCTTGGTGCCTTCGGCGATGCGGGCATGGCGACATGCCGCGACGAGGGGCTCGCGGCGGAGATCCGCCTCATGCGCAACCATGGGATGGGCGCGCAATACCACCACGAGAAGGTGGGGGGCAACTTCCGCCTCGACGCGCTGCAGGCCGTGATCCTTTCCGCCAAGTTGCCGCATCTCGACGCGTGGCACGCCGCGCGCCGGCGTAACGCGGAGCTCTACCGTGAGGAGTGCAGCAAGCGCGGCCTGCTCGATCGCATCACGCTACCCGTCGAGCCGTACGCCGCGTCGGGCATCAAGAACCATCACATCTACCATCAATACGTCATCCGTGTACCCGATCGCGATAAGGTGCGAGAAAAACTCGCCGCCGCCGGCATCGGCTGTGCGGTCTATTATCCCGTGCCCCTGCACCTGCAGGAATGCTTTGCTTCGCTCGGGCACTCCGAGGGAGATTTTCCCGTGTCGGAAAAAGCGGCCCGCGAATCGCTCGCTCTGCCCATTTATCCCGAACTGACTCCGGAGCAGGTCCGCGAAGTGGTGGAGGCCTTGAGCCGGGTGCTCTAGTGCCCGTCCCGACGCGTGCCCCGCAGCAGATTGACAGCCAGATCTGCAAGGCAAGGGGGCCGCTTCTCCTTCGTGTTGCACCCTTCGGCTCGCTCCTCGAAAAAGGCCTCAGAAGCCGCTCGATATTTTTTTCAGAAATTATCTTGCGGTAGGTATGAGTTCCGCTAGTCTGTCCTGTCCCGCACACTGTCGGGGATTCGCGAAGAAACCACGTTCGCGTGGTTTTTTTGTCGCCTGAAAAAGGCGCGCAAATTTTACCAAGCAATGCCAACTATTAACCAACTTGTCCGCAAAGGACGCCGCAAAGTGACTTTGAAATCAAAGTCGCCCGCGCTCGTGAATTGCCCGCAGCGCCGGGGCGTCTGCGTGCAGGTCATGACCCGCACCCCCAAGAAGCCGAATTCCGCCTTGCGCAAAGTCGCCAAGGTCCGCCTGACCAACGGTCAGGAGATCATCGCCTACATTCCGGGCGAAGGCCACAACCTCCAAGAGCACTCGATCGTGCTCGTGCGCGGTGGCCGCGTGAAGGATCTGCCCGGAGTGCGTTACCACATTGTCCGCGGCTCACTGGACACCCTCGGGGTCGATGGACGCCGCCGCAGTCGCTCCAAATACGGGGCGAAGCGCCCGAAAGCCGGCGGTGACGCCAAAAAGTAAATCCACCACCTTTTTTCAACATGGCACGCAGACGCAGAGCAACACGACGCACCATCCTCGGGGACAGCCGCTATGGCAGTCCCATGGTCACCCGCCTCATCAATACCGTGATGCGCGACGGCAAGAAGTCCACGGCCGAGGGTATTGTCTACACCGCGATCGAGAAATGCCGCGAGGGCAGCGATGCGGTCGATCCGCTCGATGTGCTGACCAAGGCTCTCGACAACGTGCGCCCTCGCCTCGAGGTGAAATCCCGCCGCGTCGGTGGAGCCACCTACCAGGTGCCGATGGAAGTTCCCTCCGATCGGCAATACGCGCTGGCCATGCGCTGGCTCGTCACGTTCGCCGCCAAGCGCAAAGCTGTTCCCATGAAGGAGGCGCTGGCCATCGAACTCAAGGACGCTGCCGCCGGTCAGGGCAATGCGATCAAGAAGCGCGACGAAATGCACAAGATGGCCCAAGCCAACCGCGCCTTCGCCCACTTCCGCTGGTAAACCGAACAACCGCTCTTTCTTCATGTCCGCCACCGCCACCGCACCCGTCAACGCAGCGAATCCCAATTCGCCCGACCGCGCGTTCCCGCTCGAGCGCACGCGCAATATTGGCATTTGTGCACACATTGACGCAGGCAAGACGACACTGACTGAGCGTATCCTTTTTTACACCGGCATGATCCACAAGATCGGCGAGGTGCACGAGGGCACGACGGTGACCGACTGGATGGAGCAGGAGCGCGAGCGCGGCATCACCATCACCTCGGCCGCCACGACCTGCTCGTGGCTGCAGAAGCCGGAGCAAGACATCTACAAGCTGTTCGACAACATCAAGCAGCGCGTCAACATCATCGATACCCCTGGCCACGTAGACTTCACCGCCGAGGTCGAGCGTTCCCTGCGCGTTCTCGACGGAGCGATCGCCGTGTTCTGCGGCGTGGCCGGCGTGCAACCGCAGTCCGAGACTGTCTGGCGTCAGGCCAGCAAATACAACGTCCCGCGCATCGCCTTCGTCAACAAGATGGACCGCACCGGTGCGGACTTCAATGCCGCCATCGAGAGCATGCGCACCAAGCTTGGCGCGAACGTGTGGCCGATCCTCATCCCGCTTGGTCGGGAGGACAATCTCCGCGGCCAGCTCGACGTGGTGAACCAGAAGGCCGTCATCTACTCCGACGACAACTCCATGGGCTCGGTCTACGAGATCACGGACATTCCCGAGGATCACAAGGAACTCGCTCAAAAAGCTTACAACGACCTGATCAAGCAGATGACCGACCTCGACGACGAGATCGGTATGATGTTCCTCGAGGAAAAGCCGATCAGCAAGCAGCAGCTCAAGGCAGCCATCCGCCGCCAGACGATCGCAAACAAGTTCGTCCCCGTCGCAGGCGGTTCTGCATTCAAAAACAAGGGCGTGCAGTATCTCGTTGATGCCGTGGTCGATTATCTCCCGAGCCCGCTCGATATCCCTCCCGCCAAGGGACAGGATCCGGATGACGGCACACCGGTTGACGCGATGGCCGACGACAACGGCAACTTCGCCTCGCTCGCTTTCAAGCTCTGGAGCGATCCCTTCGTTGGTAAGCTCGTTTTCTTCCGCGTTTACTCCGGCAAACTTTCTAAAGGCGACACGGTTTACAATCCGCGGACCCGCAAGCGCGAGCGCATCAGCCGCCTCATCCAGATTCAGGCCGACAAGCGCGAGGACATCGACACCTGCTACGCGGGCGACATCGCCGCGATCGTCGGCATCCGCAACATCACGACCGGCGACACGCTCTGCGACGAGGATCACGCCATCCTGCTCGAACCGCCTTCCTTCCCCGATCCCGTCATCTCCATGGCCATCGAGCCGAAGACCAAGGTCGACCAAGAAAAGATGGGCATCGCGCTGCAGCGCCTGGCCGAGGAGGATCCGACTTTCCGCGTCTTCACCCACGAGGAGACCGGCCAGACGATCATCGCGGGCATGGGCGAACTGCACCTTGAGATCATCCGCGACCGCATGATGCGCGAATTCAAGGTCGATGCGAACGCTGGCAAGCCGCAGATCGCTTACAAGGAGACCGTTCTTTCACCGGCCGATGGCGAAGGCAAACTGATCAAGCAGTCCGGCGGACGCGGCCAGTACGGCCACGTCATCATCAAGGTCCAGCCCAACGAGCGTGGCAAGGGGATCACGATCGAGAACAAGATCGTCGGCGGCACCATTCCCAAGGAATACATCCCGGCCTGCATCAAGGGCATCGAGGAAGGTGTTCTCAACGGTATCATCGGTGGCTACCCGGTCATCGACCTACACGTCGACATCGTCGACGGTTCTTTCCACGACGTGGATTCGAACGAAATGGCTTTCAAACTCGCCGCGATTTTCTCTCTCAAGGATGCGCTGAAAAAAGCCAAGGCGATTCTCCTCGAGCCGATCATGAAGGTCGAAAACATCACGCCCGACGAATTTCAGGGCGACATCATGGGCGACCTCAACCGTCGCCGCGCCAAGATCCTCGGCATCGATACGAAGGGCAACCTCTGCACCATCACCGCGGAAACACCGCTGGCCGAAATGTTCGGCTACGCCACCGCCATCCGCTCACTTTCCAAGGGCCGCTCCTCCTACTCGATGGAGCCTTCCCACTTCGAGCAGGTGCCAGCCCAAGTGCTCGCCGCCGTCCTCGACAGCCAGAAGAAATAAAGATCATGGCCGCCCAAAAAATACGCATCCGCCTCAAGGCTTTCGACCACACGTTACTCGACCGCTCGGTCCTCGAGATCGTCGAGACAGCCAAGCGCAGCGGCTCGGCCGTGGCCGGCCCCGTGCCGCTCCCGACCAAGATCGAGCGCTGGACGGTCAACCGCTCGCCCCATGCCGACAAAAAGTCCATGGACCAATTTGAGCGCCGCACACACAAACGGCTCCTCGACATCCTCGATCCCACGGCCAAAACGGTGGACGAACTCCGTCGCCTCAACCTGCCGGCCGGCGTGGACATCAACATCCAGATTTAGCAGACGACATGAGCCTCGGACTACTCGGTAAAAAACTCGGCATGACCCGCGTCTACGACGACAAGGGCGTGTCCCAACCTGTCACCGTCATTGCGGCGGCGGGCAACAAAGTTCTGCAGGTCAAGACGCCTGATGTGGACGGCTACACGGCCGTGCAGGTCGGTTTCGACGACCAGAAGGAATCGCGCGTTTCGAAGGCGCAGATCGGTCACTTCACGAAGGCCTCGTCTGCTCCGAAAAGGTTCGTGCGCGAATTCCGCAACGGAGCGGGCGAAGCTGGCGCCGATGTGCCGCTCACAACTTTCGAAGTCGGTCAATATGTCGACGTCATTGGCCGGTCCAAGGGCAAAGGCTTTGCCGGCGTGATGAAGAAGCACAATTTCCAAGGCCAAGGCGCGAGCCACGGCTCCATGATGCACCGCCGCACTGGCGCCATCGGCAACCGTTCGACACCAGGCCGTGTGTGGAAAAATCAGGGCATGCCCGGCCACATGGGTGACGAGCGCGTGACAGTGCAGAATCTGCAGATCGTCCAGGTACGCGAAGAGGATGGCATCATTCTCGTCAGCGGCGCAGTCCCGGGCGCGAAGGGCACCTACGTTGTCATCCGCCCATCCAAAAAGAAATCCGCGGCTAGCAAGAAGTAAACCATGAGTGCCAAAGTTCTCACCGCCGAAGAGGCGAAAAAAGCCAATATCGCCATCATCGAAAATGGCAAGGGCACGCAGGCTGTCCACGATGTGGTCACCGCGCTGCGGGCCAACCGCCGCACCGGCTCGGCCAACACCAAGACAAAGGCCGAAGTGAATCTCTCCGGCGCCAAGCCATGGCGCCAGAAAGGCACGGGCCGCGCCCGCGCTGGATACAAGTCCTCGCCCATCTGGCGTGGTGGCGGCGTGGTCTTCGGACCCAAGCCCCGCGATTACTCCAAGAAGACGCCAAAGTCGGTCCGCAAACTTGCGCTGCGCAAGGCGCTGAGCGCGCGCATCCTCGCGGGCGACGTTCTCATGGTGGAAGCACCAGCTATCCCGGACGGCAAAACCGCAAAGTTTTTGGCCTATGTCGAGCAGAACGCGAAGGACGCCCGCAAGGTCCTCATCGTCTCGCCTGTCTTCGACGAGGCGATCTGCCGCGCCGCACGCAATCTCGGGCATGTGCTCCTCATGGCCGCGGCCGACGTGAACGCCGAGCACCTGCTGCGCTACGACAAAATCCTCCTCACCAGCGAGGGGCTCGCCAAAATTTCGGAAAGGACGTCATCATGAAAGAGCCCTTCGACATCATCCGCACCGTCCGCCTGACTGAAAAGTCCACCCTGCTCACGGATAAGGGGAATAAATATGTTTTCGAGGTGAATCCCTCGGCCAACAAGCTGGAGATCAAGGCAGCCATCGAGAGCCTCTTCCAGAAGAAGGTCGTTTCGGTGAACACCGCCAATTACGCGGGCAAGAAAAAGCGCGAGCGCCGTCAGGATTTCGGCCGCCGCCCGCATTGGAAAAAGGCCATCGTCACGCTCAAAGAGGGCGAGAAACTCGACCTCGTCTAACTGGATCACACGCCATGGCACTCAAGACATTTCGCCCGCTCACCCCGTCGGCCCGCTTCAAGGTCCTCCCGGCCTTCGATGAGATCACCAAGACGAAGCCCGAGAAGAGCCTCGTCACCACGCGAAAGCGCACCGGCGGCCGCAACAATCAGGGGCGCCTGACCTGCCGTCACATCGGCGGCGGGCACAAGCGCAAGCTGCGCCTGATCGATTTCAAGCGCCGCAAGCATGGCGCGGTGGCCGACGTTATCGCTATCGAGTATGATCCCAACCGCACCGCGCGCATCGCGCTGCTGCAATACCCCGATGGCGAGAAGGCCTACATCCTTGCCCCCGATGGCCTCAAGGTTGGGATGAAAGTTTCGTCCGGCCCCGAGGCCGCCCCGCAGGTCGGCAACGCGCTGCCCCTCGAGCGTATCCCCCTCGGTTCCGCGATCCACAACATCGAGATCATGCCGGGCCGCGGCGGCCAAGTCGCGCGCAGCGCCGGACAGCAGGCCTACCTCAACAACCTCGAGGCCGGCTACGCTCTGGTCAAACTTCCCTCCGGCGAAATCCGAAAAATCAACGGCACCTGCTACGCCACTATGGGGCAAGTCGGGAACAGCGACCATATGAACGTATCCAGCGGCAAAGCCGGACGCTCTCGCTGGCTCGGCATCCGTCCCACCGTGCGCGGTATGTCCATGAACCCGATCGACCACCCGATGGGCGGAGGCAACGGCAAGAGCAAGGGCGGCGGCGGACGCCAGCACCCAGTCAGCCCTTGGGGCCAACTATCGAAGGGATTCAAAACCCGCAAGAAACACAAACCCTCGGACCGCTTCATCGTGGAGCGCCGCAACAAGAAGAAGTAAGCCATGGGTAGATCGCTCAAAAAAGGACCTTTCGTCGAGGCCCACCTGCTCGAGAAAATCGACCGCATCAATGAAAGCGGCTCGAAAAAACCGATCAAGACATGGTCGCGCCGATCGATGATCACGCCGGACTTCGTCGGGCATACCTTCCTCGTGCACAACGGGAAAATTTTCAATTCAGTTTTTGTCACCGAGAACATGGTCGGGCACAAGCTCGGCGAATTCTCGCCCACGCGCATCTTCAAGAAGCACGGATCGCATACGGCGAAAGTGACAAAATAAACGTGGCCGCAATCGGCAGGCTGGTCCTAGCCGGGTGTCTCTTAATGACGCCCGCCGGAACCGTCTCCGCCCAAGGCCAAGGTTCTTTGACAGACAGGGATTCTGGAGAGGACGCCACAAATGTGGCGCGCCTCAACGAACAGCTATTGCTTGCGCGCGAGGCCATACGGAGCCTCACGGAAAGCCTAGCCCTCGCCAACAGCGAAGCCGAGGTTTTCAAGCGCCAAGCCGAAGACTTGCAGACCAAATTCGACGCACTGGCGCCGGGTTCAGGCGGCGGGGGAGAAATCAAGGAACGCCTGCTCTCCACCGTCAACGAACTGAACCGCCAGCAGCACGAAAACAGCCAGTTGCTCGAGCGTCTGCTCGCTCTCACCGAGGGAGTGCAGGCCTACATGAAAACCGCGCAGGGGGCCGACCCCGAGATGCGCGCCAACTTGGAGAAGGAACTGCGCCTCGCCAACAGCATAGTGACCGTCGGCGCGGAGGGAATGGAACCGTCCGGGGGAGCCACCCTCACCGATGCGTCGGTGGTGGAAGTCAAACCCGAGTTCGCCCTCGTCGTGGCCAACATAGGTCGCATCGCCGGGGTGAAAGTCGGGATGCCGTTCCAAGTGTGGCGCGGCAACAAACAGGTCGGGGAAGTTCGCGTTATTGATGTCCGCGACCGCATCAGCGGTGCCGTGGTCCAGAATCTTGTGTCCGAAGAGAATTCAATAAAAACGGGAGACCGCCTGCGGGTGGACGCCCGACGATAGAAAACAAAATACACAACCGAAAATTTTAACAAAATGGAAACCAGATCGATTTACAGATTTGCCCGGATCTCGCCGTTCAAAGCGCGCGAAGTCACGCGGGAGATTCAGGGACTGCCCGTGAAGCAGGCTCTCGATCTGCTTGCCTTCACGCCCAAAAAAGCAGCCGGCCTCATAGCCAAAACACTGAAGAGCGCGGTGGCCAACGCGGAAAACAATCACCAGGCGCGCGCCGAGGCGCTGGTCGTGCGCGAAGCCGTCGTAGGCGAGGGACCGACGCTTCATCGCTTCCAACCCAAGGCCCGCGGCAGCGCCGGCCCGATCCGCAAGCGCACGAGCCACATCCGCATCATCCTGACCGACGAGATCCGGATCGAAACCCGCGAAACCCGCAAAGCGGCCAAAAAAGTTTCCGGCAAAAAACCCGCTGCCAAGAAAAAAGCGGCGGTGAAGAAAAAAGAGAGCGCCGCACCGGCCGAAAACGCCGCGCCGGCCGCAGAGGAGACCAAATAACATCATGGGACAAAAAGTTCACCCGATCGGCTTCCGCCTTCCCATCTCCCGCGACTGGGGATCGAAGTGGTATGCCCCGCGCAAGGATTTCGCCGACCACCTTCATTCGGACATCAAAATCCGCGAGCATCTCAAGAACAAGCTGCGTCAGGCGGCGGTATCCAAGATCGTCATCGAGCGTGCTTGGAACAGCCTGCGCGTCACCATCTATACGGCCCGCCCTGGTCTGGTTATCGGGCGCAAGGGTTCGGAGATTGAGAACATGACCCGCGAGGTCGCATCCCTTTCCGGCGACAAGCAGGTCAAGATCGACATCCAGGAAATCCGCTCGCCGGAGACCGAAGCACAGCTCGTGGCCGAGAGCGTCGCGGGACAGCTCGAGCGGCGTATTTCCTTCCGTCGCGCCATGAAGAAAGCGGTGCAGATTGCCATGGAGCAGGGAGCTCTGGGCATCAAGATCCGCTGTTCAGGCCGCCTCGGCGGTTCGGAAATCGCGCGCACCGAGTGGTACCGCGAAGGCAAAGTGCCCCTTCACACCATGCGCACCCCGATCGACTACGGATTCGCCGAGGCCAAGACGGTGGCCGGCGCCGTGGGCGTGAAGTGCTGGATCTGCAAGAGCGAGGAGGTTGTTGAGCCGAAGGTTTCGGCCCAAGACGACCGTCCCGCCTCGGCCACGCCGCCCCAACCCGCCGCCATTTCGGAGTAATTTTTTAGGAGATTTTCGCCATGCCAATGCTGCCTAAACGTGTGAAGTTCCGGAAATCCCAGCGGGGAAGCCGCAAGGGAACCGCCTCGCGCAACATCAACATCGACTTCGGTGAGTTCGGGCTGCAGACGCTCGATCGTGCCTGGATCACCAACGTGCAGATCGAGGCCGCCCGTGTCGCCCTCACTCGCAACATGAAGCGCAAAGGCAAGCTGTGGATCCGCATTTTTCCCGACAAATCCGTTACCGCCCGCCCGCCGGAGACCCGCATGGGTAAAGGAAAAGGCGCGCCGGAATACTGGGTGGCCGTTGTGCGCCCGGGGAACATCCTTTTCGAACTGGACGGCGTGCCCGAGAGCGTGGCCCGCGAGTCCCTGCGCCTGGCCGCCAACAAGCTGCCCGTCCGCACCAAGTTCATCAGCCGCCACCACGCCTCCTGACGCCATGAACACCAAGGAAATCGCCGAACTCAGCGCGGATGAACTCCGCGGACGCAAGCGCGAGCTGCGCCACGAGATCTTCAACCTGCGCCTGCAGCAGCAGAGCGGCCAGCTGGAAAAACCTTCCCTCATCCGCGCTCTGCGCCGCGAAGCCGCCCGCGTGGAGACGTTCCTCACCAAGAAAACCAAGACAGCCAAACCATGAGCGACACCGCCACCACCACCGCCCCCGCACGGGATCGCGGCATCCGCAAAACCGTCGTCGGCGAGGTCGTCTCGGACAAGATGGACAAAACTGTCGTCGTCCGCACGGTCAGCCGCGTGCCACACCCGCGCTTCGGCAAAATCGTCAAGCAGATCGCCAAGTTCCATGCCCACGACGAGAAGAACGAGGCCAAGCTCGGCGACAAGGTCCGCATCATGGAAACTCGCCCGCTGAGCAAACAGAAGCGCTGGCGTCTCATCGAAGTCCTCAAACACTAAACGCCATGATCCAGCTTCGCTCACGTCTCGATGTCGCCGATAATACCGGCGCCCGCATGGCCACCATGATCGGTGTCATCGGCAAAAAATCACCCTTCGCCGTCGTCGGCGATGTCATCACCGCCAACGTCAAAGAGGCTTCAGCCGGCGGCACGGTCAAGAAGGGCGATGTCGTCCGCGCGGTCGTCGTGCGCACGCGTCAGCCGCTCCGCCGTCCCGACGGCTCCGCCTTGCGCTTCGACAGCAATGCCATCGTCATCATCGACAAGGATCTCAACCCGCGCGGCACCCGCATCTTTGGACCGGTGGCCCGCGAACTGCGCGAAAAGAATTTCATGAAGATTGTCTCGCTCGCCCCGGAGGTCCTATGAGCCGCCTGAAAAACCACGTCAGCAAGGGCGATATCGTCCGCGTCGTCACCGGCAACCACCGCGGGGCCGAGGGCAAGGTCCTCAGCGTCCTGCGCACCAAAAACCAGGTGCTCATCGAGGGCGTTCGCCTCATCAAGAAGCACACGCGCAAGTCGCAGGAACACCCGAATGGCGCCATCATCGAGCGCGAGGGCCCCATCCACATTTCCAACGTCAAGCGGATCGAAACCGCCAAAAAGGAGACCGCCAAGACCAAGGCGAAGTAACCCATGGAAGTCGAACTCTACAAAGAATACACCGCCCGCGTTGTGCCGGCACTCAAGACCAAGCACGGCTACGCCAACCCGCACCAGGTTCCGCGTGTGAACAAAGTCGTGATCAACACCTCGATCGGATCCTCGCCGGACACCAAGGAGGCGCTGGAGATCGCGGTGCGCGAACTGCAGACCATCACAGGCCAGACGCCGGTGCGCACGCTTTCGAAGAAGAGCATCTCCAACTTCAAGCTGCGCAAGGACCAACCGATCGGCGCCAAGGTCACCCTGCGAGGCCGCAACATGTACGAGTTCCTCGAGCGCCTGATCAAAACCGCGCTCCCGAAGATCCGCGACTTTCGCGGCATCTCCCCGAAGGCCTTCGACGGGCAGGGGAACTATACCCTCGGCGTGACCGACCAGAGCATTTTCCCGGAAATCGAACTGGATAAAATCAAGCGCAACATCGGATTCGACGTGACCATCGTCACCACGGCCCGCACCGACGAGGAGGCCAAGTCGCTCCTCGGCGAGTTGGGCATGCCGTTTACCGACCGGACCAAACCCGCCGCCAAGCAAGCCTAATGAACACCGATCCTATTTCCGACCTCCTCACCCGGTTGCGCAACGCCACCCGTGCCCGCAAGACAGAGTTACTTGTGCCCTACTCGCGCATGAAAGCCGACATGGTCGCCATCCTCAAAAAAGAGGGCTACATCACCGACTTCGAGGTCAAATCCGAGGGGCGCCCACAGCTGCGCATCGTCAACAAGTTTGCCGACAAGACGCCGGCCATCACGGGATTGAAGCGGGTCAGCCGCCCCGGCTTGCGTCGCTACGTGGGGGCGACCGAGATCCCCCGTGTGCTCGGCGGCATGGGTATCTCCATTTTGTCCACCCCCCGCGGGGTGCTGAGCGGGCGCGAAGCGCGCCGCCAGAAAGTAGGCGGCGAACTGCTCGCCTTTGTTTGGTAAGGAGAAAATCGCAATGTCACGCATCGGCAACAAACCCGTCCCGCTCCCGCCCAAGGTGAAAGTAAATCTTTCGCCCGACCGCTCCGTCCAAGTCGAAGGCCCCAAGGGCAAACTTTCCTGGCAGCTGCCGGAAGGCATCGAGGGCAAGCTCGAGGGCGAGACCCTCACCCTCGAGCGCAAGTCCGAGACCCGCCAAGTCCGCGCACTGCACGGACTGGCCCGCGCTCTGGTCAACAACATGGTGACCGGTGTGAGCACCGGCTTCACCCGCCAACTCGAGATCCAGGGCGTCGGCTTCAAGGCTGCCGTGCAGGGACAGAAGCTCAACCTCTCGCTCGGCTTTTCGCACGCTGTTGTTTTCGATATTCCACAGGAAATCAAGATCACGGTCACCGACAACACCAAGCTCCTCGTCGAGGGCATTGATCGCCAACTCGTCGGCCAAGTCGCGGCCAATATCCGCGCCTACTACCCGCCGGAGCCCTACAAGGGCAAGGGCGTGCGCTACTCCGACGAGAAGGTCCGCCGCAAGGAAGGCAAAACCGTCCAGTAAAAGCCATGACACGTCACGCCAGCATCCAAATGCGCCACAAGCGCATCCGCAAAAAAGTCTCCGGTACGCCCGAGCGCCCGCGTCTCGCGGTGAACTTCTCCGGCCGCCACATCCGCGCGCAGGTCATCGACGACACCAAGGGTGTCACCCTCGCCGCGGCCAGCACGCAGGAGAAGGCCGCCAAGCCCGGCGCCAACGTGGCCAACGCGCAGACCGTCGGCAAACTCATCGCCGAACGCTCCAAGGCGAAGTCCGTCTCCAAGGTCGTCTTCGACCGCGGTGGTTTCCAATATCAGGGCAAAGTCAAAGCCCTCGCCGATGCCGCGCGTGAAGCCGGCCTCGAATTCTAAGAAAGAACGCCCATGCCTCCTAACGCACGCAACACCGGACGCCGCGACAATCGCCGCAACGACAAACCGAAGGAAGCCTCCGACACGGTCGAGAAGGTTGTCTTCATTAACCGCTGCGCCAAAGTCGTCAAAGGCGGCCGCCGCTTCAGCTTCAGCGCCCTCATCGTGACGGGCGACCACAAGGGCCGCGTCGGCTGCGGCTTCGGCAAGGCCAAGGAGGTCAGCGAGGCCATCCGCAAGGCTTCCGACTCCGCCCGCAAAGGCATGAAGATCTTCTCGCTCGCCGAGAACACGATCCCTCACGAAGTGACCGGCGAGTTCGGCGGCGGACGAGTTCTGCTCCGTCCGGCGTCCCCCGGCACCGGCATCATCGCTGGTGGCGGCGTCCGCGCGGTCTGCGAGGCCGTCGGCATCCGCGACGTGCTGGCGAAATCGCTCGGCTCGAACAACCACGCCAATGTGGTCAAGGCCACCCTGGAAGCCCTTTCCAAGCTTCGTCCGCGCGAAGAAATTTTCCGCCTCCGCGGCATCAAGATGAAACCCACCAAAACGGAGGCCGCTGTGGAGGTGGCCGCCACCGCCTGACGACCATGCGCCTGCACAATCTCTCACCACGTCCCGGCTCGAAAAAGCGCCGCAAACGCCTCGGCTCTGGCGAAAGCTCCGGCCACGGCAAGACCAGCGGCAAGGGCCACAAGGGCCAGAAGGCGCGTTCCGGCGGCAGCATCCGCCTTGGCTTCGAGGGCGGCCAGATGCCGCTCATCCGCCGCCTGCCCAAGCGCGGCTTCAACAACGCGGCCTTCAAGACCCGCTACGGTATTGTCAACCTCGACGATCTCAATGATTTCGCCGACGGCGCGACCATCGACGAAGCTGTCTTGCGCAAGGAGGGCCTCGTCCGCGGCAACATCGACGGGGTGAAGATTCTCGCCCGCGGAGAGCTCAAGAAAAAAGTGATCATCACAGGCGCCAAGTTCAGCGAGGCTGCCAAGCGCAAGATTGAGGCCGCTGGCGGCAAGATTTCCTGACCGGGATGATTGCGGCGGACACGGCGGAACAATCGGCGTTAGGCATGGCGACGCCGCATCTTGCCGGTGTGGCATCATCGCCTTCGCTAGCATCGCTCAACCCGGCGACGGGTCGCCATTGATCAACCGCAAATGATTTCCGCGTTCACCAACATTTTCAAAATTCCTGAACTGCGCCATCGCGTGCTCTTCACGCTGGCGATGATCGTTATCGTCCGCGCGGGTTCGGTCATCTCCACCCCGGGGGTCAATTCCGAGGTGCTGCGCCAATGGTTCATGAACGTGGCCGACGCGCAAGCCGGAGGCGGCGTGGCGGCGCTCTTCAACCTGTTCAGCGGCGGCGCTCTCGGGCATGCGGCCATCTTCGCGCTCGGCATCATGCCCTACATCAGCGCGTCGATCATGCTGCAGCTCATGACCGCGGTGATTCCGCAACTCGGACGTTTGGCGCGCGAGGACGGTGGACGTCACAAAATTTCGCAATACACGCGCTACCTCACCATTGTGCTCTGCGTTTTTCAGGGCTACCTGCTCGCGCTATCCTTTGAGAGCCCCGAGTCCAATCCTTTCCTTCCGGGCATCATGGACACCATCCATCGCCTCGGTGTGCCTTTGGTTTCCGATCCGGGTCTGGCCTTCCGTCTGCTCACCGTGATCACGCTGACCTCCGGTACGATGTTCCTCGTTTGGCTGGGTGACCAGATCACTGAGCGCGGCATCGGCAACGGCATCTCCGTCATCATCACCATCGGCATTCTCGCTCAATTGCCGGGCGGTTTGATCCAAGCCTGGCGCACGTTTGTTCCCTCGGGCGGGGAAGCCGCAGCGGTCAGCCCGGTCGTCCTTGTCCTTCTCATCGCCTTCCTCTTCATCGTCATCGCGGCCGTCATCGCGGTGACGCAGGCTACGCGCCGCATCAGCGTGCAATACGCCAAGCGCGTCGTCGGACGCAAAGTCTACGGCGGGCAGACGCAATACATGCCGCTCAAGGTCAACTATGCGGGCGTCATGCCGATTATCTTCGCGCAGGCCATCCTGCTTTTCCCATCCACCATCCTAAGCATGGCCTTCCCCTCGCAGCGCTGGGCGAGCGAACTCTCGGCCCTCCTCGCCACCGGTTGGCCGCATTATGTGCTCTTCGGCGGCATGATCTTTTTCTTCAGCTACTTCTGGGTTGCCACGCAGTTCCAGCCGGCGCAGATCGCCGACGACCTCAAGAAGTACGGCGGATTCATTCCCGGCGTGCGCCCGGGCAAGCCCACGGCGGACTTTCTTGACTACACGATGACGCGCCTCACCTTCGCCGGTGCCATCTTCCTCACGGCGATCGCCGTGCTGCCCCAGCTCCTCGCGCGGGGCATGAATGTGCCCTACATGGCGGCGCAGTTCTTCGGTGGCACCGGCGTGCTCATCATCGTGGGTGTGACCCTCGACACCATGCGTCAGGTGGAGACCTATCTTCTGCAGCGCCACTACGACGGCTTCCTGCGTCGCGGCAAGCTGCGCGGACGCTTCGAGCGCACGGCAGGGGGCACCGGCAGCGCCATCTCATCCTCCGCCATGGTGTGGATCTATGCCGGTCTCGCGATCCTCGTCATCGCCGGCACCGCGGCCTATCTGGCCAGCGGCAAGTAAACCCCACCGTGTTCCGCGTGTCCCGCAGTTTTACTTTTTTGTCGTCGATGATCCCGATCAAGAATGCGCGCGATATCGACATGATGAGGTCGGCCTGCCGGGTGGCGGCCGAGGTGCTGGACAAATTGGAGGTTCTCGTTACGCCGGGCATGTCCACGCGCGACATCGATGAGGCTTGCGCGCAATTCATCGCCGAGGCTGGGGCGAAAAGCGCCTTTCTCGGGTACCGCAAATTTCCCGGACAGCTCTGCGTTTCGGTCAACGAGGAGGTTGTGCACGGCATCGGCGGCGATCGGCGGCTCGCCTACGGCGACATCGTCAAACTCGACGTTGGGGTGAACAAGGACGGCTGGATCGGCGATAATGCGACCACCTTGCGGGTCGGCGTGGTTCCGCCTGCTGTCGACCGGCTCGTCGAGGATACTGCATACATTTTGCGCGATGTCATTCCCCATGTGACCGAGGGGAACCGGGTGGGGGACATCTCTTCCTTTATCGAGCAGGCCGCCTTGGCCCGGGGGTATTCCGTGGTGCGCGAGTTTGTCGGCCACGGGGTGGGGCGCAAACTGCATGAAGATCCCCAGATCCCAAACTTTGGCAAGGCCGGACGGGGTCCCAAACTGAAGGCAGGCATGACCCTGGCCATCGAACCCATGGTCAATCTGGGGGCGAGCGCGGTGCAGGTTTTGGACGACAAGTGGACGGTCGTGACCGCCGACGGGCTGCCGTCGGCACATTTTGAACACACCGTGCTGGTTACAAAAGATGCACCAGAAGTTTTGACATGGCGAAAAAAGACGCTATTGAAGTAGAAGGCAAGGTTGTCGAGTTGCTGCCGAATACGATGTTCCGCGTGGAATTACCCAACGGACATCGAATTCTGGCGCACATCTCGGGCAAAATGCGCCTGCACTTCATTCGCATTTTGCCTGGCGATTCTGTCATGCTCGAGTTGTCTCCCTACGACTTGAGCAAAGGCCGCATCACCTACCGAAGGAAATAGAAGGAAAACAAACCGATGAAAGTAAGAACTTCAGTCAAACGCCTCTGCGAGAGCTGCCGGGTTATCCGGCGGAACAACGTCGTACGCGTTGTATGCAAGAATCCCAGACACAAACAAAGACAAGGATAACACAACATGCCACGCTTACTTGGGGTAGAAATCCCACCCAACAAACGCATTGAAGCCTCGCTGCCGTACATCTACGGCATCGGACCGACGATCGCCAAGCGCGTCCTCGCCGAGGCCTCCATCGATCCCGACACCCGAGCGAAGGACCTCTCGCCCGAGCAGGTCTCGCAGATCGTGCACATCATCACCAACAACGGCATCCTCATCGAGGGTGACCTCCGCCGCGAATTGCAGGGCAACCTCAAGCGCCTGCAGGCCGTCAATTGCTACCGTGGCATCCGCCACCGCCGCGGGCTGCCCGTGCGCGGCCAGCGCACC
>Ga0209190_1000202_pt1 | contig 42750 bp, 36 predicted proteins | sample M_140205_XF_Meta_FD_187315 | JGI IMG/M metagenome (GOLD analysis project Ga0209190, IMG submission 187315) | Freshwater microbial communities from Lake Montjoie, Canada to study carbon cycling - M_140205_XF_MetaG (SPAdes) (version 2) | ecosystem: Environmental > Aquatic > Freshwater > Lake...
TAAACTGATATATAGCAGAATTAATTTCTCGTACGAAATCATTATAAGCAGCTTCTGCCATTAACACCGTTTACCCGCCAAACAATAATAAAACTATATATATTCATAGTATTAAATGTCGTCCGCTCCCGCTTCCCTCCCCGACACTATCGCCATTCTCTCGGAGATATGGAATACAAACGCGGCCATCCCCGGCAACGAGTATATCCTTGACCGAATCCACGCCTACGTAAAGACCCAACTCCCGCAATCCATCAAGAACTACCAGGTCGCTCACGCCGAACGCGAAACCCGGAAGAAATCTCTCGCGGTCGTAGCGGACGAAATCACGGAGACGTTCCTAAACCGAACGAAATATTTCTATTGTCCAGCATCCGAATTGTATTTCACGTATAACAACCAGGTCCGGTATTCGTTGATACACGAGGATGAGATTCATCACCGCATACTCTCTTTCACCTCTTTCACCTCTTTCACCTCGTCCGCACCCAGCACCTTCGGTGCTTCCGCAGACTCGGTGACTATCTCAGCACCTGTCTCGGAAGCCTCCGGTGCCAAAGGCACCTCCGCATCCTCATCAGTTGCCTCGTATGGTGGTGCGGTTGGTGGTGCGAGTGCGAGTGCCGTTGGTGGTGCGAGTAGCGCGAGCATTAGCACGAGCATTCGGTACAAGATTAAAAGCAAAATCATCAAAAGCATCCAATCCCGCGATATTCTCTCCTCCATCCCCGAATCCCGCACCATCCAGAATGTCATCGGGCTCCTCTACCCTGCGCTCTTCCGCACCCGCGATCACGCCAAGTATTTCCTCACCATCCTCGGCGATATTCTGCTAAAGAAGTCCGCGTCCGCGTCGGCTTCCGCTTCCGCGTCCGCTGTCGTCTACTTCGTCCCCCCCGTCGCCAAAGAATTCATCAAGGATCTCGGTGCGGAGTCGGGCGGACTCTTCGGGTTGAACTCCGGCGCGTTTTCCACCGTATTCAAGTTCAAATATTATGAACACCAGTATAAGGATTGCCGGATTGTGGATATCGACGCCCCCGTGTCGGCGTCCGTGTCGGCGCACCACCGCCCCACATTCCTCCGTCTCTCGCATATGCCCGAATTGAAATCCACCGTCATTGACTTATTCTGTGTTGCCGCGCATTATTCGCACCGGTTCGGGAGTGCGGACGGGTTTTTAGAACATAATTGTAAGACGCCGGCGGTCGCATCTCACGCGCTGTATTTGCGCGACCGCACCGACCCTCAAATCATCAGCGAGTTTGTAGAATATGCGACGGAGCCCGCATCCGCCGACCACGAGATTTCAATGACGAATATGCTCTATTTGTGGAAGATGTATCTCTCGGAGTTTCGTTTACCTACGATGTTTTTTGCCGCGACATTACGTGCGAAGCTGGCGGACTATGCCTCGGCATCGGCATCTGCCGTCTCGGACGTCTTCCCCCATCGAACCAGTCGCTACCTCCCCGTCGTCAGCCAGTTTCGCCAGTTTTGGGGCGATCATTGTGTCGTAAATGATACAGAAATAGAGTTGGAAATTGATGAACTTTCAACACTATTCAAGGACTACGCCGCCGCGTCCGCTTCCGCTTCGGACACCACGCTTCTCGGCATACTCCGCCATTTCTACCCCGATGTCATTATTGAAGACGATAAGTATATCCTAAATGTGGGGTGCGCGCTGTGGAATAAAACCGCCGAAATCAACGAATACCTAGAACAATTCCGCGACCACTGCGTCGCCCTGAATCTCTCATTCCCTCAGCCTTTATACAACGCATACGAGTATTATTGTGGGAAGTGCTACTTGGCGGCGAAGAGGCGCATCATTAGCAAGCGGTATTTTGAGAAGTATTTCGTGGAGGAATACGCCGAATACTTGGACGATAACGGGATGATTACGATAAAGTGGTGGGCGGTGGATGACACGGCGTCGCATTACGACGACGCAGAGGACGACGACGCCTTGTCATAAAAGTTATATAGAATCGCGTGCGTCTCCTTCTTCGCCTCGGGATGAAACATAAATCCGTAGACGCGCCCCTTTTCAAATTCAAACGCAGCCGCGTGGCGACGACCATCGCGGAACTCACTAAACCACGCAATCTCTCGGACACCTGCTTTCTTGGCGGCGGGCGTCATCACCGGGAGGTCGTGAAAGTAAACATACGCATCTACTTTTCGGGTGTTTTCTTTACAGTGAAATATCGGGTGACTTGATAGTTCCACTTTTACATCCTTATTCCAATAACTATTGTATGGAATAAGGTCACCTCCGTAATACGACATTAAAAATTGGCACCCGTTGCATATTCCTAATACTGGTAACTTTGGAAAATGGAAGAGATAATACAGTTCTAATTCTAGTGCGTCCTGTGATTCTTCAGGGTGAATACGATACACCGACCCGGGAATAATCAAACCGCATACATCTTTACGCTGAATCATCTCGGGATCACATTTCGCTACGATTTTATACGGTATTTTTCGTGTCTTGAATGTATCATATATGTGTGCCAGTTGGTTCACATTATTAGGTTTATTTCTCGTGATGATTAGTAACATCGCTCGCTCGGTTTCGCTCGGTTTCGCTCGGTTTCGCTCGGTTTCGCTACACTACACTACACTACACTATGCCCGGACAATTTTTCCGCCTTCAATGTATATTTTCTTATGAAACGACGCCGCGAATTCGGAGTCGTGGGTAACTACAATCATCGTGGTCTTTTTCGCCATTTCATCCATCATCTGGATGACATATTTCTTATGAAACGCGTCCACCGCAGCGGTCGGTTCATCCATAATCGTAATCGGTTTATTACTCAAGTAGCTCCGCAATAAGTAAATAATCTGGCGCTGGCCTCCACTCAATTTCTCGCCTCTTGCCCCCGCCATCGTATCCAGGCCCTGTGGCAGTTTCTTAAACACGTTCATTATTTTCAGGCGGTCCAGGATTTTGACGACCTCTTCTTTCGGCGTATCTGTGGCGTAACATATATTATCCAGCACCGACCGATTGAATAGCACCACTTTTTGCGAGACAATGGATAGATTACTTCGCAGGTATTCGCGGTTGATATTGCGACTATCTTCCCCGTCAAAGAGAATCTGCCCTTCGGTCGGCTTGAAAAACCCGGACAACAGTTTGATAATGGTCGATTTTCCGCTGCCGTTTGTTCCGATGATGGCGACACGGTCGCGCGGGTTGATTTTAAAAGAGACGTTGTCAAGGGTTTTCGGGTGGTCTTCGCCGGAAATGTCGGTAGCGGCAGCGGGCGTGGCCGTGGCCGCGTATCTAAACGACACGTTTTTAAACTCAATATCCCCCGTAATCGGTATTTCTGTTTTATGTCCGGTCGTCGCCTCCGCCTTATCCACTAAAAGATTGCGAATATCCATTTCATTTTCGGCAAGCTTGCCATACTCCGCAATGACACGAATACTTCCTTGTGACGATGTCTTGATATACCGAACGAAAAACAACATAATGATGATGACCTTTATTGTGGTATTGCTGTCAATTTTATGATTTTTATACAAACGAAGTATGACATATACGTAAGCAACAAGTAATAATGTAATGATGATTGACATCGCATACCCTCCTTTGGATGTGCTCCATAATTGAGTTTCGTGCGTCTCGTCGTATATATTGTGCTTATTCGTCAAGAATTCCTTCTCATCCTTGATTTTCTTGGTACATATAATACTAATAGAATTACTCAATACGTCATCAATGTTTGACATCAAATTCTTCTCTTCATTTTCTCGTTGTTCCGACGTGTTCTTCGTATCCATTAAGATGTAATAATACGCGATGAAAAACAGTACAAATACAAGTAGTGTCATTGCTCCAATCAGTGGGTCCAAATATAGTATATACCCGAGAATTACGATTGTAGTAAGCACAAATGTAACAACCCAGTAAATAAACCGGCCTGTAAATGACGTCACTGTATTCGGTATCTTTAATGCTTTGATGATGTGATTGGAGATGTCTTCTTTTTCATAGTTCACCTCTATATTCTTGAAGATGACGTCGATTAACTCGAATCGTATGAACTTCTCCATCATTGGATAATACATCTTGTCGAAATAGTTGCCAATCATATACACGGAATCTACGAAGATGCTTAATCCGGCTATCTTCAATAGAATCGTAATCGAATTCTTGTATTCCAGATTATTGACGGCGGTTGTAAAATGCGAAAATAAGTCTGATAACACAATCATCTCAATGGGGTTACATATGAGCGTTGTTATAATCGTTATAGCAACCCATAGTTTGTTTTGTTGTAGAAAATCTAAAATATATCCGACGATAAGGTTATTATTCGTGAACATATACTATTATAACGTCAGAATACTATTATTATCAGATGTTATAATAGTATTGGTGTATGGGAGAATGCTCTGCTTTAACGCCTCTTGGGAGTATTCACGAGACGGTTACGGGTGCCCGACTTAGAGTTAATCTTAATGGCGCCAAACTTGCCCTTACGAGCGGTGTATCCATATTTACGCAGGCGGTTCTCCTTCTTCGCGGTAATATGCTTCTTTGCGGAGACGACACGGCCGTGCTTGTTAAAAATCAGCTCTCCGCGGGTGAGACCACCGGGGGTCTTGTAGGCAGTTCCGTGCCAAACTTGGGCGCGAGACCCCTCCAACATTTCGTATTTCTTGCCGTGCATGTGGTAATAACCATCATCACTGCGGTCGCAACGTTTCACCATTTTGCTAAATCTCTCGTTATAAACTATCATTAGAAAATATCGTGGATTCGTTCATAGATTCACTCATCCACTAGAATGAGTTCGTCACCGGCGCGCCAAACCCGCCAGGAGCCCCCGACCATCGTCCAAATCGGTTCAGATTATTCACAGCGTATACTTTTTTCACATTTTTGGTTTCAGTGGCGACCCGGATATCTTGCGCGTAACGCATCTTCTTTGTTATATTCGTATTATTTGTGGATGTCGCCATTCCGGCGGTAGGATTCCCGAGGGTAGGGCACTTAAAATATGGAACGCGGAATGGGTCATTAATAACAACGGGATTGCCCGATGCGTCATATTGGACGAGTGCGTCGCCGATGCGGTAAATATCATTACACGTGAGACCCATCCCGTAGGTGGTGCGATAGCGTGGAGCAGCCATAACGATACATATTCACCGCAAAATAAAATTGAATGGAATTTAAACCTATATTCGTGATATACAGCACCCGGCGACCGTTTACGTTTCGTAATGCCACCTAAAGTTACTTCTAAATCTGCCGCCGGCGGTGCCACTGCCGCCGCCGAAGACCTCCAGAAATATCAGAAGATGACCGACCGCGAACACATTCTCAAGAAACCAGACACCTATATCGGCACGATTGAACCTACGGAGACGACGGAATACATAATGGACGTAGCACCAGCCACAAACGGGGATGCGGCCGCCCTCCTGACCCGACGTCCTATCACCTACATCCCCGGACTCTACAAGCTCTTTGACGAAGGTATGGTGAATATGCGCGATCACGTTGTCCGCCAGGCCCAAGCCGTCTCGGACGGCAAACCCGACGCACTCCCCGTCACTACCCTAGAAGTGGAAATCAACCCCGCCGATGGAACAATTCATATGACCAACGACGGCAACGGCATTGATGTCGCCCAGCACCCCGAACATAAACTTTGGATTCCAGAGATGATTTTCGGCCATCTTCGCACATCAACCAACTACGACGAAAACAAGAAGGAGAAAATCGTCGGCGGGAAGAACGGGTTCGGGTTCAAACTCGTCCTCATTTGGTCAGTGTGGGGGCGCGTGGAGACCGTCGATCACGTCCGCGGACTTAAATACTGCCAAGAATTCCGAAACAATCTCTCTGAAATTGTGCCGCCTGTGGTGACAAAGTCCAAGGTCAAGCCTTATACACGCGTCAGCTTCCGCCCCGATTACGCCCGGTTTGGGCTCACGGGCAATAATCTCACCGCAGATATGGTCGCACTGTTCTTGAAGCGCACCTATGATATCGCCGCAGTGACCGACAAGACCGTGAAAGTCAAATACAATGGCGCGGTCGTTCCCGTGCGCCATTTCCAGCAGTATGTTGACTTGTATATCGGCGCGAAGGGTGCGGTGGAGGGCGGCGGCGCTGCCGTGAAGCGCATCTATGAGTGCCCTGACCCCCGCTGGGAATACGTGGTCTGCCTCACGACCACCGACGAGTTCGCACACGTGTCCTTCGTCAACGGAATTTACACGCCGAGGGGCGGCAAGCATGTCGAATACATCACCAACCAAATCGTCCGCAAGTTGGCGGAGGTTATCAAGAAGAAGAAGAAAGTCGACGTCAAGCCCAATACCATCAAAGAGCAATTGATGCTGTTCCTCCGTTGTGATATCGAGAACCCGTCGTTTTCCAGCCAGACGAAGGACGAGCTCGGCACGGCTGTCGCCAATTTCGGCTCGTCGTGTAAAGTGAGCGATGAGTTCATTGAAAAACTCGCGAAGATGGGCGTGATGGATGCCGCTTGCGCGCTCACGGAAGTCAAAGACACGAAAGCCGCGAAGAAGACCGACGGCGCGAAGACGCGCACCATCCGCGGTATCCCCAAACTCGTGGACGCAAACTATGCGGGGTCGCCAGACAAATCCGCGCAATGTACGATTATCTTATGCGAGGGTGATTCAGCCAAGGCCGGTATCATCAGTGGGTTAAGCAAGGAAGACCGGAATTTCATTGGTGTCTACCCGATGAAGGGAAAGCTCTTCAACGTCCACGGCGAGACGACGAAACGAATCGCGGAAAACCGCGAGATTGCGGAAATCAAGCAAATCCTTGGATTGGAAGCGGGGAAGACGTATACTCCCGCAGATGTCGCCACCCGGCTGCGTTACGGCAAAGTCCTCTTTATGACCGACCAGGATTTAGACGGCGCGCATATCCAGGGTCTCGGAATCAACCTCTTCCAGATAGAGTGGCCATCGCTTACGAAGATTCCCGGGTTCATCGGGTTTATGAATACACCCATCCTGAAAGCGCGCCGCGGGGCGCAAGAAGTGCTCTTCTATAATGACGGTGAATTCAATGCGTGGAAGAAACAGTTCCCGGGCGAGGTCGTCCCCGCGAGTTGGTCCACGAAATATTATAAAGGTTTAGGCACGAGCACCGGGAAGGAGTTCAAGGAGTATTTCGAGCATAAGAAGATGGTCGAGTTCGTTCATACGGGCCAATCCTCCGATGACCGCCTGGATATGGCGTTCAACAAGAAGCGCGCGGATGACAGGAAGGAGTGGTTGTCTAATTATTCGCGCGAGGCGTTCCTTGATACATCCAAACCAGCGATTCCGTATGAAGAGTTCATCGACCGCGGTCTCATCCACTTCTCCATCTACGACAATGAGCGTTCTATCCCGAACCTGATGGATGGACTCAAAATCTCGCTGCGTAAAATCCTGTATGCGGCGTTCAAGAAGGGGGGTCTCAAAACCGAAATCAAGGTGGCGCAATTCAGTGGTTACGTATCCGAGCATTCGGCGTATCACCACGGCGAGGCGAGTCTAAATGCGGCGATTGTGGGGATGGCGCAGAACTTCGTCGGCAGCAACAATATAAATCTGTTAGAACCCAATGGTCAGTTTGGGACTAGAGGTGCGGGAGGAAACGACAGTGCGAGCGAAAGATACATCTTCACCCAACTAAACAAACTGACGCGACTCATCTACCGCCAAGAAGACGACGCGGTGTTGTCGTATATCGACGATGATGGGCAGATGGTGGAGCCTGTATACTACGCGCCGGCAATCCCGATGATTCTCGTCAATGGAAGCAAGGGTATCGGCACGGGTTTCAGCACGGATGTTATGCCGCATAATCCGCTTCAAATCATCGCGTATATTCGCGCGATGCTCAAGGACTGCGGCAGCGGGACTGCCGACGCGGACGCTGACCGCCCCACCATCGAGCCGTATTTCAAGGGATTCAAGGGGACCATACGAAATATCAGTGCTCCGGCTCCGGCCTCCGCTTCCGCGACCTCCGGTGCTCCGGCTCCGGCTGCTAGCGCAGCCTCCGTTAACGCAGCCTCCGCTACCTCCGGTGCGTCCACGTTCCACGTGGCCGCTAAATACCTCATCAAAGGCACCTACGAAATCATCGCCGACCGTAAAGTCCGCATCACCGAGCTCCCCATCGGGACGTGGACCGACGATTATAAGGAATTCCTAGAGAAGTTGATGGACGTGCCTGCGGCGTCTGTGAGTGACAAGGACAAGGACAAAGGCAAGGCTTCCGCCAGCGCCGCAGGCGTCCCTGTTATCAAAGAGTATACGGATATGTCAACGGATACGGTCATTGATATCACCGTGACATTCCATCCGTCGTATCCACACACACCCAAAGACCTCCAAGCCGCGGTCATCGACGCCGACGCGGGAACCAACAAACTAGAGAAGCTCCTCGGACTATTCACAACACAAAGCACCACGAATATGAACCTCTTCGACGCGCACGAGAAGTTGCGGAAATATGCGACAATCTACAATGTCATTGAGGATTATTACGTGGAACGCCTCTCCCTGTATTCCAAGCGCAAGACGGCGATGCTGGCGCAACTCGCAAATGAACTGCGCGTCCTTACAAACCGCGCCCGATATATCCAGGAAGTGCTTGACGACAAGTTGGAATTGCGTCGTCAGACGAAGGAGGCTGTATTCGCGAAGATGGTCGAGCACGGCTATGAGCACATTGAAGGAGACGCCGAGTTTAAATACCTGCTGAAGATGCCGATGGATAGTGTGACGGATGAGAATGTCCGACACCTGCTCTCCGAGCGCGACTCCAAGCGCGCGCAGCATCAAGGACTCACGGATACGACGATTCAGGCATTATGGACGCGTGACTTGGATGAATTGGAGACTGAGTATCGCAAATGGGCGACGGCAGCGGAGGTGGCGGCGGCGGGGACAACGAGCGGAGGAGGAGGCGCGGTGGCGGCGAGCAAGAAGAAGATGGTCGTCAAGAAGTAGATCGGCTGCGTCTGATATGATGCCATATACGGAGCCATATACGGAGCCATATACGGACACACACACACAACACACCAATAATAAAAAACAACACATTTTTTATTATTTTGGAGCCAATATAGAGCAAGACCGCGAACGAGGACGAAAGGAGGGCGATAGCCCGAGTGGAGTCCCTCGTGAGCAACGAGTGGAGTAACGAGTGAGCAACATCAAAACCACGGCTTCAACTCCAGCGTCTTGTGCTTGTAATCCGAGAAATTCGGCCGCGCCATCGGAGTATACATATTACTCACATCACGCTTATACTGGATATATCCCTCCGCCTCACCGTGGACCCTGGGGACACAATATTCAAATACTAATTCATTTAACTCTATAATCTGTTCGCGGATAGCGGTCGGCGCATTGGCCGAATTTTGTAGATAAATCGTTCGCATAATGATGCGCAGGGTATCGCAGTCCTGTTCGCCTACAACGTACTTCCCACGCGACCTATGATACACACCCGCGCGGATTCCGTTCTGGATAATCTGCATGTTTTCTTTGCTAAAGAATGCGTTAGAGAGCGGCGTGTTCTCCCAGATGCCGTTGAGTGCGTCACGATACGTCACGCATTGATGGACGGGGTTTTTATCATAAAGAGCGAACTGGTCCTGTGTCTGGGGGGTGACAATATCCAGACGCCCGTTCTTTGGTTGTCCGATAAACGTCTCTTCGGGGAATGTGCGATATTCAAAACGGTTCATTCTACGGATATGGAATATATAGTATTTTATATACAGTTATTTATATACAATATTTATATAAATTATATAGAATAGTAGTATGGATTTTATTTCAAAAGCTAAAGATATAGGTTCGTCCGCGTTCGGAAGTTCGTCATCGGGTGCGAGTGGTAACGGTAGCGGTGGCACAGGGATGTTTAGCAACTTTTTCAATCTCTCCATTCAGAAGATGGTGTTGATATTGGCGGTCATTGCGTTTGTTATCTCGGTGGGAACTGTCGCGATTTTGCTCTGGAAGTCAAAGAGCTCGCAGAAATGGCCGCCGGAGATCGCGAAATGCCCGGATAGGATGGAATTAAATGCTGCGGGAACCAGTTGTGTTGATACTTATGGGTTGGGGGTGACATTTGATACTACGCCTACTGAGACTGACTGCGGTAACTTCGGTAAAATAAAGGATGTACCTTTCTCTACTATTCCCGGAGACGGAGGGTATGTTCCGTGGGAAGGTATCGTTGACGGTAAGGCGTCGCGTGCGGCGTCACTAAAGTGCGCGATATGAATACAATGAATACAATGACATAAACGATAATATTATTATTTTATGTCATCATCCTGCGTGTGCGCGTGTCTTACATGCTGTATGCGCCTGGTGCGGCAGCCGATGCGGCCTTCGCCACTGCGGGAAGAGAATCAGACGGTGCGCCACCAACCCCGTAAGAACCTATCTTCATATTGCCAGTGACGCACATCGAGTAGAACAGACGGCTCTGGAAGTACATCAGCGCGTATACCAGAATCATCAAGAACGAATAAACGCCGCTCATTATCGTGATTTTTCCCCTAAATAAGAGCACGAGCGATGAAACGAACCCCAACGCGGCCACTGCCAAGAAAATAAAATTCACGACAGTCAGCCAGTAAAATAGCAAACAATAGTCCTTATCGAGAGGAGCAAACAACTGTTGAATCGCGTCCATTTTCTGAATATACTCGGTTATAATATATAAAAAGAAAAAGTTGTGTGTAAATAGTGTCAATATCACGTCATTTCGTGTAATGGAAATTGTTGGTTCAAAATCTCTCGCCGCCGGCGCCGGTGCTGGGGCCGGGAATTACACAAACTTCCTCGGACGTGAATCCATCTACAACAATATCCGCGATTTCCTCGCCTCTTTCCAAAAAAACAAAGCCGACCTTACATTCAAGCGCGGCATCTACATCTATGGCGCGCCAGGCACCGGCAAAACCGAATTCGTCATCCGCCTACTTAAAGAACTCAACTATGATATGGTGAAATACGATGCGGGGGATATACGTAATAAATCCATCATCGACTCTATCACCCAGCATAACATCTCCGATAAGAACATCATGTCCATCTTCCAACGCAAAGTCCAGAAAATCGTCGTTGTTATGGACGAACTCGACGGAATGAATAACGGCGACAAGGGCGGGATAACATCTCTCATCAAGCTCATCCGTCCTAAAAAGACGAAGAAGCAGAAGCAGGAGGAAATCACGATGAACCCCATTATATGTATCGGGAATTACCACATTGACAAGAAAATCAAAGAGCTGATGAAAGTGTGTTATGTGTATGAGTTGAAGACACCGACCTCCGCGCAAATGACGCACATTATTGATATGACGATACCGGATATTGACGCGGCGACGCGCAAAAACATCATCGCATTCGTCCAGGGCAATCTACGCAAACTTGGCGCCGTCGCCGAGATGAGTAAGAAGTCAAACACGATACTCGCGAATAATATACTCCACGCGATATTCCAGCCGAAGACCTATAACGAAGACATCAAGAAAATCACCGAAAAATTGATGAATACGTCTTATCCTATATCCGAGCATAACGTCCTCATCAACGAGACGGACCGCACGACAATAGGGTTGTTATGGCACGAGAATGTGATTGACGTTCTCGAGAAATTGCCCGTCGCGGTATCCGCGCCTTTTTATAAACTCGTCCTCGACAATATCTGCCAGGCGGACTATTTTGACCGCATTACATTCCAGAACCAGATTTGGCTATTCAATGAATTGTCGTCCCTGATTAAAACATTTTACAACCACCACCTTTATCACAAATCGTTCCCGAAAAAGGCGCGGTTTCATCCAACCGAAGTGCGATTTACGAAAGTGCTTACAAAATACAGCACGGAGTATAACAACCAATTATTTATACAGAACTTGTGTATCCAGCTATCGATGGACCAGAAGGACCTCTTTGCGTTTTTCTTGACGCTTAAAAAGCAGTATTCCGAGGATGAAATTCCGCGCATATTAGAAATGTATGAAATCACGAAATTGGACATCAATCGTATCTACCGATATTTAGACAAATATATGGAAAAAATGGAGTCGGTGGATGGCGAAAACGAAGCGGACCGAAGTACCGACGGTGGCGGCGGCGGCGGCGGCGGCGGCGGCGGCGGCGCGGATATACGCGTTTGAATAAGTCCAAAAACATATTACCAATATTTAGAAACATCGATTCCGATTCTTATGGGCGCATCTATCTCCTTTGATTCCAAATATCGCTTAATTTTAGATACCGAAGTAGAATGTATTTCTACGAATACACCCGCCGTCAATAAAAAAAAATCCCATCGTGGCGGCGGCAGTGGCAGTGGCAGTGGCAGTGGCAGTGGAAGCGGCAGTGGAAGCGGCAGCGGAAGTGGAAGCGACAGCGACAGCGGCAGCAACAGCGGCAGCGACAGTGACAGCGACAGCGATAACAAGACGTATACCGTGAAAATAACACCCGAAATTATCAGCTATATTCGCAGCTATCTTCGCAAGAATCAATTTCTCGATGAGTTTGACCTAATCACAGAAATGGACCTTGCCGGATATAACCACGCGCCTGATTCTGCGCTTGTTTTCAATTCGGATTCCATTGTTTTCAATACGAACAATCAAACGATTGAAGCGGTTGGGGAGTGGGAGTATATTGAGCCGGATAAGCCTGCTCCTGCGCCTGCGCCTGCGAATAAGAAATCATCGAAATCGAAGGGCGGGCGTTCGCGTGACCGTGACCGTGACCGTGACGACGAAGACGAAGACGAAGACCGCGCCGCGGACAATAATCAATACAAAACCAAGGATGATGACTTGCCAGTGAGTGAGATTGAAGGTATTCTTAAGGATAAATTTGAAGAATATAATAAGACGCGCGAGTTTGTCATCCACGAATCAAAGAACAGTTTTTTGGTGATGCTTATCAAATCGGTTGAAATCGTAAAGGCGTAAATTAGTAATAATATAGAATGAACCTTTTTCTATATTATGGAATGTAATGCGCGAACGGAAGTGTAGCGGAATGACGGAAGTGTAGCGGAATGCGCGAGCGGAATGGAATGCGCGAGCGGAAGTGTAGCGGAATGCGCGAGCGGAAGTGTCGCGGAATGGAATGGAATTATACAAATATGGTCTCGGTATCAGCAGGTGTAGCCGTGTGAGAAGAAGGAGAAGGACCAGGAGGAGAAGCAGCCGGCTCTGGTGCGGGTGCGGGCGCCGGCGCACGAAAACGTTCATTTAGTAGACCCTCGCAATGTTCTTTGAGTAAACGATTCGCCTCCTTCAACTGCGCGATTTCATTATTACGCGCATCTAGGTCTGTCTGTAATTTCTGCATAATCTGGACGACCTGTTGATTATTCAATGTAACCGGTTCTTGTCCAGGCTGCTGTAAAATGATTTGCCCGCCGCTGCCACCGCCCCCCGCAGCAGCCGCGTCTTCCGCCATCTTCGCGCGGTCTTTTTCCAGTTTAAGCGTTTGCGCGATGACATCCGGTTTCATTTCAGGTCGCCCCGGCGCATAATCTTCCAGAAGTTTCTCCAGTTCCGACATATAAAATCGACGTAGTGCGGCGTCTTTTATAAAGTCCATCACCTTCTTGGGCGAATCGCGCACGATATCCGGGTTTGCGTTTATCAGTAATTTGCGCTTATCAAATGTATTATGGTCGTGCGAGAATACAAGAATCACCTTCATCGGGTCCAGCTGGACGAAGGGGACCGTGTAATCTTTCAGGAACGCGCGTTCTTCCGCCAGACACGCCTCTTCATCGTATCGGTGCTGTTTCAACAATTTACGTTTGAACGCAAATGTCCCCGCCGTCGCGTGATTCGGCCCATAGGGCCCAAACCGCTTCATTTGCCCGATGTGTTTAAAATAAATGTAAATCTCGCTTGAACCCGCGCACAATGCGTCAGGGTGAGTCACGAGCATATGGACCGCGTGAGATACACGCTGGGGTGGGTAGTAGTCGTCGTCATCCATATAGACCAGGATTTCACCGCGCGACTTCTCGTGAAGCAGGTTGCGCTTCTTTCCCAGTGTCATTTTTGTATCGTATTTGAAATACTTAACGCGAGGGTGTGATGCCACGAGGTCTTCCACTGGATCGGTGCCGTCGTCAATAATAATCCATTCCATACGGTCTTGTGGGTAGTCCTGGTTATTGAAGCACGAGAGTATCGCGGGAATAAAGGGACGACGGTTAAATGTGGGAGTACATACACTGACAAAGGGATATTTTTTGAAATATTCCGGGGTGGATTTCTCGGGTCCGCTTGCTACTACTGGTGCGTGTGTTTTTTTGCCATTACCCATTGTATAATACGCGGTATAATACTGTATAATACGGTATATTACGTTATACAATGAACTATTTATGTTCTTTCTTACGCGCCCCAATTCTTTATTTTATCGAAAAAGTTCATAATGCCTGCCCAATAGTGCGTGAGATACAGTGTCAACAACATCAAAATGACGATGGCGGCAACATTGAGGTCCAGATACTCAAACGCGTAAAACATCAGCGTCAAATTAAAGAAGAAGAAGATAATCGGAACATACCGCGCATACAATTCGCGATACTGGTCCCAATGAAGTAGGGGGTAAATAAAGAATGTGCCGATGAACTGGATGAGTTGTACGACATAGGATATCACGGGTATGATACCTAGACCAAATGCGGTAAATAACGACCATAACGACCCGCCAATAAATTCCTTACGATTGTCGGTAGGGTTCAATATCATTCCAATGACGGTGGTGAAAAAAGGTCCACCCATCAACATAAATCCGGCGAATAAAAGAAAGACGAGCGGCATAAAAATAATCAACAACGGCGATACGACGTCGTATAATTCCTTCGGGATACTGTGCGAGATTTTGGTGATGTATTCGAAGATATAGAGAGTCATCGCGCGGTCTGACGAGAATGAGAATATAAAGGAATTGTTAATCCATTGCTTGAATCGCGCCTTAATAAAATCCCAGTTCAGGAGATTGACTTTGGTTACACCTTCATCTACGCTGTCTTTTATCATATCAATATCGTCTTTCGTGAGGCAGAACCATTTAAACACGTAGGTGTCTAGAATAATCGCGGCTTTCAGGTAGATTTTTTTAGTTGACGGGAGCTTGGGGTCGTCCGCGATTCCGCCGAACTTATCTTCGCAATCTGCGTCACACGATGTATATTCATTGGTATAACAATACGGCCATTTGTGGCGGTCGGTGGGGAATAGTTTTTCTAGATTGAGACTGTTCATACGGATACTTTCGGGAGCACAGAAGAAGAGGATATTCACACAAATGACGGAAATAATGATGGTTTCAATGAAGAGCGTGAGGACACTCAATCCGAATTCTTTAAGTGCGGCGATGTCAAACATTGTTTTCATAGCCGCTTTCTTTGTGGCGGCATTGTCCTTGTCCTTGTCCTTGTCCTCGGACTCGTCGCCACCGCCGAACATCCCGCCGACTTTGCTAAATGTGGTCTCTTCTTCCGCGTCTTCACCGCCGCCGTCGTCGCCGCCGTCGTCGCCGCCGTCGTTTATTTCTTCATTATCGTCATCCGCCATTGTATATGTATTCAGGTTATATATACAATAGATTATTCGTTTCACGTCGCTACGTAGTTTCACGTCGCTCCGCAGCTCCTTCGCTTCGCGAATCCGCTACTCCTATCCGTGTTTCACGTCGCTCCGCAGCTCCTCCTCCGCAATGCGTCGGTTCCGCTACTCCTATCCGTGTTTCACGTCGCTCCGCAGCTCCTCCTCCGCAATGCGTCGGTTCCGCTACTCTCTCCGTGTCTGTGCCAATACTGTGCCAATACTGTGCCAATACTGTGCCAATACTGTGCCAATACTGTGCCAATACTGTGCCAATACTGTGCCAATACTGTGCCAATACTGTGCCAATACTGTGCCAATACTGTGCTAAATACCGAACAACCCGGCGGCGCAACGCGGTGATTCCGTAGCGGAACCGACGCATCGCGGAGGTGGAGTCTACGGAATCACCGCGCGTACATCAACCCACAATTCCCCGACACAAACGTCAGCACATTATACCGCTCCTCCAGTATATGAAAGTCATACGAATACAAATAAATATTCACATTCGGTTTATTCATACCGATAATCTCTCGTGTGTTCGGATTACAAATCACCTTCACTTCCGCCGCAGTATCCAACGGCGGATATATCGTCGTGAGTTCCAGCTCTATCTGATTGAACTTACTCATATTAATAGCACCGCTTGGTTGTAGGTCATACGGGTCCGAGTTCAAGCAGAAATTGTAACAATATATCCCCGGTTTCGCACTCCCCCGAGTCCGCGTATATTTCTCCACGTAATTGTATACCCCCGCATCAAGCAGATTCTCGCGGTATTTCCCATTCAGTGAGATTCCCAACATCTGTAAAATGTCGCGCTCGTTCTCCGACTGAAAATCCCCCGTAATGTGAAGGCCGGTGAGCCGTTTATCGCCAGGATTAATACCAGGCCCAATGCCGTTCTTCGGCCCGTTCTTATCGTAGTAGTAGCGGTCATTTTTGTATTCCTCGTTCCACGCCGTCGTCAGAATCTCATTCGCCGTTGTGACGATTTCAGTAAACGACGACGGGCGCCAGTCATCGTCGATGGGCGCAGGGATAATATCATACGGCAGATAATTATACGGCCAGTTCGTATAATTGCTCCACTCATTCCGCATATTGACATCACTCCGCTGGAAAAACATTGTCCACGACGACACCATCCCCATCGAGTTCTCTATTTTCACCTTCTTGTTCCCCGTCACATCATTGAACGTCCAGTCATAATACGACTTAATCATGTATTTCTGCTGATTCGCTGCGAATACCTTGGATTCATCATCCGACAGAAAACAGTAGGTCGCCATCAGGTGGACATCCGCATTCCAGTCTGTGCGAATACTCGGGTATGAATTCAGCGATAAATCAATACTGGGAGGCGGGTATAAAAACCGCCACATTTGGTGGAGGGGGTTCGTGAAGTCGGGTTGGACGACGGGCCAATAATTGACAGAGTCGCCTACATCGCGAATGGTGAATAATTCCTTCACGGGGCGCAGTGTCACATCAATCTGGAGTTGGTTATATTGGAGGCACACGAGGGGAAACGCCATCTTGGAGGAAAGTGTGAACCACGCATTAATAGGAATGTATATCTTGCGCCCGCGAATAGAGGGTTCCGCGCCGGCTACATTGGTCGTGCGATAGGCATTCGGATACTGATTCAGGCGCGCACCCGAACAACCTGGATTATATAACTCGGGGACGTGACCGGTCATTTCGTTGTATAAGTCGCGCTTGGTGTTGTCTAGGTCGCGCTCCACAATCGCCGCCAAATTATGGCCGGAGAAACGCTGGAGGGTCATACCACCGACGGAAATCGTGATTTCTTTAATCATTTGGGTGCCGAGGTTTTCAATCCAGCGAAATTCATATGGCGCCCACATATCGCCCACATTTGCCGGAGGATGAATGGGGCTCCAGATGGAGGGGAGTGTAACACAGACATACGTATCCATCAGCAGTTCCGCATATCTCGGCATATAAAACGTGAACTTGGATTCCTCCGTCATCCGGAGTTTCTTCTGACCGTCGAAATCAATTCTAAACTTTTGAAGGCCGAAATTCGTATATTTAAGATAGGTGCTTTTGAAGAAGGATTTTTTGGGGTTGCCGTTAAGAATCACATTTTGGTTGCCAGTGGCAATGAGATTCAATAGACCGCCGGTCATTATCTGTTGCGCGTTATTTTAGTATAGATTATCGTTATTATAGCTTTATATATAAAATATATATGATATATAATAATTATATCCGTGGTATATAATTAGAATGAAAGAACCGCAAATAGAAATCGTGTTTATTGGTATTATTATATTGGTGTTCGCATTATGGAAAATATCGGAACTTATTAAGACGCGGTGTTATGAGCGGCGGCAGTGGCGCGAAGGATTCGTGGCGGCGGCGGAGGCGAAGAAGGACGTGCCTGCGACACCACGGTCGGAAACCGAGACGTTTCTTTCACAAATCGAACAACTTATTCCTACAAAGGTCCGGTCGTCAATCGGCGGCGGCGGCGTGCTTTCCACCGAGAATTTTACAGTGGATACAACCGAAAATGAAATGACGATTCATCAGCGTAAAAAGATAGCGCCTGTCGTGCCTACTGTCGTGCCTACTGTCGTGCCTACTGCCGCGCCTACTGCCGCGCCTACTGTCGCACCCACTGGAAAAGAAGGTCTGGAGAATCCCGACGCAAATACGAAAGAATTCATCGACAAGAACCTCACATCCATCAATCCACAGGACAGTCAAAGCCGGTTCAAGTTGCGCGATTACTACATCAAGTCGGCGTATAACGCATTCAATCCAGATAAATTCAAGAACTCGACGGTGAGTATGGACGCGGGTCTCTACACCCTCGCGCGCGGGTGTCGTTTCATTGATTTCGAGGTGTTTTCGGTGGATAATCAGCCGGTCATCGCATCATCGTCTGTGAATTCATTTAATTATAAAGAAACGTATAACCATATTCCCGTCTCCGACGCATTTGAAGTCCTCGGGAGTTACGTATTCTCCGGAGCCAAATGCCCCAATCCAGGCGACCCCTTCATTATCCATATGCGAATTATGTCGCGGAATGTGACAATGTATGACAACCTGGCGAAGGTGATTGCGGGGAGTAAGACCGTCGCGCGGAACTTGCTTGGACCGAAATACGGGCGTGAGTATCAAACCAAGGATTTAGGCAATGAAAACCTCGCCGATTTCAAGGGGAAAATCATATTGATGGTGGACGGGACGAACCCTATATACCGTAAAACGAAACTGTTTGAGCTTATAAATATGAGTTCCAATACGATGTTTCTTAGTAAGTATACCTATTTTGGTGTGAAAAACGTGGGCGACCCGCAGGCATTTAAAGACGCGAATAAGAAGAATATGTGCTTGGTGGTGCCGGATAAAGGGGGGCGACCCGTCAATGACGGGCACAACGGGCCGTTTACGTGGGGGTGCCAAATCGCGGCGATGTGTTTTCAGGAGGAGGCACGTGACGAGAAGTTGAAGGCGTATGAGGATAAATTTGCGTCGGTGGGGTATGCGTTCATTTTGAAACCGGAGGACCTCCGGTATGTCCCGATTACGATTGCTCCGCCGGCACCGCCCAATCCCAAGGCGTCGATGGAGTCAAGACCTGCGGAGGCGGCGGGTGGGGTCAAAATCACCCTGTAAATTCGCGAGGTACTTCTTGCGCCGTGACCCCCTAGGGGGGTCACACTCCACACGCACTCGCGAATTTACGATTCATAATGCCTACGGCCGATATAGAATAATAATGTTGAGGCGAACACTAGCCCCGGTATTGACGACGACTGCCCGACAACATGAGCCCCAGGATTGACGACGACTGTCAGAGAACACTAGCCACAGGATTGACGACGACTGCCCGACAACATGAGCCCCAGGATTGACGACGACTGTCCGAGTGTTCGGAGCGAGTGGAGGCGGAGCCGCAACAAGCGACGAACACGAGTCCCGGAATTGACGACGACTGTCCGAGTGTTCGGAGCGAGTGGAGGCGGAGCCGCAACAAGCGACGAACACGAGTCACGAGTCATGAGCCATTAGTATTATATTTTCTAATCATATGATAACTAACATCATATTATTATAACGATGACGCGGAAGCACAAGCACCGCCGCAGCAACAACGACAGCAATGACAGCGGCTTGTCTTACGATGAAAAAGAGCTCGAAATCCTGCGCGAAGCCGTGGACGTAATGGAAAAGCGAAAGGGCGCGCAAATCATCCAAGACCCCAAAGTTAAGGACATTATATCCACCGTAGAAGAATTCATCGCGCGTAAAAAGCTCGTCTGTTATGGCGGGACCGCCATCAATAATATCCTCCCCGAAGACGCCCAGTTTTACAATAAGGACATTGAGCTCCCCGATTATGACTTTTATTCGGATAATGCTCTAGACGACGCGAAGGAGTTGACGGATATCTATTACAAGGCGGGATACGAAGATGTAGAAGCCAAGTCGGGCGTCCATCACGGCACGTATAAGGTGTTCGTGAACTTCACAGGGATTGCGGATATTACGCAGATGGAGCCCGCGTTATTCAAGACAATCTCTCGCGATGCGATTATAAAAAAAGGAATCCGCTACGCTCCACCCGACTTTCTTCGGATGGCAATGTATTTAGAACTATCGCGTCCAGATGGCGATGTTTCTCGTTGGGAGAAAGTCCAGAAGCGGTTGGTCCTATTAAACACCCATTATCCGCTGAAAGGGTATGACTGCGATAAAATAGAATACCAGCGCGGATTTGAAGGGGCGACGAAGGCGAATACGGGGGAAATTAGTATTTCAAAAACGAAGTCCGCGTCTCGGACAAAGACCCGGTCGGCGTCGAGGTCGCGGACGACCGTGAAGAAGGGCGGCGGCGGTCGCAGCGCGACCCGTTCGGTAAAGGCACTCAAGCGAAAGGCAATCAGCACCGTGATTCGGAAGTATCATACTCTAGGCGCGTATTTGAAGCGTTTGTATCACGCGGTTCCCTCCCACGAAGAGACGATGGGGGACTTCAAGTATACGGTGGATGAAGATAAAATCACACATAGGTATCGTTTAATTGCGACCTACGAGAGATTACTGGGGGCGGATGATACGTTTGTATTGTATTCTATGAAAGCGAGCGACCTCGACGCGAGCCCGGTGACGAAGAAGAGCCGAGAAGCGAGCGACCTCGACGCGAGCCCGGTGACGAAGAAGAGCCGAGAAGCGAGCGACCTTGACGCGAGCCCGGTGACGAAGAAGAGCCGAGAAGCGAGCGACCTTGACGCGAGCCCGGTGACGAAGAAGATCCGAGAAGCGAGCCCGGGGGAGGCGAAGGGGAGCCGGAGCCGCGAATACACCGTCCATAAATCCAGTGTTTCCTATAAAAGCAACCGAGAGAAAGAACTGGCCGAGACGGATATCTATAATATCGTCCGTGACGCATTTATCAAGAACCGCGCGGTCTTTTTCGGCGGGTATGCGAATATCTTATACTCGCGGTATATGCCAAAACACCAACGCCGTATCGTCCATAAAATCCCCGATTTTGACATACTCTCTGAAGACCCCCGCGAACTATGCGAAACCGTCGTGCGCGAACTCACCGCGCATAAGTATACCGACGTTAAATATACGAAGCACGCAGGCATCGGCGAGGTCATTTCCGAGCATTACGATATTCGCATCGGTGATGAGGTCATCGCATTCTTGTATAAGCCTCTAGCGTGTCATAGTTATAATACAATACGGATAAACGGTGACGGCGGCGCGGGTGCGGGCGCGGGTGCGGGCGAGTCTATTCGTATTGCGACAATTGATACAATGTTGAGTTTCTATTTGGCGTTCATTTACGCCGACCGTGTATACTACGACGTGAGTCGTATTCTGTGTATGTCCCAGTTCCTTTTTGACGTCCAGCAACATAACCGTCTCAAGCAGACCGGTTTATTACGACGTTTCAGTATCAATTGCTACGGAAAACAACCGACGTTGGAGTCGATGCGATTTGAGAAGACGGAGAAATACGAGGAGTTGAAGGGGAAGCGTGATTCGCGTGAATTTGAGGAGTGGTTCTTGCGGTATATTCCGTATGAGAACGCGGGGGCGGGAGTGAAAGGGGCGAAAGGGGCGAAGAAGACGCGGAAAAAGGCGCGGAGGGACTGAATTATTTTCTAATACGGCCTCTTCTACTTTTCTTGTGTCGTCGTCCCTTTTTATAATTTCTGGTTTTCTTTGAGGTTCGTATGGATTTCATAGTAAGAGATTTACCGCCGCGTGTTCCTGCAGCCGACTTTGTATATAATTTGTTAAATTTTTCTGTAAATGCGGCTAATCGTTTTTTTATTTCGTCCCTGTACGATTCTTTTGTAACGTCTGGTTCTTCTGATAGATTAAATATTTCATCATTGCATTCTTTTATTTTCTCTATACACTCGGGGACCCATCTAACTATATCCGTTCTTGCTGTATTTTCTTCGTTCACATTTTCAATAAAATAAAATGACCACTCGATAGAGCCTTTATAAAACTCAATTTTACTACTATCTAGTCTTGTTCTGAATGCTCTATCTTCATTAAATATTGCTATATTTCGACAAGCGGTATAATCGTTGAACGTTTTACAAGCGACTTCCAAATATTTTAAACCTTCATTGTAATCTGGGTCAACAATATGGTGGTCAATTTCTCTTGTGCCATGTGTTTTCTTCGCAACTAAACCAGAACATAAAAGAGTACCTAGATTATTATGAATATTTCCAAACAAGTGTAGTATATGTGCTTGGTCTCTTGTGTCAGTTTTACTAGTTTCACTTATCTCACGAATAACTTGTATATAAATGTCTTTGATTTGACCGAATAAACGAATTGCAATTTCAGAATATTTTCTATTTATATCATAACCTTGTTCTGTACGTGGATTTTTTTCAATAACATAGGTATGTACGATAAACTCCATAAATCCTTTCGTTAATAAACCAATTGAAATTAATGCCTTTTTATTACCAAGTCTATATGCTTGAAGATATATACTTCTAACAGCCTTGTATTTTTGAAGGTTTTCTTCATATGTATTTTCTGTTTCGTATTTCAATTGTTTTTCTTGTCTCCAACCTTCTTTCATAAGTTTTTCTGGTTCAGGCAAAGAACCGGAAATATGCCCTATAATACTTTTAAGCAAGCTGCTCATTATATACTACATTACAAATACAATATTATTTCACCTCAACCCTTCACCCAACTTATTGAATACTTTCATAATAACAAAGAACGTGCCTGCGAACATTGCGCTCGTGGCGGTGAGACCCACGATTTTGAAATTCCCGTCTTCGCCGAATAATGACGGCAGGAAGTGGAGGAGTTGTGCGCGGAAGACGGGCATCTGGAAGATGAAATACAGGACACCGATGAGAATCGGCATTTGGAGGTCGTAATAAATTGCCTCGATGGTGTCGAGTTGATTCGATTGGCGCGCATTGGCACGGACGATGCTTTCCATTGAAGTGTGCTCTTTGATATAGTCGTGGCCGCCGTCGGCGAAATGGACCGACTTCTCCGGGACATAATTGGGGCGCGACTGGTCGTCGTGTGTATATGAATTGGGGTTCATCGGAATATCTCTCGTAGGTATCATTGTCATCCCGTTGGCGCTGGCGCGTTGGACGCCTTGGAGGACTTCATTCATAACATTCCCTGGGATGTTGGTCGGTCCGTGGGAGGTCATCGGGTCGCCGCCTACATTGGGGGAGTAGATGAGTGGCGCACCGCCACCGCCACCGCCGCCGCCGATATTGCCGCCCCCGTAGGGGGTGTGTCCCGAACCCGGCGTTTGGCTACTTAAAGGGAGATCGTCAATACTAGTTGTGTCGCTCATAGGAATGAATGGATGTTACTAAATATATGTATACCAATATTGGTTGAGATACATATTGGACGCACGACGCGAGCGAAGCGAGCCCCCCCGCGGAGGGAGCGAGTGGAGTCGCAGACGCAACGAGAACCCGACGCGGATCTAATTCAAACTCACATCCTTCTTCCCCGCCTCACATTTCACAGACTTTGTCTTATATTCATAACACTTATCATCCAACTTATACGTATCCTTCTCTAAATCTTTGAGAGGTGGTGCGCGAAAGGCGATACACGACCGGTCTTTACACACCTTGCGAAACAGCGATGCGATACCTAGACCAAGCACGATAGACATAATAATGCGGCCTGTTTCCGTGTGGAGCAGACGCTGAAAACCCATTGTATTCTAATATATAAGGGATATAAATTAGAATTAGGCTCGGCTCCATTCGGCTCCGCTACGCTCGGTTCCACCGGGTATAACCCGGTTCCATTACTGAACCGGTATCTTCTTCACCGCCCCCTTCGCCTTCGCACAATTCACCTCCTTCGCATCAAATGAAAAACAGTTGTCTGCGTGGTCTTTAAATTGGAAATTGCGGATATTGTCCGGGGTAGGGTAGACATAAATAACCTTAGGTTTCGGGACAGAGATATATACATAAAATAAGCCGATGGAGAGGCTTACGATGAAAATAGGAAGGGAAATGTGGTTAAATATATTTAACATTCTTCTGGAGGGTATCGTAATATACTATATTATACTACGATAATAACGCACTTCACGGACGCACCCCTACCGGCTTCGGCGCGGCCACCGCCCCTATCTGACCCACCGGCTTCGTCACTATCCTGTTATCCGCAATCCACTTCGGCATAATTACCGGCATATACAATTCGTTGTATCCATATCGCTTCTGCGAGAGATTGAATTCCCCGTCATTATACATCTGGACGAGCGCGCCATTGGCATTCTCCGTCGTCTCCATCTGTGAATAAACATACTTGGTCTCTCGCAACTTCAAATACGCCGGCTCAATATCCTGCTGGCAAAGCACGAGAATATCATCAATGATGCTTCGGTTCTTCCATTCGGAGTCGCGGAACTCGACCATATATTCCTTAATAAGCGCGACCTTCTCGGAAATCACGCGCGTCAATGTTTCCGTGTCGGTGCGTGCGTCATCATTGTCGGTTACGCTTAAATAATAGCTGCGAAACTCCGCATACATTTTCTGCTGTTCTTGTAACTTGTGCTGGATGGCGTCAAAACGCTCAAGGAGCTCGTCCTCATTAATGAACCTGAATAAGAGGTCCAATTTCATTCGGATGATTTCGTCCTTGGTCGCGCGGACCTCTTCGAGCGATTCGGTCATCAACGTTTCTAAACTAATGTATTTGCCGCGGCTGACTTCGATATGAAACCCGCAAGGTTGAGAGATATTTCCGCATATGGCCTTTAACTTGCCGTCGGTCTCGGTGAATAAAGACCCGCCTTCCTGTTTACACACGATACACGCGGGTTTGATGAGTGCGAGGCGCTTGGCTTTCTGCTGGGCGGAGAGGGACTTCCAGTTGATGATGGGGTCGTTCATCAGACGCTGACGGCGCTTTTCAAGTGCGGTGTTATACTTTTCCTTGAAAGAGTAGTACCCGTGGGTGGCGTCGTTGATTTTCGTGCGATCTTCTTCGGGGATGAGCTGGTAGGGGTAGACCAACCCGCGGAATTCGTTGGGGTCGGCCGCGCGCTGAAGGTGCTTTTTAAGGGCGTCTTCTTGCTTGCGCGTCATTTCCAGGAGAACACGGGTGGCCTTTTTGAGGTTGTCGCGGGTGTCTTGGGTGCGCTTCTGGTCGGCGATACGAGACGCAGCTGCGCCGCCGCCGCCGCCGTATTGCGCGGACGAGGACCCGCCGCGTTCTTGAATAGCTGCGTGTAAATCCTGGTATACGGACATACGTATGTATTGTTATATATAAATTATTATTATAACAATTATGTTATTATATTATTATACATTCACAATATGGGCGCAGTTAATTCGGTTGATTTCAATTTGTTTTTTATACTCAACCCACGTTAATCGGTGTATTATAGTACCCGGATTTATAACCAATAATCGCTTCGTCACATCGTCATGGTGTTTCCATAACGCATATATAAATTCCATTCTATTATGTAATTTCGCATTGTTTTTGACTTCTGTATCATACCACAACAAAGAATGGCGCGCGCACTCCCTACACGGTAATGATTTAATTATCGTTGATATTGTCGTACACAATATTTGAAACTCTTCATTTGTTACTTTGGGGGTTTGTATAGATTCAACTAAATTATGTAATACGTACCATAATTTATTTCCGTTTTTTTTGATATTATTGGAACACGCGTTATTTCTGTGTATAAAACACGAGACACAAAAATCGAGTGGTTGCTTTTTATGATTCGTATGAATCGGCACGATTGATGGCAACGACGCATCCGGTTGTAAATTATATGTAATTAATCGTCTTTTGGTATAAGGCCCCGCGGACCCCGGTAAATAACTAAACATAGTAATGGATGTAGACCCGCGATGAAGCACCTATATGTAATTATAATACTTGGATAAATGTTTTTAATACCGATCATCCGGCCCCCTCCACGCCGGAAGGTTGGTCAGCATTCCTAATCCGTTCCCCGCGGGGTGTGTTCGCGCGTCCATCGGAATGCCCTTACTTTGCGCGTAATGTGTGGCGTTTACCATTTTGAGTTTCGAGAGAATATATTCCTGCTGCTGACGCTTCTTCGCATCTACTTCTTCTGGTGTAGGCTTCCCCTTATACCGCAGATATAAAAATATGCCTAAACACATGAAGAATGCGATACCTACCGTAGCGTTAAATGTTTGTGTGTATGAAAAATCTTTGACTCGGCGACACTGGTCGAGAGATTTGCTTAAGAAATATCGGACACCTGGCTCGGTGAGTGTAGGGGCTGGCGCATTATCGTTCATCGCTGCTTCTTCGCTACGTTAATATACCTTGAAAAAATAAGGGGAGAATGGGAACGCGAGAGAATTGCTAGTATAATAATCCGTGTATTATGTAATTACTATGGCCGAATTAAGTTCATCGGTTGCGATATTCTTCTTCTTGGCCGTATTCGGCGCCTATTCTTATTACAAATACACGAAAAATGGCGTATTAAGCGGGGGGATAACGTTCCTCTTCTTCCTCGTGCTCCTCATCGGCGAATACTTCATCAATCTCGCAATGTCGAAGGATATTTGCGGATTCGACCAGGAAAAGACGGCGCTCTTGGCGACAGTAATGCCGTGGTTCCTTGTTTTAGGCGCACTCAAGTCAGCGCTCGTCGTGTTTCCCGGCTGGTTGACACCTTTCAGTAACACATTCGGGTATATGTTTGTATCTGCTGTGACCGACTTAAAGGATGTATTCAATACGATTTTGACACCGCAGTTTGATTTAGCGCCAGCGGCGCAGAAGGGCGAGGCTGCGGCGCAGAAGGGGGGCGGTGACGACGGCGGCGCTAGTGACAGCGCAGATATACCTAAAGATGACGTAAAAAACAAACGCGATATCGGTAGGGCTTTAGAACAAATCTATACCGACCAGTCTATCATCCTTAACGAACTCGGGCTTGATAATCTAGACCGTTTCTGGGACAGTTTCAAAGAATCGCGGCTTATCAGGCCGTCTGCTAAAGTGGAGGACTTGGAGAAAATCCGGAAATTCTTGATGATGAAGACGATTGTGGGCGAATTCGTGTGGTTGGTGCTGTGCGGGTTGCTTGTTGTTAGTATCAGTTATAATTACTTACTGAATATGGGTTGTTCTTTTACGCCAGAACAGCAGAAGATACGCGCGCAGGTGCTGAAAGAGACGCAGGATGCGACGAAGAAGAAGGAGGCGGAGGAGAAGGGGAAGGTCCTCACGGTGACAGGTTGAACGTCGTTACAGCACGGCTCCACTTCGTTTCACCATGCTTCCGCTCCGTTCCTAGACTCGCGTCGCTTTGCTCCTTTCATTCAGCTCATTCGTTTCACCTCCATTTCATTCCGGTTCAACTCATTCGCTTCATTCCACTCGCTCCGCTTCCGCTCGTATCTCTCGCGATATCGGATGGGAATTATGAAAAATGTGTCAAAATATAGGCGACGATGACCGAGCGGAGTGGCGAGTGGCGCCGAAGGCGGAACGAGTGAACGACGCGAGAGATGACCGAGCGGAGTGGCGAGTGGCGCCGTAGGCGGAACGACACTAACGACGCGAGACTATAACATAATGCGCACCGCCGGCCGTGACACATAGAACACAAGCAGATACGACAGTATTCCTAGCACGATCGCGACGAGCCAAATCGGCAGAACTGTTTTGCTAGAATAACCCACACCAAACTCCCGCAGACTGCCGTCCTCGTTATAAAGAAACGACGGGGTCGCATACTGGACCAGCATAAATACGATGATATATAGCACAATGGCCGACCCTGCTAAATTATTACGGAGGTATGTTTTTATTGCGTTCATACTGTATCGTATTGTAATAGCCTAGTTACTAGTATATTACAATATTTCATTTATTCGTGTTTATTCCGTTATCTACTCGTCGTCGTCGTTGTCGTCGACCTTCTTTGACTTCTTTTTTGTCGATTTCTTTTTCTTCTTTTTCGGTTTCTCGTCTTCGTCGTCTTCGCCGTCGCCTTCGCCGCCTTCGTCTTCGTCCTTGTCGTCGCCTCCGCCACTGCCCATAGCCTTATCTAAACTTTTCCAAATCAATACACTTTGTTTCAAGGCGCAAATGAAAGCATCCAAAAAGGCCTTCGCCTTTTTATCAAGTTCTTTCGTTTCATCTAATTTTTTAATATCCTCCAACGTTTTCGCAAAACGATTACCTCCATTTATTATTTTTTTAACTTCTTTATTTTTTACCAGTTCTGATAGTTTCCCGTCAATAAATTTTTGTTGTTGTTCTTCAGAAGGTGTAAATATATAGGGGTCAAATAATCTAAATGAATGGTCTAAAAGTTCTGATAAATTATTGGTCTTATCTTCTTGCCATTTTCTTAGTATATCCTTGGCCGAACCCATCTCGATTATTGCTCTAAATTCTTCTCCGGATTTTCCAATATCAAATCCACGCCCCACATCCACATATTTTTCTACGACTTTTTTAAAGTTTTTTAATATTTTATCTAAACTGCCTTTAATGTTATTCTTGTCAATCTTCGGCGCAGTGAATCCCATCTTCGCGCACCCTTTGCCGCCGCCGCCGCCGCCGAAGCCAAACCCTTCCTCGCCGATTGTCGCGCTTCTGAAAATCAAGGTCGCCCCCGCAACAACCGCAAACGCCGCGAATATGGCAAGGTCGCCTCGTTTGTAATACAAGTATAATAGAATTGCCGAGAGAATAATATAAATAACGACCTTTTGATTCATTGTTGTCGTTGCGGTCTTTATATTATTCAAATATTACAATCCTGTCCGGTCCATCCACCCACCTTTGGTGGCATCAATCATCGCCTTCGTCATCGTGTTGGTGAATATACGCGGTATCATCCTCCCCCGCATCATCATCCTCCGGAATACCCGACGACATATCCAGTTCGTGTGCTTCGATTTCGGCGGCGCTGCGGTCGGCCTCCAGCGCATCCATTACATAAATCTCTCGGTTCATATCCGTGACATAGTCCCGGCGGCCAAGCTGCTGCTCCTTCTGCGCTATCTTCTCCATCTCATCGCGTTCTTCATCATAATAATCCTGGTCATAGATGACGACACCTGTCTGCGAGGTTCCGCGGCTCCATATTCCCATCTTGTGCGTCTTCATCATATTCTCCAGCTGACGTTCGCCGACCGACATTTCGCCGATTCGCGCGACGACACCGTCCTTCTCCTTGTCTTTCACGCGGGTGAGTTTCTCCTTAATATTGGCGAGATTGAAGTTAATCGCCGCTTTGTCTTTATCAATCATACGAAGGTAGGCGATGAGGAGTTCGGAGACGCGCTGACCTAGTGCCTTCTTGTCGCCTAGGAGAGTATCCATCTCAGAGAGGAGTTGACCTTTGCTGGCGGAGGCTGCGTCGGCGGAATAGAGGCGCGAATGGGGGGCAAGTTCATCGCGTTCTTCGTCTTCGTCTTCGCGGAGCGTGGCGGTGCGGGTGATGGCGGCGGCAGCGGATCCGGCGGAGGCGGAGGCGACGGAGGCGGAGGCGCCTTTCTTCGCGCCTTTGCGCGCCACCCGCGTGGGCTCCGTCTCATAAATGCTCACAGGCGCTTCCGCCACGAGTGTAACAAACGTCGTAAGGAACGAGAGAAAATAGAAGAGATATAAATTACGCACGATATTCCGGTCAAATAACGGATACATTGTGAAGATATTCTTGCGCGTAGAATGCGACACACGCTCGCCCAATTCTTTCACGATGTCAACTTCGCGCGGTTCATCGCGGGCGGGTAGACGGGCTACACCCTGGCTCTGGATGGAGAGGGCAGCCGCAGCAGCCGCAATCTTCGCATCCTTCTCTTCATCAAAGAAAATCTCTGCCATAAATGGCGTATTGTCTATCATAATTTTAAGGTCAGCGACCTGTTCTCCAGCATAGCGCAGAACTTCTTGAACGATCCGGTCGTTATAAAACGTTTTGAGAGACGTATAATGCGACGAAATAATGCCTTTGACGTCCTTCATATGCGTCTGCGAGAAGCCCCAATGCTTCGGGATATTCGTGTCATCGAAGTCCACGCCGTTTTTAATAATGTTGGGGATGACATCTATAAGGCGCGTCAGTGTGTTTCGCATAAATTGGACGCTCTTTGCGGCGGTTTCGTCCGTGGCCGACATCAGCACGGTGCTGCTCTTGTTGATTTCAAATTCCAGGATTGTATCTATGACCCTCTCAATCTCTCGAAACTTCCCCTTGGTCTGTTTGCCGTTCTGCTGAATGAAGCCGACGACATTGGCGCGCATCTCTCGGTTCTTCGTTTGGAGATAGTTCTTCAGGTCGCGCATTTCCTCCGTGTCTTCTTGGACCATTGCGGGGGAGGCGGATTGGAGAATGGCGAGGAGGAGTTGTCGCAGTTCGCGTGGGACGATGACGGTATCGCGGCGTCGTGTTCCTTCTTCATCGCCCGCCTCCAGTTCGTCGGCGGCTGCCTTGCGCTCCAACGAGAGAATCGCATCTTGAAACCGCTGGAATTGCGTGTTTTCTTGAGGGCGAATGGCGGTCTTATATCCTGCGTCTCGCATTTTGTATTGATTCACGGCTTTCAATAACCGTTCTAGACTGCTGGCGTCAAATATACTAGAATCCCGTTTCAGTTTGCGGATTTTATCGTCAATAATGTCGACGGGGTTCCAGTCCTGGGGGCGTGGAGGGCAAATCTCGCGGAGGGCGGGATGTAAATACAGAGCGATGGCGGTGGCGACGGGGTTACCTGTGGCCGTGGTCGCCGCTGCCGCCGCCGTATACTGCTGATTCATCCGGCAGTAATGAATGAACGCACGGTATATCGTCTGTTCGTCGAAATCGGCGGGAATATTCGGATACTGAAACCGCGTATTTCGATTATCCATAATGGTGGTCGGCCGCGTCATCACCGCCATATCTCTCGCCGTTTTCGCCAGAAACCCAATAATCCGGTTATGATGATGAATATTTTGCTCACGTTCCATAAAATAGTCGATGGTGTGCTTGCTTCGTCGGTCAATGGGGTCATTACAGCACGCATTTTCCAGGAAGGGCTCATTCGCCATATTCAGCAGGAGGGGGCTGCTGTTTTTGACGACGTGGTGTATCATTTGTTGAATCGAGAGACTGAAATACTGGCACTTGCTTTCAATGACGGCGAGTTTGTCGTGTTGACCGTGGTAGCCGCGTTTCATATCCGTGATGAGTTGATTCGTGAAATCCGCGGCGACGTTTTGGGGGGTCGGCATATTGTCGAGAGATTTCATCGGCGGCATAAAATTGGACCAGCGTAATATGGAAAGTTCTTCGGGGACGGCTTCGCCCGCCGCCGCCGCCGCGCCCTGTCGCAGATAGTCCCGCTTCGTTTGTAGTCGCTCTTTGATAAGGGGTTTGGTAATAATCAGGGTGTCAATCAGTGTTTTTAATTTGGCGAGAATATCGCCCTCCTTCTTAAAGGATTTCAGTGTATTCCACGGCTCAATACTCGTCTTTATTTTGTATGCGATACACGCGATATACATCATTCCGGAGACATCACCGTCGCCATCCAGAGGATATCCCGTAAACGACCTCACACAACCTGCGTGCGTCTTCCGTGTCTTTGGAACCGGAATCGCGCATTGAATTGCGACTGTGAGGTAGGCCAGTGTGAGAAGAAGCAGTGTCTGGAAAAATGTGTCCTTGTATGGGGGGAGATGCTTGCCCTTCTCTCGGAATAATCGCTCCGACTTCTCGCGGTATTTCTCTTCGGTGGGGACCGATGTCTCCAGAAGTGCCAGTGTGCTCTGAATAATAAACTCGCGTTCTTCGTGGATGTCGATTCCCATATAACCGGTCATTGTGGTAATAACATTATTGATGATACGCGCATTGGGGCTGTCGTATTTTTCCACGATACTGATGCCGTGGAGGCCGCCGCCTGCCGCTGCCGCCGCCGCCGGTCTCGCGACATTAAGCACGCCTTCGCCTAGGTCGGCCTCTATGATATCTCTCGTAACAAGCTTGAACCCTGCGTCGTCAAACCCCTCTTCCGTGACATGTTCGATTTTTTTAATAAGCGCGCCGCTATATTTATCCACCCACGCCTCTCCGTCGTCGCTAATCGTGCCGCGTTCTTTACAAATGGTGTCGATGACGACCGATAGTGCGTTACTTCCAGCACCGCCTTGAATAAACGCGATGGCTATCGTCTCGTAAAATGACGGCAACAATTTCGAGTTGGATTTGATACAGTATAACCAATGCGGGTCTTCGTCCATAATTTCATTCGCTTTCCGTGTGAAGCTGGTGATGAACTGCATGAGGTCGTATTGACGCTTTACAAAGTCGGTTTGTGCGACAATCTTGTCTTTAAGCGGCTCCATTGGCGAAATAATCGCGTCGTCGATGTCTGCGTCGTCGTTGTCGTCGGCGGCGGCGGCGGCGTGGAATCCCAGTTTGTATTTTCGGTCATTGTATTTATAGAATTCCTTATGCTGTATCTCGGTGATGCGCGCGATGTTTTTCAGGTCGTATTCGAATTTCTTATTTACGAATTCCATAAAATTCTCTCGCGTCACCTGATACTTGACATCAAACTCCGCCTTCATTTTATCCAGGAACGCCTTCTTGATTGCGTCGGTGCCATCCTTGCTTGTCACGCTGGTCATTGCGGTCTCGCGGTCGCCGCCGCCGCCGCCGCCGATTTCCCCCAGTTGCGACATCATATTCCGGGTTGATTCTACCGCTAGTGGAATACAGTCTCGGTCTACATTACAGAAATAGTTCCGGTCGCTGCTTGGAATGATGGCGGGAATACTGGTATCACGCACCCACTTGCCATTATCGCGTTTAAAATACAGGAATTGGGTTTCGGTGGTTCCGATGTCTTCCGCCGCGCCCGCGCCCGGTTCGACGTATTCATCCACTTCCACGACCGCATAATCCCCGTCATTGACAGGGCGCATCCCTGGACCTACCATAATTGCCTCGGCCTCTTTCTTTGCCGCTTCATACGTCATTTTCTTCTTCTTGATGAGTTCGTCTACCAGAAACATCGTGAAATCGGTGGGACTCATTGACTCTTGTTGGTCGCGGTAGGACTCAATAAAAGCGTAATCCGTCGTATCGTATTTCTTGTCAAAGAATATAGGGTGTTCACCGTCATTGTCTTCTTGGACGGCTTCTTCATTTGGGTAGTTCTTCGCGAGGACGAGGCCGAATCGTTTCGGGGCTGCGTCTGTGCCTGCGGCTCCGCCTCCGGCTGCGCTTGCTCCGCCTCCGGCTGCGCCTGCGCCCCCCCGCATCGCTCCCGCCTCTCGCAACTGCTGGCTTTGTTCGCCTAATACAAGATTAAAATCAAAGGGCGTGATGAGTTCGGTCGTCGTGACGGCAACCGCGTCCATATATAACTTCGCATAATCCACAGCGAGCATTCGCGAGAGAAGTTCCGATGACGAGAGAAGATTGTCATTGTATTCGGTTTGTTCGGCCATTCCCGTCGCATACGCCTGGCCTCGGGCTTGTTGGCGCTGACGTTCGTCAAATGGCGCACCGGAGGCGGAGGCGGCGCCGGCGGACCGGACTTGCGTGTCTTGAAACCCATATGCCTTAAATACATCCGCGTCCATCATTTTACCCGTCACAATCAGTTTGTATATCATCGACACACCCATATAACGCACATTGTAGTGAAACGACCGCAGACGCCCGAACTTCCGGTAGTTCGTCGCATAATTCCGCTTGTATTCTAGGACGCGCTCATATAAAAACGCGACGATTTCGTCATACTGCTTCACATTTAGGTCTTCCTGGTATACAAGAAACGGTTCAATAAACGCGAGGACGTCCTGTAATGTAAGGCGGCCGTGGATATACTGGCGCATCATTTCGAAAATGTTACGGGTTTTCGGTAGTATAACCTCCAGGAATTTCCGATACTTGTCGCGTTCGTTCATCGGGGCAGAGGCGGCGGAGGCAGAGGCGGCGGAGGCAGAGGCGGCGGGGGCGGGCTCCAGGACAAACTGCTTGATTTCATTAAGCAGCCCGTGCGCGTTCAAATCCAGGGGGGTTGTTAGGTCGGTGATATCGTGGGTCGTGAGCGACATCATTTGTCGCAACATATCCCAGTAATGAACGTTTTTGGTATTCAGGTCTGATTTATCCAGGATATTAATACTCGGGAGTGCGATGCGCGAATAATAAATAACCGGTTCAGGGAATGTCATAAACCCAGCGATATTCATTCGGTCATTGGGGGTGAGATTCGCGAACTCGGTGGTGCGTTTCAGGACGGCGGCGGACTCGGCGGAGGACGAGGCGGACGCGGCGGGCCGGACTTTCGCAAGACCCAAATTGTATTTTTGAATGACGAAACGCCTGCGCTTCACTTGGTCCCCATTGACAACGGATGAATAAAAATCGTCCAAATTGTCGATGACCGCGGTGATGTTCTCGTTCACCTGACGAGTGCTAATGACATCGTGGGTGTAGCGCGGCTCGGCGCTGGGTGTGAAATGGCGCGCCGAGAGATTTGTCATATATTGCGCGTATGTAATCGACCCATCATACCATTGACGCTGGAGTTCATTTTCCGTCTCTCGCTCTTCCTGAATCAACCGCGGGGCGATATCCATTTCAGATGCGGTTCTCTCGTCGATGGGGATATCATAGATAACTTTCCTTGATTTCACGATGGGGATAATCCAGCGAAGGGCACGGTCCATCTTCATCATTGATTCTACGAGGGGGCGATAATGCGCGCTTTTGGCGGGGGGGATGGCGGGGTTTCCGTTGGTATCAAACCGCGAGAAATGGTGCCTGAGTTCACGGAACCGGACGACCATACGCTGTATATTGGCGAGGACGCTGCGGGATTTTTCGGGGGCAGGGATGTTTGTCATTAGGGTATCCAATAGGTCGTCGCACTGCTTTTCTAAATTAAATCGGCGGTTTTCGTCGGGAATATCCACGGTCTGGACGAGGACCTCTAATTCTTCGCCGACCTCGATTTGGTCTGCGTCGATGAGGATACTGCGCAATTTCTCTCGAAGCGCGGCGGGCGGTGCGGGGGCGGCGGCGGCGGCGGCGGACGCGGAGAGCACAGTATGCTCCGATTCGCCGATGGGTTGTTCGGTCGCGTCTTCTCCCGCGTTCTCTGCGGCTCTCGCCAATTGTCGCTGTCGGCGACGTTCTTCGAGAGGCGACGCCGCCGACGCCGACGCCGATTCCAGGGCATCCATTCCCATTGTCAAAAACCCGGCCTCGGTGCCCGCCTCTGTGGCCGCAAACGCCGCCGGAGGCGCACGAATCTTAATCTCTTCAATCGGTAGTTCCTCCGGAATACCCATATACGCGAAATTAATGTAAATCATTTCATCTTCTGGATACGTGCGAATTTCAATCATATCCTCTTCCAAATCCGTAATCATACCGGTAATGATGGTCGGGATATCCCCACCGAATCGGATATCCACCCACGTAGATACGACTAAATTATTTTGCCTAGCATATCCTCTCTCATCCGGGCGACTCATAAGCTCAATGGATGTGATACTTTCATTGTTGAGATTACCGGCTGCGTCCATTTTTAAAACAGTTACGTCGAGAGATTCAATGTCGATGAGCTTGATTTTGCGGGAGGAAATATAGTCGACTAAAAATACCCGGTCGTGGATTTCTTGTTGAGTAGGGGCGATAATCTTTATAAAATCGCCGAGTTTAATAGACAATGATTCGCTGCTTTCGCTGCCGCTGTATTCTGGGTCGGCATTCATTGGTTCCATTATATATACTAGTATATGTATCTACTATTTTATGTCGTTATACGTCGTTATACGTCGTTATACGTCGTTATACGTCGTTATACGTCTACTGCGCCCATCCAGTTATACCAAACCGATATAAAGGTTACAGCTGTGATAATATACTCATTGACGTAATGTTTTCTATCTCACATACTGAATTACCTACCTTCGTAGAGAAGGTCGCGGCGGCAGCGGCAGCGGCAGGTGGCGAAACTGCGGGCGTATGCGGCTTTCACGACCTTCGTGCTTGGTGCGCGGAACGCGGTTTCCTTCTTCACCTTTCTAAAACTCCATCAGGCGTGTTTTACACATTGAAATACGACCGCGCTAAACTTACCGAGGAACAATACGCGACTGTAGGACGGTTTCGCTCGGTAGTATTTGACAGCAATGGTCGCATTTGTTGCGTAGCCCCTGTGAAGATGTTGAAACTCTCTGATGATATGAATTCACTGCCTGTAAATTCGGCCGACGGCGGGCATCTTACAGCAGAAGAGATGGTGGAGGGAATTATGGTGAATCTGTTCTGGCACGCGGACAAGTGGTATATTGCGACAAAGAGTTGCGTCGGTGAAGTTTCATATGACCATATCGTAGAGGCACATGCGGAAGCCGCGATTGCGGACATCGATGACGTCGCCGTTCCCGCGGCTGGGGCTGCGGCTGCGGCGACTTTCCAAAAGTTGGGCGTTCAAGAAGTTCTGCGCCGCCGTATCTGCGAGGTGTTGAGCTTGCTTCCAGGCGGATTGGACGGTGTTCCCAAGCAATACTGCTATTCACTCGTCGTCCAGCATCCCAAGAATCAAATCGTCAATGTTATCACTGTCCCTAAATTGTATTTGGTCGCAGTGTATAGTGTGACGGCAAATGAAGCGGGCGCGAGCGCAGACGTAATCCGCATTGACCGCGATATTTTCTCTGCGAACTTTGGCGGTAGTGTTTCTCATATGCCGGTTGGGTTGACGTGTATTGCCGCCGAGGGCGAGGGCGAGGGCGAGGGCCACACTGTGGAAGATTATTGCCGAATGTATGCGTCTTTGGAAACCCGCAGTGTTTCATTGCCTGGCGTCGTCTTTGTGGATAAGGATACTGGGTTCTGCTATAAGAAACGTAATCCCAAATATGAGAGCGTGAAGAAGCGCAAGGGGGTGGAGCAGAAATTGATGGCGCAGTATCTCCAGCTGCGTAAAGACCGCGGAATTGACGAGTATTTGAAGTATCACCCACAACATTCTCGCGCGTTCCGCCAGTTTCGCGACCGTCTTCACGACTATACCCAGCGCCTTTATGACGCGTATATCGCGCATTACGTGAAGAAGGAGGTTAAGCCGTTGAAGGAATATGACCGCGAGTTGAAGACTCACATGTATAAACTTCATTATGACATCTATTTGGCGACGATGAAGGAGACGGGTGTGTTTGTTACGAAGCACACGGTGATTAATTATGTGAATCAGTTGGCTGCGGCGCAGCAGTTGGCGTGTTTGAATGTGACGCCTTCGGCGGGTGTGCCGGTGGATGCGCCGATGGATGATACCACTGAATCGCTACAAATGCCACGTTCGTTTCCATCGCGTCAAGGAAGGCCGATTATGAGGAGTCAAGGTGTTCCTGTAAATGAAAATGTTACTGGGTTTCGTAGCGCTAGACCTGCGCGAGGAGGTAGAATGGTGCCATCTTTAACCGTCCAGATTCCGTCGTCTAGCGCGAGTGACGGCGGTGGCGGTGGCGGTGGCGGTGCCGGTGGCGATGTATTTGCGAGTCAACAGGTAAAAGGCGCAAAGACAACGGGAAGCGTGAAAGTCCATAACCAGTTTGCGGGGCTGGGGGAGGAATGAATGAATGAATGAATGAATGAATGAATGAATGAATGAATGAATGAATGAATGAATGAATGAATGAATGAATGAATGAATGAATAAATTGATTGATAATAATTGTGATTACTATTATCAAACGAACGAACGACGAACGATGACGACACCTACGACACCGACGTCTACCCCCTTCCCAGAAGATACATCCGAGTATTATGGGTGGTATTCCCAGGCATTACAGCAAATGCGGGTATCATACCCGAGCAGACATAAATTCAATGGAAAAATAATGGTAAGTCCGCCGTATATGTATTGGACACTACACGGAGGTGACGCGGAAACGAAGGTGCTTGTGACGGAAATCACACACACGAGTATCCCTACACCGCGACAGGTGGCAAATGGAGATATATTTGTGGGGCGTGTGGATAAATATTGGGGGAGGTCGTATACGAGGCTAGCCTAGGCGAAACGGTGGGGGCTTTGAAGGACTTAAAGAACTTAAAGGAAGTCTGGATGTTTTTGATGATACACGCGGCGGGGATGCGAATTTAGCGGGAGACGTGAGTGGTGTGGTATTTTCGGCATTCGGAAATAATCTAGTTCCTTGGACATATAAATCATCGGGGTCTATTGATTGTGGTGCTTTTTCATCCGGGTTTAATTTTGGCGGCGATGTTGAATCACCCATATAATTTCCGGGCCGTTTCGCTGGGGTATTAAAGTGTGGTTTTGTTAATGATTGTGGCGTATTTGCAAATGGCGACGACGACGACGACGCGTGTGTCGCGTATGACGTTCCTTGTAAAACGAGTGGTGATGTAAGCGAATTTGCGGGTGATGGAAATGTGCCGGTAACGATACTTGGTCTCTTCGACGCGGCATCCTTTGCCAGTTTTTGTTTTCGCCTTATCTCCGCATTTTTGAGGCTTAATAATAATTTATTATACAATCCTAATGTTTTCTCGGCTTTTTTCGGAGTATTGGTCCACTCTTTCATCAATTCGGTTATACTCGCTTTTAGTGGTTCATCTGCGGGAATGTCGCTCACGGTTTCGAAATAACGTTCGCCTTCTCGCACGAGTGCGTTTTGTTCGGGGGTTGGATTTTTGCCGATATGGTCCTTGTATGCGGTGAATAGGGGTAGAACTTGATTATAAATGATTGTTCCCATTGTTGAACGCGCTCCGCGTAACATCCCACCGCGTTTCGTTTTCGTTCTCTTGACATTGCGACGAAGACGACGAGTCCCCTTCCGGAGTGTTTTCGATTTCATTCTGTAGTAACTAATATTTCGGTATATTATTTATTACAATTATTCATTTATTCATTTATTCATTTATTCAATGAGTCTGTCCTAAAACCGGATAGTTCCGCCGACCATTCCGCCTACACTGGGGCGACCGGACCATCCGCCACCGATTTGGCCTTCAGCCCAAACGCTTCTGTTTGGACCGCCGATAGTCACGCGACCACTGCCGCTGTAGCCTTGGTTGTTGGCGTTGAAAGAGCCGGAGAATCCGGCGGGGGAAGTGCGAGGGTTAGGATTGGTGAATTGGAGGGATTGCATGGGAGCGGAGCGGAGTGGAGTAAACGAACGAAGTGAGTTTCAAAGAGCTTTTATGATACTAAAGGAGAAAATAGTTTTATGTTGATTTGTGTGTTATTACTAATGTTATTACTTGCGAGAGGTGCGACGATGACGATGATGATGACGTTTGGACTTACATACTCTTGTTTTTATTTTTCGTCTAGTAGCATAGTTATTTGTTCTTCGTTTTCCACCAGATGGTGATGGCGAAAGCGTCGGTATTATTTGTTCAATTATTTTATTAATTTCGGCGATTGATTTGCCTTCAAATCCAATAACTTTGGTTTCGTTATTCTCTACCTTATTAGGGTCTACGACATAAACTGTAGTTTGTGACAAAAATCCTTCAATATCATCTGGAGTTGTTAGTGCTGTTGGGTTCGAGGCGTCTTCTTTATTTAGTGAATACGATAAAACAACATTCGGTTTCACAACTCTATCGAGAACCATAATTTTTTTTACATAACGGTCATTTAACCTCACAATTGAACCCACACTATCATCTCTTATTATTTTATCGGAATTAACAACATTAATTATAAATACAATCTTCGTCGGACTTATTCTTTTACAAAGAATCTGTTTATTAACATCGCTCGATTTGCTATGTTTTCTCGCAGCGGCACCAGGCTTAATTGAACTAGTTTCGGCTAAAAGACCCGCTACAATCCATTTGGAGTCATCACTCCCAAATTCAGCGAGAGAATGTAAAAAAGTAATAAAGTTATAATAATCCCTCGCGTACGCTTTGAGAGTTTTGGTTCTTTTTAAGGTTTGTGGAATAGTGTCGCCGGTATATGTCGGCATGCCTTTAAAATAATCGGTAGCGGTAGCGTCACCGCGGGTATGTGACGCAAGAGAAATCCCCTCTGGCGTGACCTCGTTACCCCTTAACCAATTCATATTCTCGCTATACAGAACATACGTATTAAAATAATTTCGCCATCGCCTCCACCACCACCCCCTCACCACAATCTCGCCTCTGCGTGCTGAAACGGCCTCGACGCCTTCTCCACCACCAACGGTTCCGGCATAAACATTGCCATCCTGTCGAAGAATTTCACCTCTGGCAATTGCTTTAATTGGGGAACGACGGGTGCTTGCGGGTCGACGAGGTTGGTAGAGTTGATACCGAAGAGGGCGGATTCAATATCCACCGAATTCCGGGCGAAATGCTCGCGGGACATCTTGGTGGGGAGGATGCCTACACTTTCGTAGGCGAGGGCGGGGGCGAATGCCTTGCCGGCGTAGCTGTTTTCAAACGCGACATAATTGCGCGCGAGGTTCTGGACGTTTTGCTCGATTTTGAAATCGGGGCGGGTATTCTTGTTTCGGGTGGAGGCCATTGTGTGGGTTGTTTATGTATAATATAACAATATTGTAATAGTATTATATTATTTATAATCGTGTCAATACTTTCGTTTTGTAAAACGTTTTTGATTCTTTCTCATCTTTTTACTGATTTTCCTTTTATTTGTTCTTGATTTCTTGCCTCCAGTTAATTTTGGTTTATAAAAAGGATTTCTTCCATTTTCTGCTTGGGATGCTAAATTACCAAAACTATTTGTTGTGTCACTAGCATAAATTGGCCTGGAGGGGCCATTTATGTTCAACCTTTTCATTTGTGCATCTAACTGTGGCAGATTATGGTCTAAACCGCGATCGCCGACTCCTGACATTTACTATGAAATACTACTATATTATTTATCTATCCATTTCTCCTAAACTAAAACAATGTCCGCAAACTTTCCTTGATTTCGTCCCGGATGGCGTGCGGGATTTCTTCCCCGTGCTTCGCGTGACGAAGGCATTTGTGGAATAAGTCAAACAAATGAAACGAAAACATCATACAGAAAATCATCTCACTGTTATCGGGTTCGGGGCAACTGTGACAGATGTCATCATTTTGGTGGTGGCTGCTAGGAGAGGGGGAATCGGGCGGGGTGGTCGCGGTGGTGGTGGCGGCGCCAGGGGCGTTATACAGCGGATGCGATTCTAGAATCTCTCGGATTCCGGGGACGCGATTGTATCTCTCGTAGAGGTCATTTATAATCGCAGACACAATCTCCGGATGATATTCACGGTCTGTGATACCGAAGGCTTGAAGAAATTGGATTCGGAATAGCGTATCCTGGTCGTCGCAATCGTCAATCATTTTATAGGTGGGGACGATGTCGTATTGATATCCCGAGAGATCGACCTCTGGCACTTCATACGGTTCAACAATACCCGCAGTTTCTGTATTATCGGGGGCGATATTCATTTTGTAGTCTATAAAGTATTATATGGAATAAGACTTTATATGTTTATATGATTTCTGATACACTCAGCTCGGGAATCACTCGCCAAAATCTCCCCCAGAATCGGCGACGATGACCGAGCCGAGAAGCGAGTGGCGTCCCGCAGAGCGGGACGGAACGAGCGGTGAGGCGAGACTGACCGAACCGAGACGAGGGATGAGCGATGCGTCAAGAAAGAATGCGGAGCGAAGCGGTAGCATTCTGGAGTGGCGTGTCGCGACACAGGCGACGCGACGCTCCGCGTCGTCGGAGCAGTTATTTGAACAAGTACTCCTGGTCTCTCACCAACTCTCTCGACGGCACGCCACCACGAATCCATCCATTGACTGCCGCGCCTTCCACATAATTCGCCGGGTTGTTGATAGTCGTCTTGAACTCCTCTTGAAGAGGGTAGTCGCCGTGTGCGGCGTTCAGTTGCTCCGACAATTGCGTGATGCTCTTCTTGTTCGTATTCATATCGCCTTGAAGCATCTTGGACTCAAAATCGACGTTTACGGCGCCGCGTCCTAAATAAGGGACGGTCTTAAAAGGGCGTTCCAGGAGACTCAATTTACACTTGGCGTGCGTATTCAGACTTCCGATAGAAAGCTCGGAGTTGGTGTCGATATTACAGCCGCCAAATCCGGTCTGGTGGCCTCCCTTATAGAAGACGTTGGGCTGGCTCGTCGCGAACTGGATAGGGCGCTCCATCTGGCAGTCGGTGGAGAAGAAGTTGTTGAGTGCGTAATTGGCGGCATTCATATTCTGGACGTTGCGCTGCGAGAGATCGCCGGTGTCGCACCCAATGCGTGACATATTGTCAAAGGTATAGCTATTCACATAGGCCATTGTTCGTTCGTTCGTTCGTTCGTGTTCCTTGTAATGTATGGATATAAATAAATAGATAGATAAATAAATAAATTATGTAGTGGCGTCTAAATAGATATAAACGACAATACACGACAATATTACGCCGGTTATAGACAAGTGTCGTGGTTAAAAGACGGCCGAAGTGTAACGGAGGCCTTCGGTTAATACACGACGACCGACGTGTAACGGAGGCCTTCGGT
>Ga0209190_1000203_pt1 | contig 42703 bp, 38 predicted proteins | sample M_140205_XF_Meta_FD_187315 | JGI IMG/M metagenome (GOLD analysis project Ga0209190, IMG submission 187315) | Freshwater microbial communities from Lake Montjoie, Canada to study carbon cycling - M_140205_XF_MetaG (SPAdes) (version 2) | ecosystem: Environmental > Aquatic > Freshwater > Lake...
AGGCAGCCTGCTACAGCTACCACTCCTATTCAAAACCAGAATGGGATCATCTACTTCCCTGGTTCCTCGGGGATTTATGTTGGTGGCCAGCTTATATCAGGTTTTGGGATTAGCGGCGACGGTGTGGATCAGGATGATGTGGTCACCTTCGGTGGTCAGGCTGGTTACAATGCACCAGATTCGCTGCGGGCAGACTTCCAGTTTGTCAGAGGGGTGCGCCTGCCTTACCAGAAGTTCAACCGTCAACCAATTCTCCCCCAACCTTAATTCAGTTTTTAAAACAAGAAAGCCTTCTTACCTTAAAGGTAAAGAAGGCTTTGCTATTGGGATGCGTTCAATTACTTTTTGGTCATTACTTGGGGGGAAGACTTCGGCATCATTTTGGAATCGTTTTCAAATTGCTCGATCTTTTCGATGCGCCTTGAATGACGGCCTTTCTCGAACGGGGTTTCCAACCATATTTTTACCATGCGCTCGATCAATTCTTCGCCAAGCAAATCTGCGCTAAGGCATAATACATTGGCATCATTATGGCGCCTGCTCATTTCTGCGGTGATACTATCATGGCAGGGTGCAGCGCGAACGCCTGTAACTTTGTTGGCAGCAATGCACATTCCTATGCCTGTGCCACAGATGAGAATGCCGCGATGAGATTGTTTTTTGCTGACAGAATTAGCGACATCAAAGGCGAAGTCGGGGTAATCAACACAATCTTCGTTGCCTGGGCCCATATCAAGAACTTCATGGCCCATGCCTGAAAGAAAGTTAATGATGCGCTGTTTTACATTATAACCACGATGATCACTACCAATTGCAATTACCATAGTATGGTATCCTTGCTTTCCAAATAGATCTTGTACGATCATTTTATCACCTTAAGGGCCTAAGAGAGTATCTTAAAAACTAAATGTTTGAGATTTTCCTGTATTTCAGACAAACATTGACTGTAAACCTTTTCGTCACCACCAAAGGGGTCACTGATATCAGACCCTGAAAAGCTCAACATCGAAACGGGCAGATGTTGGTCCTGAAAACGATCTTGAAAAATAGCCAAGTGATTTTTCGTCATCACTAAAACCGCATCAGAATGCTTGATTAAATCGAGATCCACATATCTGCTCTGATGATCTTCTAGGCTAACCCCTAATTTTTGAACCACAGTGGTTGCGTTTGGGGAAGCCTTCATGCCATCATAAGCTGCCAATCCTCCTGAGCGGATATCAAACCCTTTGTCATATAAATCTTTAATATCGCATCCGAGTTTATCTGCGAGAAGCTTTTTGAAAGCGATTTCCGCCATCGGACTCCTGCAAGTGTTCCCGGTACAAACGAAGACAATTTTCATTCTTCGCTTAGTATTTTCCACAGTAACTCCATGCTTCTCAGAATATTTTGCTTAGTGCTTTTTATGTACTAAGGCCTTTACTCTATGCAACATTGTTCGAAACTCAGAACGAAACATTTCAATTTATAAAGTAATACTAGGGCTGTTGAACTATCAAACAATCATGATTGATGATTCTTAACAGATACTTAACACAGAAGGGGTGGTTTAAACCAACTAAGTGGGATACACCCCTATCCTTGGGGAAGCTAGAGGTAGATTAGAGTAAAACAGACGATTTTTTGCAATAGGAAACTTGGGGGAAGGGCGTATACAACGAAAGTTAAAGGGCTTCATCGATCCAACCGCCGCCTAAAACCCGGTTCCCATCGTAAAAAACCACTGCCTGCCCCGGAGTTACTGCGCTTTGGCTCGTTTCAAATTCGACTTCTGCAGCTTCTTCGCTTAGGCGAATTACCTTCGCAGGGGCTGCTTTATGACGATAGCGAATTTGAGCCTGACAATTAATCTGCACATTCATCGGTATAGTTGCCTGCCAATTAACCCCTGTCGCTTTTAATCCCTTTGCAAGCAATCCTTCCATTTCACCCACCACCACTTTGTTTTCTTCTGCAACTATTTTAAGAACATATTTTCGCTGGCCCGTCGCAAAACCCAACCCTTTTCGTTGTCCAATCGTAAACCTCTCAATGCCATCATGCGTTGCCAGCGATTTCCCTGACTCATCAACAATCATCCCGGGCCTATTTAAATCGGGCATTCGCTGCTTGATCATTTTGGCATGGTCGCCATCCGGTACGAAACAAATTTCAACACTGTCCGGTTTATCTGCAACACTAAGGTTGGCAGCAAACGCCAGCTCCCTCACTTGCTCCTTTTTCATTTCCCCGAGGGGAAACATGATCTTTTCCAATATCTTTCTTTTTAAACCATGTAGTACATACGATTGATCCTTATCCGGATCTACAGCTCTGTGCAGCTCCGCGCCATCGGTGCCATGCACTATTTTTGCGTAGTGCCCGGTTGCAATATGATCAACGCCCAGCATTTCGCCATAGGACCAGAGTTGTCCAAACTTGAGCCAGTTATTGCAAACAATGCAAGGGTTGGGGGTGCGCCCAGAAAGGTATTCATGGGCGAAATAATCCATGATCTTGCCAAATTCAGCTTCGAAGTCGAGCGCATAAAAAGGTATGTCAAATTTATCTGCTACCCGACGCGCATCGCCCGCATCAAGTGCGCTGCAGCACCCTTTTTTTCTTTCTGCACGAGCATCTTCTGTGCCATGCACTCCTGTGCGCATGAATACACCGATAACTTCATAGCCTTGGTCTATGAGTAATTGTGCGCAAACTGAACTGTCTACTCCCCCCGACATGGCAAGGAGGACTTTATTTCCCATGGGAACCTCATAATAGAATCGATAACGATCTTAAGATTATCTTAGCAACCCTTGGCTAAAGGGCATGATTTATCTCAAATTTAGATTGAATAAAGTAAAGATAGGGTGAGGAATAGGGGGAGTGATATTCCGGCTATAACGAAATTTCCGGATTAACAGTTTGAGTAAGAGGAAACCCCAATTCTTCATATAACAAATACTTAGGAATAGGCAGTTAGAACCGTAAGCTCAATTATAGAGTAACTATTAAGATTTAAAAAAGTTTTGAGGCAGCAATATAAGCCTTATTAAGGGTTAACGCGATGCGGATCGCATTGGTATCTTCGGAAGTGGTCGGATTTGCAAAGACCGGGGGCTTAGCCGATGTTGCAGGGGCACTACCCCCGGCACTGGAAAGCCTTGGCGAAGAGGTTGTTGTTTTTCTACCGATGTATCATTGCATCCGAAAAACAGGGAACTTTGAAAGCACGAAGGTAAGATTTCAAATTCCACTAGGTCCTAAACTGGTGCCTGGCTCACTTGCCAAATCAAAAATACCCGGTTCTAATGTCACTATTTACTTGGTTGAAAATCCCGATCTATTCGAACGCGACAACCCCGCCTATGGCAGAGGGTTCTATCAATTTGCTGGCTCTGAAGGCGCTAAGAAAGATTACCCAGATAATTCCGCCCGATTCTATTTCTTCAATCAAGCTGTACTCGCTTCTTTTCCACAGCTTGGTTTCTGGCCAGATGTTGTTCATTGGAACGATTGGCAATCAGGCATCGGCCCCGTACTCTTAAGAGAAAAATACGACAAAAGTGAAGATCGATCCCTCGCAGAAAAATACCAAAAAGTGCGCAGCCTGATGACCATCCACAATATTGCCTACCAAGGCAATTTCTGGAAGGAAGATATGAATATGGCGCATCTCAATTGGAGTCTTTTCAATCTTAATCAACTTGAGTTCCACGATAACCTTAGTTTCCTTAAAGCAGGAATTGTTTTCTCTGATCGTATCAGCACGGTCAGCCCAACTTATGCCCGCGAAATCCAGACCCCATACTACGGGTATGGCTTGCAAGGAGTGCTTACCGTACTTGCAAGTAAACTTACTGGCATTGTCAATGGTATCGATTACAAAGTCTGGGATCCTGCAAACGACCCATTGATTGCAGGGAAATTTGATGCCCGCAACATACAACCTGGAAAAGCACTCTGCAAAAAAGCCCTCCAGCACGAACTCGGGCTCGAAGTTAACCCTGCCATTCCCATCGTTGGACTTGTCGCAAGGCTCGTTCAACAAAAAGGCATTGACTTGGTTATTGAAAGTGCATGGCGCATGATGGATTTGGGAATTCAGCTTGTTGTATTAGGCGAGGGCGATTCCTACTACCAAAATGCATTAGTCCAATTGCAGGCCACCTACCCGGGCAGAGTCGCACTCAACTTCGCTTTCAGTGAATCCATGGCTCATAAAATCGAGGCAGGCTCCGATTGCTTCCTTATGCCCAGCCTTTATGAACCCTCAGGCCTTAATCAGCTTTACAGCATGCGCTATGGCACTCTTCCCGTTGTTCGTGCCACGGGCGGCCTTGCTGATACCGTCACCGATGCCAATCCCGAAACACTTTCCAACAATTCTGCAACGGGCTTTAGTTTCAATGCCTATAGCTCTGCTGCTCTTTATGATTGCCTTTTCAGGGCCATTGATTGTTATCGAAACCATCCTCAGGATTGGGTCAAAATCCAACGCAATGCCATGACTCAAGATTGGTCCTGGAATCGTAGTGCCAAAAATTACCAGCAACTTTATGGTACAATAATTTCCAGCAGGGCTTAGTGGTACTTTATTTAAGGGTATGATCCACCATGGCGGATGTCTCCCTGGCTTTTTTATGGCATCAACACCAGCCTTATTATCCTGATGATTTGACGGGCGAGAACCCCATGCCCTGGGTTCGTCTGCATGGTGTGAAGGATTACTATGGCATGCTGTTGCATCTCATGGAATTTCCCTCCATGCGTTGTTCCATTAATTTAGTTCCGAGCCTGATAGAACAAATTCTTCAATACACCGAAGAAGGCAGATCCGATCGCTTCCTTGATATTTCCAGAATCAACGCAGACAATCTCGGGGAAGTTGAAGCTGTTTTTTTGCTCGACAATTTCTTCATGGCCAATCCCCACCACATGATCCTTCCTTTTCCACGATATGGTGAGTTATACCAGCGAAGGGGTTTGGGGCGATGTTCGGGGCAGGAGGCGCTAAGGCGTTTTAATTCCAGAGACCTTAGAGATTTGCAGGTATGGTTTAATCTTGCCTGGGTGCATCCCATTGCAGTTGCACAAGATCCTTTTCTTTCCAGCCTTGTTGCCAAGGGAAAACACTTTACAGAGGAAGAAAAACATCTTCTATTAGACAAGCACCTTGAAATTCTAAAAAAGGTTCTGCCTCTTCATAAAAAATTACAGGAGGATGGGCAGATAGAGATCACTACCACTCCCTATTTTCATCCCATAGTACCCCTGCTTTTAGATAAGAAGTTTGCCCGCGAGGCACTTCCGCAAATTCAATTACCCTCATATCAGATCAGCTATTTGGATGATGCCAAAGTCCATTTCCAAAAAGCAATTGATCAGTATAAGTCTATTTTTGGTGTTGCTCCCACAGGGATGTGGCCTTCGGAAGGCAGCGTCTGCCAGCCTTTTATTTCGCTTGCTGAAAGCTTCGGGTTTCGTTGGATTGCAACCGATGAAGAGATATTATCTGCATCAACGCATGGCGATGTCAGCAGAGATTCCCAAGGGTATGTGCGCAACCCCCATAAACTTTATTCAGCTTATAGGGTTCATGATTCAGGCAAAGGAATCAATATTGTTTTTCGTGATCATGCACTTAGCGATTTGATCGGATTTCGTTATCAACATAGCGACCCTGAAGTTGCAGCGCAGGATTTTATTCACACGCTTTCGGAAATTGGGAAGTCGATTAATTCGGATAAGCCTGCATTGGTTACTGTCATTCTTGACGGAGAAAATTGTTGGGAACATTACCCGGGCGGGGGCGTTGACTTTATCAGGGCACTTTATCGCAAGTGCACCTCAACCCCTAATGTCAGTCCTGTGCGTCTGGGCGATTATCTTGCGCATAATCCTCCTACGAATAATTTGGATCATCTTTTTGCAGGCTCTTGGATCAATCATAATTTTGCTATCTGGGTCGGGCATGAAGAAGATAACACCGCATGGGATCTTCTTCATAAAGCACGCGAGTATCTCAAAACCAAAAAGGATGCTTTCTCTCTGCCTGAATTATTACAAAAAGCCTGGCGCGAAATTTACATCGCACAGGGCAGCGATTGGTTCTGGTGGTATGGAGATGATCATTCCTGCGCACAAGATGCACTCTTTGATGAACTCTTTCGCAGGCATCTGAAAAATGTTTATGCTTTTTTGGGCGATCTCCCCCCTGTCGAACTTGACAGGCCTATTCGCAAAAAAGGCGCTCGCAGCATTCATACCCTGCCTCGCTCCTTCCTCGAAATCTGCATCGATGGCCTGCCCAGATTTTTTGAATGGCTCACTGCGGGGCATTACGCCTGTCAGGGCGAACGGGGTACCATGGCGATGACCACCAAGGGCCCTCTCCACGACATCTTCTTTGGATTTAATCTCAAAAAACTGTTCATCCGCATTGATTGCATTGCCGATGCCAGGCAATCGCTCAAGCAGTTTCATCAAATAAAAATCGGGTTTCTCGAGCCTGCAGGGCATCAGGTGATTATTGATATATCCAACCTTGGTAAACTTACTTCGGCTCATTTGTTGTCTGGAAAAGAAATCTTTTCGCCCATCGAAATTGCGTTGCAGAAAGTAGTGGAGATTTCCATTCCTTTTGAAACACTTGAAGTAAATGAAAATCAAACCGTTTCTTTTTATGTCGAAATTTTAGAAAATGGGCTTGGTAGAGATCGTGCACCGAGAGAAGGATTGATTACTTTTAACAGGCCCACCCGCGATTTTGAACAAATCATGTGGGATGTCTAGTCATGAAGGAACTTAAATTATGAAAAATGGGGATAGGGAATAATGCCAGAACTTCGCAAAGATCCGATTGTAGGCCGTTGGGTGATTATTGCTACCGAGCGCGCGCGCAGGCCCATGCCTCAATCAACAAAACCATTGATGGCACCCGGAGGGTTCTGCCCTTTTTGCGAAGGCAATGAAGATAAAACCCCCAATGAAATTTATTCTTTTAGGGAGCCTGGTACGCATGTGGATCAGCCCGGCTGGCGGGTCAGAGTGGTGCCCAACAAATTTCCCGCTCTGCAAATCGAAGGCGAACTGCAAAAAAAAGGCGATGGCATTTACGATTGCATGAATGGCATCGGGGCACATGAAGTGATCCTTGAATGCCCCTTTCATGAAACAAGCATGGCACGGCTGCCTGAAAGTTACATCCGCGAAATCCTCTGGACTTATCACGAAAGGCTCGCAGATTTGAAAATGGATTCTCGGATGGTTTATGGCATGATTTTCAAGAATGTAGGGGCAGCAGCGGGCGCTTCTTTAGAGCATTCCCACAGTCAGCTTATTGTTACACCCATTCTTCCCGTTAATGTTCTTGAAGAAATGAATGGCGCCTTGGAATTTTACAAGTACCGTGGGCGATGCATTTATTGCGATATCATCGCTCAAGAACTTGGTGCGGATAAAAGAGTCATTCTTGATTCACCCAGTTTTTTGGTGATTGCTCCTTATGCAAGCAGGTTTCCTTTTGAAACTTGGATCATCCCCAAGCAGCATAACAGCCATTATGAAAATGCTTCGAAGAGCGAACTGGATGAATTGGCCGGCGTTCTTAAAACGATATTGTTGAAGTTGGAAATCGCCTTGGATAGCCCCGCATATAATTACATGATTCATACAGGGGCGTTGAACACATCGCAATTGCCCCACTATCATTGGCATATGGAAATTATTCCAAGGCTAACAAGAGTTGCAGGATTTGAATGGGGCACGGGTTTCTACATCAACCATGTACCCCCGGAGCAGGCCGCATTGGTTTTAAGAAATACCGAAGTTGATACTCTTTAAAGATTAACGGGCACCAAAATAATACAGACTTAAAAAGAGTGAAGCGTGCCTAAGCCAGCTAGGTAGGCCCTCTGGCCCGTGGATGAAAAAGATTGCTGCAGTGCTTGCAACGGTAATCAGAACCAGCATGGCTTGAATATCCTGCCAACGGGACAGCAATGAATTGACACCAGGCTTCATGATCCATTTTGCAAAATAGGCGATAAACATACCGGAGATATAAGCACCCACTGCGCCAAAGATAGGCAACACCTTAGCGTCAAACAACCGACCTTGTTTGTGTAGAAAAAACCCAGCAACACCAAATGTTAGAAGAATCAGTGCCCGGATAACTCCTGTGGGGAGGAAAAGAGGCCTGGTTTCTGGAGGCAGAAGGCCTTCTTTTTGTAATCGTGGAACAGCTTCGGGAGGGATGTTAAGAAATCTGCGCCTCGAAAAGTAATGCGCAAGTGCAATCAATAGCGTCTCGTTCCACAAAATATCTATCTCTCGACCCGCCATCATTTCATTGATGACCACGCCAAGAATCAATAGGGTTAGCAATGCACGAACACTGCCTTGCGGAAGCCCCAACGGAGGTCTGACTGGATTATCTGAATCGGTTATTTGTGCCATTTATTCCCTTGGAAGCTCTTGGTTAATTCCCAGAGTAAGAATTTCCCGGATATCGTTTTTAAATCTTTCAACTGTTCTTTTAGAAACCCCCAGTTCCTCTGCAATTTCAACCGGGGAAAAACCTTGAAGGGTTAAAAGAAACGCCCTTTTCTTATTTTCATCTTCAAGCCTGCTGATTACTAAGTCAAGAGATTCCTCAAGTATTAAGTTCTCATCGACAACCATCGAGTTGTGTGGTGTAGATTCTTTACCTTCCAAAGGCTTTTCAGTTCGCACATCCCGAGATTGCGCTAGATAATATTCCCGCTTGCGATGGCATTTCCAGATGGTCATTTTTGCAAGCAGAGACCACATCTCCTCCCAACTCGCAGGTTTGAAGGTTCCTTTTTGTAATTCTGCAAAGAAGTTGCGAAAGACGGATTGAACAATATCTTCGGGGTCTAGCTTGGACACTAAAAGTTTGTCGATTTTAGTCAACGCAAAGGGGATCAATCTTTTCAGAAGCCGGGCAATTTCGTCGGGGTCATGATAATCCATAGGTCTGGTAGGGGGCGAATCCTGATCCATTTAATTAATCCTGAAAATCAGCATAAAGAAGGAGATAGTCTTCAAATTACTTTAAATAACAGTACCGGTAAAGGTAAAAGCGGTGCTTTAATTTTATAAAAACCCAACTGTAACTTGCGCACTTTCTTTGTTGCTTCTTAAAAGCATCAGCTTAATCGTTGCCAAGATGTGAAAAGTGGAACTCTAGGCAAGCAAAAGGTACCTTAAAACAGGGTGGCAGGAATAATTTTTATTAATTATTGCAATCTTGATGAAATATTTTGCTTCTGTTGTCGAATAATTGAGGAGAAGGCTATTATGTGTTACAGTGGGATCTAATTCACCATTATTCAAAAGTGGTCTATGAGTAGAATCGAAACCTTGTTATTGGACATAAAGTAATTAATAAGGAAGTTTGATAAATAGGCACTTGAAGAAATAAACAGCCAGGAGTTTAACAATGACCCAAGTAGAAATTCCAAAACCAATAATGCAACCCGAAAGCAGCTTGCTTGCGAAACTGTTTGCCAAAGTTGGTGAGCCTGTCGACCCATTAAAAATCTCGGTTATTAATGTGTATGCAAATAAATGGCGTGTCAATGTGTGGAAAAGCTCGAATAATAATTTTCTTCCGAGTGCTGGGTTTATCGAATCCAGTTACTTTGTCGAAGTAGGCGCTGAAGACGAAATTAAAAGTGTTCGCTAAGTAAGTCTTTTGCTTATTAAGTTGTTTAATGGGGTGTCTGGCTTTTCAAGCTCTCTGAGCAAAGCAAGACACCAATTATGATTACAAAAACTGCACTAATAATAGGCAGCAGTTTAGAAATCCTTTCGAGCCATATTCCTGATGGCCCATGCCTTTTGATCATGTCGCGAGTTTTAACCACTGCAATTCCCACTGCAACCAAAACCCCAGCCATCCCCGTACTAAAAGCCAAAAGCAGGGGCACCGCAATGGTTGCCAACCCCGCGCTTAACGCAAAAAGAAGCATAGCAACTGCATCCCAGCAAGGAACAATTCCGCCTGCAATTCCAAGTACGACAATGCCTTTCCATCCTGCCCCTGCATCGTTGGTTTTGATGGAAATAGAACCATCGGCGTTATGCTGGTGGGAAGCGCCCGGGCCATGCGAATGATCGGCCTTGCCCAGTATTCTGCGCAGTAGTAACCAAGCGCCAAGTGCTGCAATGGTAATGCCTCCAAAGAAACCAAGCACGGTTTGCACTTGATCCGGGGCGGCGTTGGGGAAAAAGATGGGTAGGAAAAGTGCAAGGAGAATTACGCCACCCGTATGGGAAATGGTGGTGACTGCGCCCAGAAGAAAAGCATGAGCTAGGGTGCCTTTTTCGCCAACGAGGTAAGCCGCTGCTAGAGTTTTGCCATGCCCAGGGGTTAAGGCATGGGCCGCTCCGAAGAAGAGTGCAAAGAGAAAAAGCATCCAGCGGTTTCGCTTGTTATCCAGCAAAAGATGAAGCATGGAATCGTTATCATGTTGGTTTCCGTTAGGGGGCGGAGTTAAAACGCCATTGGTTGCATCCAAGGGATTAGTATTAGCTTCTAGAGAGAATTGAAAAGAAGCGAGTCGAAGTTTTTCTGCTTCGCCCGGCCCGAGATCAAAGGGTGCTTTACCAATAAGCTCGGGGCTGGAAAGATTAAGATTGGTTAAAATCGAGTCATCGGTTGGTGCAGTCAGGATTTCCAGCTTTGAAAAATCATCCTCTGCGTAGTTACCCTCACGAAATTGAAAAGAGTGGCTGGGCAGGGGGGAAATTTCAAAGGGTGCTTCGAAACGAAAAAAACATTGCAGGTGATTATTGATCTTGATCGATTTTTGAGTGCAGACAAAGGTTAGTGTTTTGCCATCCACTTTTGCAATTAGATTTATTGCCAACACCTCAGCCATGTACGAAGTGAAAACATCGTGAAGTTGTTCGCGGGAGCGAATTTTCAAGCGCTGCCCTTCGGGAAGAGAGGCAATATCTCTTGCAGCGCGTAATTCATCAACTTCCAGCAAGTAATCGAGTTGCACCGAGTTGCTAAGAATGCGGATGATGATGGTGCGGTCATGGTTTTCAGAAAGCAAGGGATGAGCAATCAAAGGGTTGGCTTTGAGGAAAAAGCCAATCACCAGCAACAGAACAAGGGAGAAGTTATTTTTTAGGTTTGGCATGACTAAGGGCCATGAGTGCAAAGCCTGTTACCAGGTTTGGGTCGCCTTCCATCCAACGATCTTGGGGATTCGACCAAGAACCATCAGGAGATTGTTTTTTAGCAAGAGTAAGAGAGAGTTCATTTTTCCAGATATGAGAAACGCCCTTGGAATCTTTAACATCGTCGATTTCGAGTGCATCGAGGGCCTTCGCCATTGTGTTGTAATAATAAAAAAGGCCCCAAGCAGCACGCTGGGGAGGCATGCCCGGGTTGGATTCTAAACTGTAATTATTGCTAACCCATTCATAAGCTTTCTTGACTCTCGGATCGTTTTTGGAAACTCCGCAATAGATCATGCTTTTAATTCCCGCATAAGTCATGCTGGCATAACCGGGCATGGATCCATCTTTTTCCGGGCCATCCGCATTGCGCACACCACCACCCTCTGCTGCAGAATAAATAAAGCTGCCATCGTTTATCTTTCCGGCCCATGGTTGGTCATTGTTTTCGCTTTTAAGATTCTGGCACCTACTGACAAAGATCATTGCTTTTTTGAATGCAGGATCATCTTTGGCAACGCCTGCCGCAACCAAGGCATCAAGGTAGAAAGCAGTGTTGGAAAGATCAGGGCGGGATTTACTATCGTACCCTGCGCCACCATAATAATCATCCTTCGGGTTTTTACCTTCCGATTCATCCCACTGAAGTTGTTTCAAAAACTTGGCAGCATTACCAACCACAGCTTTGTAGGAATCTTTGTTGGCAGCACTTAGCGCCATCACATTAACTGAGGTGACATAATTTTGCAGTTGAACGCGTGGGTCGAGGCCTGCGATGTGTCCGGATTTGGTATTGATAAGGCCTTCTATATATTTAAGGCCTTTGGCAATCATGGGATCATCAGCGGGAAGTTTACCTGTTTTGAGGAGGCCGGTGATAATGATACCGGTGATACCAGGGCTTGATTTAGAGCTCCAGGAACCATCTTCAGCTTGGTTTTTCCTGAGGTAGGCAATCGCTTTATCGACAGAGCCATTCCAAGCATCGGAAGGAGTAGGCTGGGCATTTGCAATGCTTAAGAAAAGTATGGCACTGATCAAAGCCAAGGATAAATACTTTGATTGCATAGCTAAGCCCTTTAAATGAAGGAAAGACCAAATCATTATAGCACAGCCCTATTATAAGCAAAAGTAAAGGGAGTGAAATAAAAAAAGGCACGGACTGCGATAAACAGTGCGTGCCTCGGAAAGTTTGCCCGGCTTCTTAGCCTACGATTGCAAGAATATCATCTTCACTCATGATGAGGTATTCATTACCATCAACAGTGATTTCGCTGCCTGCATAAGAAGTAAAGAGAACGCGATCGCCTTCTTTGATTTGGAAGGGTGCGCGTTTGCCGTTATCTAGGACGGCACCTTGGCCAACGGAAAGGACTTTGCCTTGTCTGGGTTTTTCGCGTGCACTATCGGGAAGAAGAATGCCACCTGCAGATTTATCTTCTGCTTCAAGTCTTTTAACAACAATTTTATCATTCAGGGGTTTCAAAGCCATTGCAACAACACTCCTCAAAATACCAACAACAAGTAAGGGAACAAAAAAAGAAGGCTCAGTCACCACTTTTCAAGCGGCCATAAAAACGGGTCAGGGCCTTCATTACCGTATAAAGCACCATGCCACGATTTACAGGCTTGGGTATGACACTGTAGACCGATGCTTGATGAGCCTGCCTCATGACGGTTTCTGTTGGGTCACCGGTAACAAGGATCGCTGGTAACATTGTATGAATCTGGCGAACAAGATGCAGAGTTTCCAGACCAGTAAGGTTTGGCATATGCATATCAAGCAGAACCAGATGGACTTGCACTTCTTGAATGAGATCGACCGCTTCCACGCCCGAAGACGCTAGAATCGTGCGATATCCTTCTTGCTCGACGATATCTCGCAGTGCCTCTCGGGCCGGAGTATCATCATCAGCAATCAGGATCGAATAATTCTGGTTTGTGGCAAGCATGCCACTGACCTCATAAGAAAAGAAGTAGTAAGACCCCGTCTGAAAAAAGACGGCAAGCCAGAAACCCAAGTTTCTAGCAGTCAATATGTGCAAATTGTGTACCGCACACCAGCGGAACTTCACAGATAAATCATAACTCCATATATTGCAATTGGATAGCCCAATTTATCAGGTTTGGATATAGATGGCCCTAAGTCTGCCAACGGTGGTGGTTTATGTCAGATTGGCAGTAAAGATGCTAAAGGAAGAGGCAATAAAAAAGGCGCCCGAGAGAGCGCCTTTTAACCAATATAAGGAGTTCTAGAGCTTAAAGTTTTGAGGAGCTTGCCAACTTGGGCTTCGTCCACAAATAATCAGGATTAAAATCGTTTTCATCCAAACGCGTTGGGAACTGGAAGCGATCATACTTGTAATATTCTACTTCCTGATTGTTTTCATCATAGGTGATGATCAGCATGGGCAGGGAAGATTGAGGATCAAAACAAACCACTCTTCTGCCACCCTTGGGCAGTTCATTTTCAACACCAACTGGGATGAAGTGTTCTAGAGATTCAACAGGGAAGCCGAACTCCGGCCTTTTGTTTGCTGCAGTGTATTTGACTGTACCAAAACGCATATCGCCTTTGGATTGGCCAATGATTGCGCGACCCAAACCTTCTACCAAAGGAACAAAACCTGCATCTTTAATATTGTGCCTGCTGGCACTCCTTACCAAGATGCTATCGGGGGCAAATGCCATCCGTTTTCCTGCGGGCATGAAAGGTACATCACCAGCCGCTAAAAGGGTATGAATTTTATTTTCGTACATCCCTTCAACATAAACAACTTCTCTACCAATGCCTTCGCTATCGAGCCATTTGAAATAAATGCTCAAAGGCGCTTTACGATACTTAAGCAGCAAAGTTTCTTGGGGTTTCTTCTTATTATTGATAACTTCCTTGCGCACTAGTCTAACGACATAAGAGTCTAAAGTTGCAAGCCTTGCCATGGTTTTATGGTAAAGATTGCGAATTGGATCAGCAGAAACTTCAGTCGGTTTGGGCGTGGTATTATTGTTATCCGATACTCCTAAAACACCAAAAGGGGATACCAAGTTATTGGGCTTGGAAATATTCGAAGAAGCAAGAGCCACTTGATTAGTGGAGTTGGTATTTGGGTTTTCAGGAATATTGTTGGTGTTGTTAACGGCTGCATTATTGGCGCGCACCACATCTGAAGGATTTTGATTATACTTTGGAATCGGGGGCAGAGGAACAAGAGCAACCTCGGTTGGCGCTGGAGCACCATTGTTTTGATTGGGTGCTGCAGGAATGCGTAATTCTGGGGCGGGTTCAGCGCTCACCGCTCTCATGCGCATTGCTGGCCTTTGCGTTGCAACATTGCTGCCAGTGCCACCATTGCGTTGTGCCATCATCTGGCCGCAACCATTGATGAATAAAATGCCGAGCATTGCAGAAGCGACTTTCCATTTCTTTACAACAACCATACAGATTCCCTTCCGTTCACTAGCTCTAAACTTTACATTTAAACAAGGGGCTTCCTGCGCCTTGATGGGGCGGGACCATACCTTAAAATATTTACAAAATACAGACGAACATTCTTAAGAATAACAAGGCATAGGAGGTATAGGAAGAATAGGGGGCCTCTTTTCGACTTCTTTTAAAAAAACTTTAATAGTTTCATTAAAATAAACTAAAGTTCCAGCCTATAACTCGTTTCTAACTATAGCAGCTTTGCCGCTGTAGGGAAGTTCCTAAAACTCAAATTATTAAAGTGTTTTATAAAAAGGGTTTGCCCTTAAGCTGTCAAATAAGATGAGTGCGTTTCAAACTTTCAGAGATGTTATAAATCAAACTGGATTCCCTGTGCCAAGGGAAGCTGATCGCCCCCATTAATAGTGCAAGTCTGCCTGCGCATATAAGCTTTCCAGCAATCGCTGCCAGACTCTCTACCGCCTCCCGTATCTTTCTCGCCTCCAAAGGCTCCGCCTATTTCAGCACCCGAGGTTCCTATATTTACATTCGCAATTCCGCAATCACTGCCTCGAGTACTTAAAAACTGCTCAGCCTCCCGCACACTATCAGTGAAGATTGCAGAGGATAGCCCTTGTGGGACTTCATTGTTAAACCGGATGGCATCCCCCAAATGATGATAAGGCATCACATAAAGAATTGGAGCAAAGGTTTCCTGTTGCATGATTGGCATTTCAGGGCTTGCAAGTATGATCGTCGGTTCTACGAAGTTTCCGCCTCCAAGAATCCTGTTGCCCCCCGCCAAGACTTTTCCACCCTGCTTCTTCGCTTCTTCAATGGCAAGCATCATCTTTTCAACAGCGGGTTCGGAAATCAACGGTCCCATCAACACCCCTTTTTCCCAAGGGTTTCCAATCGTTATGCTGCCATAGGCAGTGCACAGTTTTTCCATGAACATAGTTTCAATGGAATCGTGTACAAATAGCCTTCGTAGGGTGGTGCATCTTTGGCCTGCAGTGCCTACTGCTGCGAATAAAACGCCCCTAAGTGCAAGATCTATATTCGCACTAGGCGAAATAATTGCAGCATTGTTCCCGCCCAACTCGAGCAAGCTTCGCCCCAACCGCTGGCTTACTTTCCCTCCTACAACTCTGCCCATTTCACAACTTCCGGTTGCGCTCACCAGCGGGATTCTTTTGTCTTGCGCAATCCATTCACCTGCAAGATGCCCCCCGCTTATGCACAACGAAAAAACATCCCCATAACTGTTTGATTTCATGACTGATGCAACAATGTTAATAACAGCAATGGAAGTTATGGGCGTATGATTCGAGGGTTTCCAAACAGATGTATCTCCACATATTGCAGCAAGAATTGCATTCCAAGCCCATACTGCAGCGGGGAAATTAAATGCGCTGATGATTCCAACAACGCCGAGAGGGTGCCATTGTTCAAAAAGCCTGTGATCTTTCCTTTCACTTGCGATGGTAAGGCCATGCAGTTGTCTGGAAAGGCCGGTTGCGAAGTCGCACATGTCGATCATTTCCTGAACTTCACCCTGCCCTTCGCTCAAGATTTTCCCTGTTTCTAAAGTGATAAGCAGTCCAAGATCTTTCTTGTGCTTTCGTAGTGCTATTCCAATCTGCCTAATTATTTCCCCTCTCTCGGGTGCGGGAACTTCACGCCATCTCTTAAATCCTTCCCCCGCCCTCACCAGCACTTGTTCATAATTTTTTGAAGATGCACACATCACCGAGGCAATCACTTTGCCATCTGAAGGATTTATCGAATCAAATTCCGGTCCCCCAGGCTTGGTGATCCAATCACCTGCAAAGACACCACTATGGGCCTGATGAATACCAAACTTTTCCAACAGCTCTGCAATCATTTGTTTATCCAACTATTTCTGATAAAGCCTCATCGAGAATTCTAACCGCAGTTGCTGCTTGATGCTCATTGATTATCAAGGGTGGGCAGAACCGTATACCACTCAACCCGCATCCCAATAACAACAACCCCTTTTTAAAACAGGCCTGAACAATTGCATCTCTTTCCACGCCTGCTGGTTCCTTGCTCTCACGATTCTTGACCAAATCAATAGCAAGCATCAAGCCTTTGCCCCGTACATCCCCAATCAATGAATGTTTATCTTTAAGGGCAAGCAATAATTCAAACAAGAATTCTCCCACATGCTGAGCGTTATCCATTAACCCCTCTTCTAATAACGCAATGGTTTCCAACGCAGCAACACATGCCACGGGGTTGCCTCCAAAAGTACTTGCATGCGAACCTTTGGGCCAATCCATGATTTGCGCTTTTGCAATCATGGCACCCAAGGGCATCCCCGAAGCTATTCCCTTTGCCAGGCAGATGATGTCTGGCTCGATTCCGTAATGTTCAATTGCAAACATTTTCCCCGTGCGACCCATCCCCGATTGCACCTCATCAGCGATATAAAGTATGCCATGTTTCTCTGCAAGGGCCTTCAAATCGCGATGAAACTCCAATGGTGGCACGACATACCCGCCCTCGCCCTGAATGGGTTCAACAATAAATGCTGCTACTTCATCGGGAGATACCGTGTGTCTGAACAATTGTTTTTCAATGCTCTCAACACATGCGGTTTTGCAGGTGCCATAGGTTTTGTTTACCGGGCAGCGGTAGCAATTTCCAAAAGGCGCATGGCTGACGCCTGGGATAAGGGGATCAAATCCCTTGCGCTGGATGGTTTTGCTAGCTGTTAGTGAAAGCGCACCCATGGTTCTGCCATGGAATCCGCCAAAGAATGAAATGATTTGTTTTCGTTTGGTGTGATAGCGAGCAAGCTTGAAAGCGGCTTCGACACTTTCAGTGCCTGAGTTTGCGAAGAATACTTTTTTCGGGGAAGTTCCGGGGGCTAAGAGAGCGAGCTTTTTCGCAAGGTCTGCCTGGGGAGCATAATAAAAATCTGTCCCGGACATATGCAACAGAAGTTCTGCCTGCCTTTTGATTGCTTCTACGATTCGAGGGTGACAATGGCCCGTAGAACAAACTGCAATCCCGGAGGTGAAGTCAAGAAACAAGTTGCCATCCACATCTTCGATGGTTGCGCCACTTCCCCGCTTAACTACAAGTGGATAAAATCGTGTGTAGGAAGGCGAGGTGTATTCCTCATCTTGAGCAATAATCCGGCTTGCAATAGGCCCGGGAAGAAGCGTCTTTATCATTGGGATTTGAACCAACTCTTGGTAAGTCATGGCGGGTTCTCCTTGGGGGACTTACATCGAGCATTAATTTGTCTGATTAATTCTATACTTCATTGCACCTTTTGAGCCTTCAAAGGTATAAAATAAATTAGAGAGCCACAGCGACTAGACCAATTTCTAAGATTCTCGGAGGCCCCATGACACAAATTCCCCTAGGTCCACACCAAGCCTTACATTCTAAAAATGCATCAGAGCGATTTATTTTGAACCTGTTCGATCGGTTGTGGGAAAAGTTCCGATCCCGGGTCAGCTATGTGAATAACTACGAAAAGTTAGTTCAGGCTTCGGGGGCTTCTTTCTTCAACGATCATATCGCCCTACGAACCTTCTGCAGCCAAAACCCCCTTGCGGGTATCTCCTCAATCTCGCGGATTTTTGAAGCTTTGGGCTACCGCGGTGAAGATTGCTATAACTTTGAAGACAAACACTTAAGTGCTATTTATTTCCAACACCCGCAACCCTCTTTCCCCAAAGTTTTCATCTCCGAATTACGCACTTGGGAATTGAAACCCTCCTCCAAGCACATCATCCATGGCGCACTTAAAACCCATCGCACCAACCTTCCAGAATCTTTCCTCACAGACCTTCATCACCTTGAAACAAAATCGGAATCCTCGAGAGCTTCTCTTTTGGAGGAAGCGGTTGAATTCTTCCACGAACTGCCCTGGCATCTACCCGAAAAATCTGACCTACTCGAACTTAATCTGGATTCCCAGTACGCTGCATGGGTTTTGGTGCATGGCTACAATGTGAATCATTTTACTTCGTTGATCAACTCGCATAAGGTGCCCGCATTGGATGACATCGAAAAAACAACAGAAGCGCTTTTGAAAGCGGGTGTTCCCATGAAAAAAGAAATCGAAGGGGCAAGGGGTAGCAAGCTAAGGCAGACTGCAACTGAAGCTGTTTTAATTGATGTACCTGTTTTAGAAAATGGCAAGTTAACTTCAATGCCTTGGACCTACGCTTACTTCGAATTGGCACAACGAGACACCTACAAAGACCCTGTAACGGGGAAAGTGTTGCGTTACGAAGGATTCCTAGGGCAGCAAGCTACCAACCTTTTCGACATGACAAAAATTGCAACCTAGGAACAGAACTTCTTATAGGCTTCTTCATTGAAACCAACATAGAGGGTGTTGCCTGCTAAGAGGGTGGGGGCACGAAGGTTGCCTGTTGGGCCCATGATCAACGCTGCAATATCTTCAGCGGTATGTTTATCTTTTTTCAAATCCAGCGTCGTGATTTTACTGCCTTTAGCAGCAACGATGGTGCTAGCTTTTTGGGCGAGGGCCAAAGCCTCTTTCAAACCGATTTTGGTTTTAGAGGCATCAATAGTTTCGGTAATGGTGTGATTGATAGGCTCAAGAAACTCCTGAGCTTTTTTACAGGTTGTTCAGCCTTTGCGATGGTACTGCCAAGCGATTTTTACAGTCATGATTTTCTCCTTATCAATATCATAGGTCGTTATGTAATGTTAATTCCAACTAAGTTCTTACTATTTGGGTTGGTTGTTTGCGGGGGTCTCGAGAAAAATCTCGTCATCGACCACCGAGACATTGTAGCATCCTACTTTCAATCTTGGGTTATCGGCCCATGCGCCATCGCATAAGCGAAAACGCCAAGCGTGCCAGGGGCAGGTAACCGTACCATCTTCTACATGTCCACCAGAAAGAGAGGCGCCCATGTGCGGGCAAAAATCATCGATTGCGAAGTATTTGCCTTGCTGGTGATAGACACCCACGATCTTTTCTTCAACTTCGAAGGTATGAACCTGGCCTTCGGGAAGCTCGCTTACTTTGCAGACCTTGTGAAGTTTCGACATTCTCTTGAAATCCTTGTAAGTAACCCGGTTGCATAAAAAGACACTTTTATTGTACAAAGGAAAGAGCGAATTAGCTTTACCTTAGGAGAAATAAAGCCATGCTTGAAATAGAACAAAAGTTTGAAGTCCAATCCTTCCAAGAATTAGAAAAGAAATTGGCTTTAAAAAAGGTGATGTTGGCCAAAGAAGAGCATGAAGTGGATCATTATCTAAATGCTCCTGATCGAGATTTTGCAAAGACTGGTGAAGCGTTTCGCATCCGAAGAATAGGTGATTCGAACTTTCTCACTTTCAAGGGACCCAAGCTTGATTCCAAAGTAAAGATGCGTGAAGAAATCGAAGTACCCATTCCTGATGGTGAGGCTGGGTTTCAAGATCATCTCAAAGTATTTATTGCACTGGGTTACAAGTTTGTTGCAAAGGTAAGCAAACGAAGAAGAACTTATAGTTTAAACATGGAGGGATTCAGCATCGCACTAAGCCTTGATGAAGTCGAAACCCTGGGCCTCCATGTTGAAGTGGAAATAGTAGCTGAAGAAAAAGACTCTGCACGAGCGATTGCAGTAGTGCAAAAACTCTCCGAGGAATTGGAATTGAACCATGTACAACCTAAATCCTACATCAGGCTGGTGCTGGAGAAAATGAATGGCTGAGATGCAAACTGCAACCACAATTGCACAATTAAGAATGCTAGTATCTTGTGCCAGGAAATCGGGCAGCAAAATTGGGTTTGTCCCTACCATGGGTGCCCTACATGAAGGGCATATGAGCTTGGCACATGAAGCTCGGAAGCACTGCGATTTTGTCGTGGTTTCAATCTTTGTCAACCCGATGCAGTTTGGCCCTGATGAGGATTTTCACCGTTACCCACGGCCTTTGCAGGATGATCTGAAACTTTGTAGCAATGCAGGTGTGAATCTTGTCTTTAATCCTTCTGTCGAGGAAATGTTCCCTGCAGATTTTACAACAGTTGTAGAGGTGAATCGGCTTACCAACAACTTGTGTGGCAAAAGTAGGCCGGGCCATTTCAAGGGCGTTACCACCGTAGTAATGAAATTATTTGGGCAGGTGCAACCAGATATCGCCTATCTCGGCCAAAAGGATGCCCAGCAGGCGTTGGTGATCAAAAGAATGGCACGCGATCTTGATTTACCTGTTGATATCGTGATTTGCCCAACACTTAGGGAAGCAGATGGTTTGGCAATGAGTTCGCGCAACCGCTATCTTTCCAGCGAACAAAGATCCGTTGCGCCTTTGATATTTAAGTCTCTTTGTTTGTTAAAAGAAGAAATGGGTTTAGGGAAGCATAAATTGATTTCGCAATATCGGGAGGATTTGTTAAAGCGACTTGAAGCCATTCCAAAAGCTCTCATAGATTATATCGAAATTGTGGATGCAGATTCGCTTGAAGTTTTGCAAACGATGAGTGGCGCCTTGTTGGTTGCGGTAGCGATAAGGTTGGGTAATACCAGGTTGATTGATAACATAATTATAAACACCTCCGCCTGAAAAGGTGGTCATAATAAACGAGAATAGAACATGCCTCATCCCCTTTTTACTCCTGAAATAGAGCATTGCATCAGAAGCAATGACCCTGAAGCCATGCGGGAGTTTTCAGAAGCTTTGCATCCTGCAACCATTGCAGAGGCTTTGGATGGAAACTTCAAGGTTGAAGATACATGGCGCTTTCTCCAAGAAACTCCGATCGACAATCAAGCTGAGATCTTTTCCTACCTTCCCACCGAAGAACAAGTTCGCTTGGTGAAAGGGGTAGGCAGGCCTCATATGGCAAAACTTATCGAACGCATGTCGCATGATGACCGGGCTGCTCTTCTTAGGCATCTCGACCCCAGCGTTACCGAAGCCATTTTACGATTGATCGATGATGCTGAGCGCAGGGATATCGCTTCGTTGGTGAACTTCCCCGAAGATACTGCTGGCGCTATCATGACCACCGATTACGCATGGCTTCCCGCCAACATTACGGTGGAAGAATCTTTAGAACGATTAAGGCTGATGGCTCCCGATCGCGAGACGATTTATTATGTTTATCTCGTTGATGAAAATCGCAGACTTCAAGGCGTCGTTTCTTTGCGTACTCTCATTCTTTCTCCCAGAAAAGATATCCTCGCTGATATCATGGAAACCCAGATCGTTACTGTCAAAGTTACCGATCCCAAAGATAGGGTTGCCCAATCGATGGCGCGTTATGATCTTCTTGCAATCCCCGTCGTTGATAAGGAAGATAAACTTGTTGGTATTGTGACTCATGATGATGCAATGGATGCCGTGGTTTCTGCTGCAACTGAAGATGTTCATCGTATGGGTGGTATGGAGCCCATGAAAGATAGCTATCTGGATGCGAGCTTCACTCTTGTTTGGAAAAAAAGATCCGTTTGGCTTTCTTGCTTGTTCCTAGCAGAGTTATTCACCTTTACAGCGCTATCTTATTTTGAAGATGCCATTGCCCAAGTGGTGGTCTTGAGTTTATTTGTTCCTCTTTGCATTTCCACAGGTGGGAACTCTGGCTCGCAAGCAGCGACTTTGATCACCCGAGCCATGGCGCTTAATGAAGTGAACCGTAAGAACTGGTTTCGCATTTTCAAACATGAACTTCTAATGGGCCTAGCACTGGGCCTGACCCTTGGTGGCATTGGTTTTATCAGGGCGGCGCTAACCCCCGAACATATCCGCGGAAGTTCTCACCCTAGGCATGAAACCTTTAAAGTAAGAGTCGCTGAAAGTACACCATTACAACCCAATCAAGATGGAATATATGAGATCATTCCCAATACCGAGCAGGTCATTCATAGCGAAAAGTTTGAAAAAATCCGTCTGCCCGAAGCTGCAAAACTTAAGGAACCATCGCTCGAGGATGGGCAGCTTGTTTACGAATTCCCTAAGGGTTGCTCTTTGATCACGCCCGCAGTTGATCGCTGGAAACTTGCAGCAGTGATTGGGTTTTCTGTTGCGGGAATTTGTTTATGGGGCACCGTAGTAGGCTCTATGCTACCACTTGTATTTGATCGCTTTGGTATTGATCCAGGCATTGCATCTAGCCCTTTCGTTGCTACTTTTGTTGATGTGACAGGTATCGTTATTTACTTTTCCATCGCTGGTATATTCCTGGGTGACTTATTACTTTAACTTCGTAAATAATAAAAAAGCCTCTGCAAGGATCACCCTGCAGAGGCTTTTTTGTTGGTATCTTTCAACCTATCAAGTAACTACTTTGTGCTTAGGCAATATAGCCCTGCGAGTATCCAGCGGATCGGATTGATAACGCCATCCTACTACATGATCCTCGTGATAAAGTTCCAAGATAAACCAAGCCAGTTGTTCCTCCTCGATGAAAGGAATCGCAACGACTCCATTTCCAGGCGAAGCTATGAACATGCCCATGCTCTCGAGCTCTGCAACATCTTGACTGTATTTTGAACTCGCAGTTTCAGAATCGATCTGGGCTTCTTGCTTTGCTATGAACGCAGATCGATCTGGGCGCTCTTTGCGCTGGCTGATCTTGTTTAAACGGTGGTTGGCAAACTGCATTGCTAGGTAGTTTTCTCGTAGCGAGCGTATAACTTCAAGAAGGTAAGGCAGAGCTTTTATGGTTTGATCGTAAGACCAAACTTGAATGAGCTGCTGCTTGCGTTTTTTTCCTGGGTTGCGCTTCATGACTAGGCCCTCCCTAAGGTTAAAGGAAGAGAGAACGGCCAGAACATCCCTTTTGGGTACCGCCTCCTAGATTTTAAGCTTTAAGCTATTGATGTATTCTTGATAGCCACCTAAGTAAGATGAGTTAAGAAGAATAACACTTGGCAGGGTTCTGGGCCTGTACAAGCTTTGCATCTTTGCTTACACATAATTTTATTAGTCTGAGAGAAGAAAAAGTTCACATAAAAACGATAATTCTGAAAGTTTTTTTAAGAATTATTCCGACTGTACCCATTGGTTTTGCAATAATAATAACATGTTTACCTCTATCAAACTCGGATCACCATTTGGCATAAGTGTTTACATTCATCCAGCCTTTTGGTTGCTACCTATTTTCTATCTCTTTTCCAATCTTAGAGCGACCTCTTTATTTCATAGTATTTTAGAAGTAGCACTGCTATTTGCGGTTTTTTTCTGTGTCATCCTTCATGAATTTGGACATGCCCTTGCTGCCCGAATGTTTGGAATTCAAACCCGAGATATTACCATTTATCCCATGGGCGGAGTCGCACGACTCGAAAGAATGAGTGAAGATCCTTTTGAAGAGTTGGTGATTGCTCTTGCAGGGCCTGCAGTTAATTTAGTGATCTTTTTTCTGCTTTTACCCATCTGCATTCATTTTTCTGCAACCCCTTTTGATTTCGAAAATCTTACTCCTCCAAACAACCTTTCAGGTAGCCTAAACCATTACCTGCAAATGCTCATGCTTTCAAATCTCGGACTCTTGATTTTTAATCTTCTACCTATATTTCCCATGGATGGGGGGCGTGTGCTCAGGGCCTTACTGAATCTTGCTGTGGGCTTTTCCAATGCCACTATTGCCTCTGTTTTTTTGGGCAACCTTGGAGCAATTGTCTTAGTCTTCCTTGGCCTCTTTTCCTCGAATTACATTCTTGTTTTACTCGCTTTGTTTGTCTTTATTGCAGGCAGGCAGGAACTTCTCATGCTTAGGAACAAACGCAACATAGGCTCCAACTCTAATTTCACCTCTTCGGGACCCTCCACCTTTTCCTCTTTGACCTGGGACTCCCAACGAAAAACCTGGGTCTACTTTGACGCTAATCAGAAACCCCCTTTTTCTAACAACCCCTAATGACCCGCATAACCACTACAATCCATACCTTCTTCTTCATGCTTTTACTCCCACTGCTTTTTTCAATGCTAAGCCCATGCTCTATCGTGCCGATCTTTTAGATACGATAGTATTTCGGCATGGATTGCCGCGGCTTTTGGGAGGCAGGATGTCTGAAGCTTTAAGAAAAGAACTAAGATCCGCTTTAAATAAAGTCTCTCAGGCCTTTGATGGCTTGGGCGATTTTACCACTTTTTCTGCACTATCGCTTGCAACAATTTTTAAAAAACCCTCTACAGGAACCATGATTCCCATCTGCTTTAGGGTTGGCGTTCAAAGCGTTCCCGTGGTTGCTATCACTGGTATGTTCATTGGCATGGTTATGGCTATTCAAGTTTTTTCGCAGTTTCAATCATTAGGCATGGCAACGCAAATCGGACAGATCATCAATGTTTCCGTGATCAAAGAGCTTGGCCCGGTGCTTGCTGCAACGATGCTAGCAGGAAGAATTGGCAGTTCGATGGCTGCGGAGTTGGCGACCATGCGGGTCACGGAGCAAGTGGATGCTTTGATTTGTCTGGGCGTTAATCCATTGCATTATCTGGTTTTGCCCAGAGTGCTTGCTTGTGTATTATTGATTCCGATATTAACGGTATTGGCAAATTTCATGGGAGTATTTGGTGGCAGCATGGTCTGCACCGAAATATTCAAGGTAGACCCTTATCACTACTGGCAAAACTCCCGCGGACACATTCAAATTTGGGATCTCTCGGTTGGTTTGATCAAACCCATTTTCTTCGGGGCTGCTATCGCTCTTATTTCCTGCCATCGTGGTATGAATTCGCGAGCTGGCGCAGAAGGTGTTGGTAAAGCTGCAACCTCAGCTTTCGTCTGGTCGTTTATGTCGATATTGGTGCTCGACTTTTTCTTGGCGCTTTTCTTCAATAACTTACATCAAGCCATCTGGCCCGATAACTCCATTAAAACCTTTGGTCCCAAATAAGGATTACGCTTCGAATGGATTCTCCCTCCGCCAATCAGACTTTCCTTTCTTTGCAAAATGCGGGCATTGCGTTTAATGGTGTGGATATACTCCGAAACATCAACTTTGATATTCCCAAAGGGCAGACTCTTGTGGTGATTGGTGAAAGTGGATGTGGTAAAACAGTTCTTCTCAAACTTTTGATTTCCCTGTTGCAAGCTTCAACCGGGAAAGTTCTTTTTGACGGTCAGGATTGGTGCGCGCTTGATGACAAACGCACTAATGATCAACGGCTTCGATTCGGATTCCTATTCCAAGGAGCTGCACTTTTCGACAGCCTTACTGTTTTTGATAATGTCGCATTTGGGTTAAGGGCCCATTCCAAATGTGATGAAAAAGAAATCGAAAAACTGGTACTGATGCGCGTCAAGGAAGTTGGTATGAAGGAAAGTGTGCTCGGGAAAAAACCTGCAGAGCTTTCAGGCGGTATGAAAAAAAGAATAGGCCTTGCTAGGGCGCTTATCCTTAATCCAGAAGTCATGCTTTATGATGAGCCTACCACTGGGCTAGACCCCATCATGACCGATGTCATCAATGAATTGATCTTACAAACACGTAAAAATATGCCTGTTACAAGCATTGTTGTCACACATGAAATGCGTACCGTTAACAAAGTTGCTGACCGGGTTATTATGTTTTCGCCCCTCTCCAGATTAAAACCTAATGAGCCTCAGGTGATTTTTGATGGCACCACCGATCAACTGTTTAAGACTGCTGATCAACGGGTGCAACAGTTTATTCATGGCGAAGCCAAGGAACGCACGCAGGATTCTGATCATAACGCACATAGGGATGAAGCATCATGAGCAATCAAACAATGAAAGTACAAATTGGAATTTTGGTGCTGGGGGGTTTCCTGTTGTTGGGAACGCTCGTCATCATGTTTGGCAGTATTCCCGGGTTGTTTAAGTCCGTAAATCAGTATCAGGTAAGTTTCAATGATGCGCCTGGTATCTCTGCAGGGGCACCCGTAAGAAGATCAGGGGTTCGCATCGGGCAGGTTTCACACATCACACTCGATGATAAAAATGGACAGGTTATCGTTGTTCTCACCATCGAGCGTTCCTACAAAATCCGAAAATATGAACAACCTACTTTGGTAACGGGTTTGCTGGGGAACGATAGCAGCATCGATCTAATTCCCAAAGATGATGACATGATAGATCCGAATCGCGAGGAAGTCGCACTTGGAACCACGATCGAGGGGGTTCGGGCTGCGAATGTTGCAAGCCTGTTAAACCGCGCATCCGATATCGTGCCTAGTACGCAAGAAACACTTAATGAGATGAGCAAGTCGATTCAAAAGCTTGAGAAAATTGCACCCAAGGTTGAGGAAGCACTCAAGGAATTCACCACCACCGCAAAGAAAATCCAAGAAGTAGTTCCCGAAGTTAAAAAAACCCTCGATGAGTATAGCGCAGTTGCAAGGCAGTATAACCGCATCGGCGAGAGGGTTGATCTTTTGATTCAAGCGAACCAAGACAAGATCGTGAAAATAATTGATGTCGCTGCGGAAGATTTAAACAAACTCGGGAACATCTTGAATGATGAGAATCAAAAGCAAGTGAGTTCCATCCTTAAGAATGTACGCAAAGGCACCGAAGATATTGATCAACTTGCCAAGAATACAGATGAAATGATGAAGGAGTTGAAGTCTCTGGTGAAAAAGGTCAATGATCAATTCTCTGTAGTTGAAGAAATGATCAATGATATTTCTGTGCTGATTAAACCTTTTTCAAATAGAAGCGAATCGCTTGCAAAGAATCTTGATGAGATTCTCGAAAAAAGCGTGTTTACTATTTCTGATATAAGAGAACTAGTAAGAGTTATTGGTCAGGCAGATGGAACCATAAAAAGATTTCTAACTGACCCGGGCATTTACAATAATCTGGATAACGCTATTGGTGCGGTAACGCGTATGACCCCTAAGATTGAACGCGTTCTAAAGGATGTTGAAATTTTCACAGATAAGATTGCAAGGCATCCAGAATCAATTGGTTTGGGCGGAGTGGTCAGGCCTGGTAGTGGGTTGAAAGATAACCCCCCTAGTGCCAACCCTTTGATTCTTTCTCCCAATAAATAAATCACTTCCCTGGTTTTTGGAACAGGGAAGCATCGACCTTATCAAGAATCGTGTAAGAGATGTTTTTATTCTCGACAAATTTATTGCCTCCGAGGAAATGGGTTTCCTTGGATGCAAACTTAGCAGCACCAAAAGCCTGATAGTCTGAATATTGAACCCCTTTGAGTATCTCCACGCCTGATTGTTTTCCTTTTCGCTCTGCCTTGGTTAAAAGATTTGTTTCCTTGTCGAAAAAGAGTGAAACTTCGGGCCCCCCTGCAATTGATGCTTTAATCCCCATTACAGGGGTATTTCCAAGTTTGGATTCTCCCAAAGATGCAAGCTTGGCAGTCGGCCCCAAAAGAGGCACGAGATTAACCACCTGTAAGAAGTAACATTCATCCTTCAGTTCAACGATTTTTTCTTTTGATAAATCAATCGGAAACCCACTGACTATGCTCCATCCTTTTTCCTCTTCCATACACATGAGCAGATTTTCCTTGGTATCAAGTTTGATGTCTAGTTTGATTTTCGTAGGCAAAGAAACGATTAATTCATCGGTGAACTTCTGAGTTTGCCCAAAAAAGATGGTGCCCGAACTCGTGCGTTTGTATTGCTGGGCCTTAATGAGGGCCTCTTTTCCTCCATGAGCTTCAATCGCTTTCTTGATGCCTTCCTGTGCATCTTGTTGCGCAAAAGCAACAGAGTTGAAAAATAGCGCTGCACTAAAAAGAACAGTTGTTGCAAACTTTAAATTAGCCATGGTTTCTTTCTTTTAATCGAGTATTCTGAACCGCATCATCGTAGTAAAAACTTAGCATAAATCGTACCTCTACTTGTAGCCCAATTTAAGGATTATTTAAAGTGATGAAGTCAAGCGTAACCCTAAGTCTGGTAAATGAAGCACGAGGCGGGCCATTTGTCTATTGGTCGGATGTAAGGGAAGCCTGCAAAGAAGCGAAAGCTTTGGGGTTTACTGGAATCGAAGTATTCGCCCCGGGGCCCGAAGCTTTTGCAAAATCTGAAGCCGCTAAAATTGCAAGCGATCATGGGTTAAAAATTGCAGCATTGGGAACCGGGGGCGGCTGGGTTCTTCATCAATGGACTTTAACTTCGCCTGAGGAAAAGGTGCGAACCAATGCCCGGGATTTTATCGCACGCATGATAGAAGCAGGCGCCCCTTTTGGCGCACCAGCGATCATCGGGTCGCTTCAGGGCAGGCATAGCGAAGCGGTGGATCAGGCTAAAGCCCATGCTTATCTCGAGGAAGCGTTGATTTACCTTTCTCAAAAAGCAAAAAGTGTGGGCACTGTTTTACTTTTTGAACCCCTCAACCGGTATGAATCCAACCTGATTCGCACGGTTGAAGAAGGTATGGTATTAATTTCTAAGGTGGGAGAAAGTGGTTCCCTTAAGCTTTTATGTGATTTGTTTCACATGAACATTGAAGAAACAAACATTGCTGAAGCACTTAGAAAATGTGGTGCAATGGTCGGGCATGTGCACCTTGCAGATTCCAACCGAAAGCCTGCGGGATTGGGCCATACCGATTTTCAACCGATCGCAGCAGCCCTAAAAGATATCGCCTACCAAGGATTTATTTCTGCAGAGGCATTGCCCTTGCCTGATTCATCGAAGGCTGCGAAACACACCATCGATTGTTTTAATCGTTACTTCAAAGGTTGATCAGGTTTTGAATCTACGGGGTTTGGTGCGGGTAATGGCTTGGGATTTAATTTCTTTTCCAAGGGTGGCACCTCATTTTCAGACTTGGTTGCTGGGGCCCATTTCCCATCTACTCCAAAGTATTTAGGGTCACCGAGTGGTGAACATTGGTGTTTGCATGGCAGCTTGATTAATTGTTCCAAAGCTTCCGAACTATTGATCCATTCAGTAGGAACTTTTTCTCCTGCGATTTGAAACAGATCGTCTGTTTGCAGAAAATTTGCGATATCCACCACAGATATCCACATGACCCCTAAGACTTGTAGATACTGTACAACGCTTGCTGAAAGAATATTCTGGGCGTTAACCACATCTGCAAAAGTAAGGGTATCACTATCGCCCACTTTAACTTCCGCATGAAATCTTTCAAACAAACCACGATAGGTTCGAATCTGATCCGGGAGTATTTGATCACGATAATACCCAAGCAACACTCTGCTGTTTTCATAGCGTTCAAATGCTTCTGCAAGATCCGAAGTGAGTTGATTACGCGCTTTGTGTTTGTTTTCGGAAGCTGAGACCATCTGGCTTTCAGCCTGCAATATATTTCCTTGATTGCGATTCCAGATGGGCACCGGCATACCAACCTGCACGGAAGGCGACAACGCATTTGGTGGCGCGGTAAAATCTTTTTGCATCATTATGCGCACTGTTACATCAGGTATAGGAGTTATCTGTGCGAGTTTTAACAAGGCTTGAGCTTTTAACAAATCAAATTCCGCAGTTGCTACATTGGTATGCAACAGGGTAACGCGCTTGACGCACTCATCGTATTTGTAAACAGGAATGGGAATATTTATATTCCCTGCAAGTTGCGAAAGCGGAAGCCCCGGTACACCCATGGCTGCGGTCAATTGTTTCCAGGCACTGGTATAGCGATTTCTAGCTTGAACAAGCTGCCCATACGCCTGCAATGCAAGCACTCGAATTTGAAATGGTTCGTAAGGTGCTGCAAAACCACCTTTATTTACCTGTTCGATGATGGTTTCGTACACCTCACCAGAAAGATTCGCCAACGCTTTCGATACTCGAATATTCTGATCTGCAACTAATACTGCAAAGTAGCCATTGCGTACTTCTCGCGAAAGATCTGTTTCAGCTTTTCGCAATGAAAGTTCAGTGATTCGAACATCCATCAATGCTGCCTGCCTAGCGGTAGGCAACTTGCTTGCGGTTACAATAGTCTGTTGGATGTACCCACCTTGGTACCCTGCAGTACCATTGGTCTGCATGGTATCTCCTTCGTAGCCAAAATCTGGGTTGGGATAAAGGCCTGCTTGAATTGCGGAACCTCTTGCAGCAGCGACGGCTGCAACCGCCTGCTTAATTTTAGGACTTGAAGTAAGTGCAATTTTCTGCAGATCTGAAAGGGAGTAAGGTTTTCCATCGGGCCCCGAGGCCAACACTGGTTCTGGAGCCATTACAGGAAGGGGCGGATACAACTTGGCTAGAATTTCCTTACGCTGAGCCATGTTTTCTTTGGTAAATTTAGGGAGTTTAATGGGTGGTTCTTGAGCGCCTGGAAGGTCGGGTGGGACCATTAAACGATCTTTTGAGGAGTTCGGGTCTGCTTGATATCTGGTAAACTCCAAGCTCTCATCAATTTTATTATCAACTGATTTTGCTTTACTCGATTTAAGGTCTTGGTTCGATTTAGGAGTTTCGGATTTTTTTTCGAAATGGGTCAACGGTTCTAAATCGATTACTTCTTTAGAGCGCTCGCAAATCGAATGATCCATCAATTCATGAACATTATAAAGGCAACCCGAGCCCGCTAGAATAAACAAGCAAAGAAAGAGGCTTCGAATTATCGAAAAAACCTTTAGCATAAAAACCCTAAGGCATAATAAAAAGATACATAAGATATATCGGTTATTAGGGCTCAATAGCTGAGAGAATTGAAAACCAATTAAATTGGATCAAGATAGGCGGTCTGGGTTTGAGTTTGGAGAAAATAGAGAAGCAAAATTACTTGGTCATTGACCAAAGGATGGATGAAAACTCACCCGAGGTGGATTCTAGGCCTTCTAAGGCTTTTCGGATTAGTTTGAGTGATGGGTTATCCATTAGCTTCCCCTGACCATGTTTTTCAATCAGAGGGGTCAGAGTTTTTATTGCGTGCCCAAAAGATTTAGTTTCAAAATGCTGCAGTGCTGTTTCATATAGAATTTTATTTTCTTTCCATTCGCTGGTTGCGGATGAATCCTTACATTCAAAAATTTCCACAGGCAAAGAAACGCCCGGGAACATCGCCTGCCCTAATCTTCGTGTGGGAAAGTTTGCTGGAAGTTTTGCTTTAGAAGCTGCACTGATAACCAAAGGCAAACCCAGTAATTTGGTAGAGGCTTCTAATCGGCTTGCAAGATTTACGGTAAGGCCCATGGGCCCGTATTTGAATTTTCGCTTGCTGCCTGTATTTCCAACCAGTGCAATTCCGGTGTTGATACCAATTCCCAGACCAATGGGAAAATCACCCAAAAGATGGCTCCATCTTTTGCAGACATCGGGAAACCCGTGGTGCATCGCAAGTGCGGCTTTGCAGGCGCGTTCCACATGATCGGGTTGTTCGACCGGGGCATTCCACATGGCAAGGATTCCATCCCCCGCATAATCAACAATAACACCGCCTTCAATTTGAATTTGTTCGCTGAGGTGTTCCATGATGTCTTGAAGAAGCATGCAGATTTCAGAGGGCTTTAAGATGTTAGAAAGAGCGGTAAAGCCTCTTAGATCAGAAAACATTGCAGTTATTTCCTGCTCTCTTCCTGCAAGTAGGTTTGGGTTTCTATCTAATTCCTGAGCTAATTCAGAAGAAAAGAATTGTTCGAATTGAGCCTTGGATTTGGTTGCCCTTTCCCGAACTATTCCTGCGCCCACAGTACTTGCAAGCATTTGCACTAATTGCGCCTCGAGGCTGGTGATACCGCCCTTGGCAATAATGTTTTTGCTTCGTGCACCATACAATGCCCCAATGATATTATCATGAACATCCAAAATAGGCGAAATGACTGCAGCTTCCAGATTTACCAAAGACTGACCTTTTTCTTCAAGGTTGGATAAATCCTGAAAGAAGGTTTTTTTCTGTTCTACCACATTCTTGACCAAGGTTGTGCTGTAGCGAACTGAAACATTTTCATTAGCGGTATAACATCCGGAAATAACCCACTTATCATTTGTAAGCAACAGAACCATGCCAATATCGAGGTCCGCCATTTCCACAAGTTGCTTTGCAATTTGATTGTTGTAAGGTTCCCCCACGGATAATTCTGCTTGCAGTTTATTGATGTTTTCGAGGGCTTTAAGGATTTTACCTATGACAGCAGGAGCAGATTGATTATCTAAATTTATGGCGTTGGATTGATTGTCAAGAAAACGCGAATTAGAAGGGAATTCGAAATTGATCTCAGGGACTGTGGGAGATTTCTGAATTCCTGGTTTGTTGGGGGAATAAAAGACAGTGCTGGCTTTTTTTTCCCTGCTGAAAAAGTCGGAAGGATTACCTTGGTTTCCTGACTGGATAAAGATACTGGTACCCCCGATAACGAAATGATTTGGGGTTGCAAACTCAGCAGTAGATCCAGGAGCCAAGCTTTTGCCATCTTCAAAAACAATGGTATTTCCCGAGCTGATATTGCTGAGCAGGAAATTAATGCCCTGCCCAGCCTCGATACAAAAATGCGTCCGCGATACTGCAGGGTCTTTGATTATCAGGGCGTTTCCCTCACCAGAAGGCGCCCTACCTCCAAATAATTTCCCCTCAGAATGCTCGAACGAAGCATCTTGAGTGGTGTTTTTTATCTGGATTTTGAACATGAAAGAATACCTTTAATAATTTGACAACCAAAGATGGCATCAAACCAACGGCGTACGATGAAAATGAACATGGAGCCATTTTCCATCCTTGCATTCCCAAACCCGAGTTTCCGCAGATGCTGCAGTTATGGGCGATCCGCTTGCATTTAGTTTTTGCACCAATCGTACATAAGCAATCACAGCCATATCGCCTTTATGATGCACAACAGGATGGCACATCGTGGTTTGCACTTTGGTTTTAGAAGACCCAAGATCAAAATAATATTTATGGAATTCGAGACCTTCAACCACTTGGCCTGGTGCTTCGGGTTCGATTGCTGTGATTTTTGCATCACACAGATTCTTGTAGGTTTTCCAATCAGCGTTGGCGATGCTATCCAAAAGCTTTTGGTTCAATGCAATCAATTCTTCAGCAATCTTACTTTCGTTCATCAAATTCTCCTTTTAATTATTTTCACACCTAGCGGGCAAAAACACCAGATTTTAATTGGGTAAATAACAATCCCAGTTCCTTGATTTGAAAATGTGCATTCAATCCACTTGGATTGGGCAGCACCCAAAGCTTGGCCCCTGAAATAGTATCTTCCTGAAGCCCCAATTTAGCCTTGGGTTTCTTGAAGGCAGTACGATAAGTGGTAATGCCAAGAATTGCAACTGCTTCCGGCTTATACTTTGCAATTTTTTCAGAAAGTATCTCTGCTCCTTTTTGAAGTTCGTTATCCTCGACTTCATCAGCGCGCGCAGTCGCACGGTTCACCAGGTTTGTAATACCGATGTTATCAAGCAAAAGAAGGTGTTGTTCAAAGGGCGAAAAAAGCCTTGGCGTAAAGCCTCCTGCAAATAGTGCGGGCCAGAATCTGTTTCCCGGCCTGCCAAAATGTTTTTCAATGGCTGCGGTATACAAACCCGGATTGATGCCACAAAACAACAGCTTGATTCCAGGCGCAATGACATCAGGAATTTGCTTGTTTGCAGCAAGGGCGATTTGGTCCTTGGAGGGCTTCCAAAATCCGAGGGGCATTTCCATTTCAAATACCAAAAGAATTAGGGAAGTGGGGCGGGTGTAAAGTAATCCGTTCCTTCAATCGGAAGGTTGAACATGGTGGTTTTTCCCATGATGGATTCAGATTCGCCTAGGATGAGAGAACCAGTATCCTTGATAGCGCCCCGGAGTTTTTGAAAAATCCCAGTGATGACTTCAGGGGCAAAATAAATAAGGGCGTTACGAAGAAGAATAATATCGAAGGGGCCGCCCAGAGCATAAAACCCCTCGAGTAAATTAACCTGCTGAAACTTGATTTTTAGGCGCAAGTCTGCACGAATCTGGTATTGGTTGTCCGGGGTTTCGAAGAAATATTTATCTTTAAGGGGTGTCGGAAGTCCGCGAATGACTTCAAATCTTGAGTATATTCCTGATCTTGCCTTGGTTAGCGCATTTTCTGAAACATCCGTCGCAAGTAAAGAGATGTTCCAATTTTCCAATTCAGGGAAATCTTCCATAAGCTGCATTATGATTGAATAAGGTTCCTGACCAGTAGAGCAGCAAGCTGACCAAATTTTAATGGTATGAGAGTAAACATTCTCTTTGATCAATTTTGGAATGATGTTGTTCTTCAAATTTTCAAAGACTCTGGGCCCCCTGAAAAAACTCGTTTCTTGAATGGTCATGTTTTCCACAACCAAATTCCCCAACGCAGAGTAAGGGTTGATTTTTATTTCTCTTGCAAGCTCATTCACATTCGTAATTTTCAGCACCTCGCAAACCGGATTGAGTCTGTTTTCGATCAAATACTCTTTTCCCTCGCCCAGATCATGGCCAAGTTTGATTTTGAGAAAATCAACAAAAATGCGATAGTTTTCCTGAGTAATGCTTGCACTGTCAAATTGCATTGAATTATCCGAATAATGAAATTATTAAAGAGCTTGTTTTTGATTCAGCCGAGTCATAATTGCTAAAGCAAGGTCATGAATGGAAAGTGCTTCTTCTGCCAATCCTTCTTTATAGACACTGCCTGGCATTCCCCAAACAACGCTGGTGGCCTGATCTTGAACCAGAATTTTACCCCCGGCTTTGTGAATTACCTTGCATCCCTCTAAGCCATCCTGCCCCATGCCTGTCAATATAACGGTCAGGGCACTCGCTCCATATATTTTAGCAACCGATCTCAACATCGGATCAACCGCTGGCCTGCAATAATTTTCTGGTGGATTCTGATTTAATCGCACTTTATTACCTGCTAGGCATGGTTCTAGCACCATGTGATAATCCCCCGGGGCAAGCAAAAACTTTCCTACAATAAGGGTGTCGCCATCAATCGCTTCGGTAACAGCATGCTTTGTCTGGGTGTTTAAATGATCCGCTAGGCTTTTGGTAAAACCTGCGGGCATATGCTGGGTGATGATTGCAGGAACAGGTAAAGGAGGAAGGGCCGTTAGTAATATTTTGAGTGCTTCTGGGCCGCCTGCAGAAACCCCGATTGCTAAGATTTTAGGCGTGACGGATTTTATATTTTCTTTGAGTACTTTTTTTGCAGCTTGGGGCAAGTTAAAAACCCCACTGGTCGATTGGTTCTTTTTAAAAACAGCTTTGAGGCGAGGCAACAAATCTTTTTTTAACAGTTCGATGGTTTCTTCTGCTGACCCTGTGGAAGGTTTGCAGAAATAATCATCCGCACCCAGGGAAATTGCATCAAGGGTAATAAGGCTTCCTTTTTGCACCAAGGAACTAAACATGATGATAGGTAATTCGGGATTTTTCTTTTTAAGTTCAGCAAGAACCTCAAGCCCGTTCATTATTGGCATATCCACATCAAGAATCACCAAGTCAGGCTTTAACTTTAATGCCAGCTCGACTCCTTCTTTTCCATCACAACCTGCACCCACGAGATTAAAATCCGGATCAGATAAAAGCACGGTTTTTAAGGTTCTGCGTATTACTGAAGAATCATCAACAATTAGCACACGAATTAAAGGCATAAATTATCCTACTAAAACAAAAATGTTAATTGCCAACATATAATTGATAGCAATTAACATTATAGGTTTAATCAGTGCCTTAAGCAAAAAATTCATTAAACCTTTATCAATCCTTATTCAGCAAAGATTACAAAGCCTTGGTTTGAAATGTTTTTACCAGTTGCTCTAATTCGGAAGCCATCGAATCTAGGCCCATTGCAGCTTTCTCTAACTCAGTTGCACCTTTAGAAGTACTCTGGGCAGCCTCTGCAAGCCCTGTAATATTCTTGGCAATTTCAGTGCTACCCATAGCTGCATCCGCAACATTTCGGGTGATTTCTCGAGTCGTTGCTGCCTGCTCTTCCACCGCGCCCGCAATCGTATTTTGAATCTCATGAATTTTATTGATGATATTGCGTGTCTTTTCGTTGGAACTTACCGCTTCACGGGTGTCCGACTGAATCCCTTCTATTTTAGTGCGGATATCTTCGGTCGCTTTCGATGTTTCCTTGGCAAGTTCTTTTACTTCGCTAGCTACTACTGCAAAACCTTTGCCAAATTCTCCTGCTCGGGCGGCTTCTATACTTGCGTTCAATGCAAGCAAGTTTGTCTGCTCAGCAATCGAGGTAATCACTTTAATCACATTTCCAATGATGGTGCTATTTTCGCCCAATCTTAGAACTGCTTTATTACCTGTTTCTGCAATTGTTACAGCTTCGTTTGCAACCTGCGCTGCTTGTTGCGCCTGCTTCGCTATTTCCCTGATCGTTGCGCCCATTTCCTCTGCTGCCCCTGCAACGGATTGAATATTTACGCTCACTTCCTCTGCAGCACTTGCAATGGCATTGGCTTGGGCAGAAGTTTCGGTGGCGTTGGCAACCATACCACGACTGACCTGCCTTTGGTTGGAAGAAGAATGGATCAACTTTTGGGCATTACCCGAAATTAAAACGATGGCATTGTTCATACCCGAAACAGCTTTGGAAAGGGATTGCGACATTGCTCCCAATTCCCCCTGCCCTTGGATTTCAACAACCGATGCAAGATCGCCTGAAGCAAGTTTATCAAGTCTTGCGCTGCTAGTGCGAATAGGCACGGTAATCCCCTTCCCAATGTACCAAACAAGCAGGAACGACAATGAAAGAGCCAGTGCGGAAAGCAGTAGCGAATAGAACCTATCGTACTTAAACTTGGCAATTCTTTTGTTAAGTAATTCTTCAAGTTCAATAGAGCAGACATCCCAGAGAATAAATGAATCCTCCAGAGCATCGCTGCCTGCTTCTAGAATTTTTGGGTCAGCTTTGGTAAATTGCTCAGGCTTGATGTTTGTGAGCAATTTCACGAAGTTATCTGTGCTTTTCTTTAGCTTTTCAGTAGGGGAAGGTAGATTTTTATGCAGTGTTTCGGACTTCCCATAAAAATTATTATCTTCATTAAGCGCGGTTTCGATACTCGCAAAAATCCGATCGATATCACTCTGCGAAAAGAGAGTCAACTGCGCAGTAAGTGCTGTTTTATCATCTTCTTTCTTAGAACCACTTTTAACTGCTGAGCTATAAAGCGAAAGCAAAGTTGAAATTCTTTCCTGCGCTTGTGGTAAAGCAACCAAGCTAACATCCACCATGTAAAAAGAATCTAAATCCGGATCTAGAATAAGGTTGGAGGTATCACCCAAATGCGTGATCATGGTGCGTACAATTTTAATAAGGTTATCATGTTCAGCCTTACAAATATCTACAGACAAAGTTTGCCAAGATTTTCGTAGTTGATCCCATTTCTTTGATAAATTATCAATCTTTGCATCATCGCGTTTTCTTTTGCTAAGCCCATCTTGAGTGAACTGTAAAACCGATCCGAGTTCCTTATCCATGCCTTCTAAGGTGCGTAGCGCAGAATCCAATACTCCTTGTTCTTTGGCAACAATTGCATTCGAAGCAGCATCGCCAGCAAGAACTGTAATTGCAGCATTCTTGTGAATTAAGAGCGCTTTCAAGATTTTTTCCAGTGGCTTCTGGAATGTGTTCCCTTGCTTTTCTAGCACTGCAAAATCAATGCGATCCTGTATGCCATCGATTGTAAAATACAGCAGTACGGAAATGGGAAGTAAAAAACTAGCAGAAATAAGAAGAAGCCTTTGTAGAATATTCATGATAAACCCTCGCTTTAAAATTCGTTGTTTCTCAGGTAAAATTAAACCCTATGCTTATGTATCTGTTGAACTACTATGCTTTTATCTGAAAAGTTTTTACGATCTTTTCTAATTCTGAAGCCATCGCATCCAACCCCAACGCTGCTGTTTCCAATTCAGTTGCACCTTTAGAGGTACTTCGGGCAGCTTCTGCAAGCCCGGAGATATTCTTGGCGATTTCCGAACTACCAGTTGCTGCATCCGCTGCATTCCTTGTGATCTCTCGAGTAGTTGCTGCTTGTTCTTCCACTGCGCCCGCAATCGTATTTTGAATCTCATGAATTTTGCTGATGATATTGCGAGTCTTCTCGTTCGAACTTACTGCTTCCCGGGTATCCGATTGTATCCCCTCTATTTTCGTTCGAATATCTTCGGTCGCCTTGGCAGTTTCTTTGGCTAGTTCTTTTACTTCACTTGCTACCACTGCAAAACCTTTACCAAACTCTCCCGCTCGGGCAGCTTCTATGCTTGCGTTCAATGCAAGCAGGTTTGTCTGCTCTGCAATCGAGGTGATTACTTTAATCACATTACCAATGATGTTGCTATTTTCGCCCAACCTTAGCACCGCTTTATTTCCTGTTTCTGCAATGCTAACAGCTTCATTAGCAACCTGCGCTGCCTGCTGTGACTGCCTGGCGATTTCCCTGATGGTTGCGCCTATTTCCTCTGCAGCACTTGCAACGGATTGTATATTCACGCTTACTTCCTCTGCAGCACTTGCAATGGCATTGGCTTGAGCGGAGGTTTCGGTAGCGTTGGCAACCATGCTTTTGCTGACCATTTTTTGGTTGCTGGAGGAGGTAATCAATTTTTTAGAATTGCCTGATATCTGAACAAAGGAGTTGTTTAATCCCCTTCCTATGTACCACACAAGGAAGAACGAAAGAATCAAAGCCAGAGCCGAAAGCGATAAGGAGGAAAGCCTGTCTTTCTGAAACTTGAGAATTCTCAATTCCAACAACACTTGAAGTTCACTAGAGCAGGTATCCCAAAGGTTAAAAGAATCTTCCAAAGCGTCATTGGCTGCTTCTAGAATTTTTGGGTCAGCCTTAGTAAGTTGCTCCGCCTTAAGTGATGAAAGAAGCTTGGTAAAGTTACCAGTAGACTTCTTAAATTTCTCCAAAGGCACACTGATGTTCTTTTGCAAAGACTCCGACTTACCATAAAAATTATTGTCTTCATTAAGCGCGGTATCGATGCTAGAGAAAATCCTATCTAAATCACTTTGCTGGAATAGGGCGTTTTGGATCGCAAGAGCTAACTTGTCTTCCTGATCCTTTTCCCCATTTTTAATCAGCGAATTATAGATGGTAACCAAAGTTGAAATTCGTTCCTGAGCGCTTGGTAAAGCAACCAAACTTACATCAACCATGTAAAAAGAATCCAGATCCGGATCAAGAATAAGATTAGAGGTATCGCCCAAATGAGTAATCATCATACGAACAATCTTGATCAGATTATCATGCTCATTTTTGCAAGCCTCGGGGGTCATAGTCTGCCAGAACTTCCTACACTGATCCCATTTCCTCGAGAAATTCTCAACCTTGGCTTCTTCTCTTTTCCTTTTTGCAAGGCCATCCTGATTAAATTGTAAAATGGTGCCAAAAGATTTTTCAAGCACTTCAAGATTTCGCATTGCCGAGTCCAAAGTTGCTTCCTCTTTGGTTGCAGTTGTCAAGGCGGTGGCATCGCCAGCTAGTACTGAAAGACTTGCATTTTTATGAACCAGCAAGGATCGTAGTATTTTCTCTAAGGGCTTCTGAAAGATATTTCCTTGTTTTTCAAGGCCCGCAAAATCAATGCGATCCTGAATTCCATCGACTGTGAAGTAAAGCAGCACAGAAATTGGAAGCAGGAAACTTGCAGAAATAAGAAGGAGCCTTTGCAGAATACTCATACTAAAATCTCGCTTTGCTTTTCTTTAACGGACAAAGATTTATCTTCAAGGATTTGTTCAATGTCCAAAATATGTAGTAACTTGGTTTCAACCTTGTAGGTGCCTGTGATAAAGCGCCTGATTTCTATGGGCAGTGTTTCAGGAGGAATTTCAAAATTATCCTTTTGCACCACAACCACATCTGCCACCGAATCAACTTGCAAACTGTAAAATTCATCTCGAAGCTTAAGTATTATATTCATGCAATACTTGGCTTCCATGGTCGGTAATCCAAGTTGCTGACGCATCCTTACTGCAAGAACAATGTTACCTCGAAGATTGATAAGCCCATTGAAAGCCAAGGAAGCCAAAGGCACCTCGGTTACTTCAAGAGGGCGTAGTATTTCCTGAACATCCTCAATGAGAATTCCAAATAGTTTACCATCAATGGTAAAGGTGGCGTAAGAAAGTTCCCTGCTCAAGATAAGACCTCCAGTTTTTTAACAGTGAGGGCTAAAAGCACGCCTAAGTCAACAAATTCGGTGATTTTCCCGCTGACAACACCTGTTTTTTTAATTCCATACCCAGTGCTATCACCATTGATTTTTATCGATTCATAAACAGTATCGAGGATTTTCTCAACAGCCAATCCCACATATTTTCCTGCATCCTTATGAACGACAACCTGAATTTTTCGGGTTTTATCCTGGATCTCTTCGCCAACTTTGATACCCAAAATATTTCCTAGATTGTAAATTGGCATGATGCCTTCGCGATATTGAACCAAGTGCATATCGCCTGTCTTTTCCAATTGGTGAGGCCTAAATTCTTCCAACCTGACCACCTGCTCTAAAGGAATTGCAATCTGACTTTCACCACCTGCACTAACCAAAAGAAGGCCTTCACCTGCACTTTGGTTATCAGCTTTAATTTCATCCTGTGCTGAAAGATCTTTAATTCCCAGATCGCGAATTTTTGGTAAAACTCTTCCCAGCCTAGCCACACCTGAAACATCGAGGATGATCTGCACTAATCCATCGCCCATGATGGTCACCCCAGCAAAACAACCCACGCCTTTCAACCTTGAAGGAAGAGGCTTAACCACAATTTCATTGGTATCCTTTACCGAATCCACCAAGAGGCCAAACTGCCTGTCTTCAGCTTGCAAAATCACCAGATGATTGGGTTGCGATTGGTTGTCAGACTTTCCTTTGATTTGTAGCAATTCAGCTAGATTGACCAAGGGAATAAGTTTGCCACGGAATCGATAAACAGGTGTTTCGTGTACATACTCAATGCCACCAACCTTACTATCATCCTTTAATCTGAGCAGTTCGGTGATATGGGTTTGGGGGATGGTAAAGCTTTGGCCAGCAGCAGTAATACTAAGTGCTTTAATGATCGCAAGGGTAAGGGGAATGCGCAGGTGAATCGTAGTGCCTTTATTCACTTCGCTTTGAATATCAATCATACCACCAATTTTTTCGATATTGTTTTTTACAACATCCATCCCAACGCCTCTGCCTGATACACTGGTGATTTTTTCAGCAGTCGAAAAGCCCGGAAGGAATATCAACTGCAATACCGAGTTATCGCCCATGTGCGACAACTGATCAGAAGAGAGCAGTTGTTTTTCAAGTGCTTTTGCTTTGACCCGGTTAAGATCGATACCTTTTCCATCATCGGAAATCACAACATTAACACGGCCACTTTCGTGATAGGCACGAAGCAAAAGAGTGCCTTCAGGTTTTTTATTGGCCCGGGCCCTGCCTTCGGGAGATTCAATACCATGGTCGATGGAATTACGAACAAGATGAGTTAAGGGATCTTTAATAGCCTCAATTAGTGTTTTATCAAGTTCGGTGTCTGCGCCCTGCATTTGCAGGTTGATTTGTTTACCCAGTTTGAATGCAACCTCACGAACCATGCGCGGGAATTTGTTCCATACATTGGATATGGGCTGCATTCTGGTTTTCATCAATGCTTCCTGCAGTTCAGAAGTCACCAGATTAAACTGCCTTGAAGCCATCTGAAGCATTGAATCGTTCAGCCTGGTGGAGCATTGCAGCAATTGATTACGCGATAAAACCAACTCACTCGCAAGAGACATGAGTTTGTCGAGAATATCAACTGTAATTCGCACTGAGGAATCGGAAAGCGCAGAAGCCACCTCCTTATGTGGTTCTTCAACTTTTTCCTTTGGAGCAGCAACAGGTGCAGCGGGTTTTTCCATGACTAAAGTTGCTGGAAATACAGTCGAAGTCAAAGGCTTTACTGCATCTGAAAACGAACTCCCAGCATCCTTTGGAAACACCATCGTTGGGGCAAAAACAGGCGTTGGACTTGGCTTGATTTCGTTAGGTAGAGTTTTAGCGGGAATATTAGGAATGGTTGGTTTAGTGCAATCGTTAAGTGTTTTAATAATAGATTCTGAATCGGATTCGCCTTCGTTTTGATTCGATTCAAGGCTTGAAAGAATAGCCCTTGTGCCATCGATTGCGGCTAAGAGTGCGGAAGTAATAAGTGCGGTGGGTTGAAGAGAGCCATCGCGTATTTTGCTGAG
>Ga0209190_1000204_pt1 | contig 42701 bp, 52 predicted proteins | sample M_140205_XF_Meta_FD_187315 | JGI IMG/M metagenome (GOLD analysis project Ga0209190, IMG submission 187315) | Freshwater microbial communities from Lake Montjoie, Canada to study carbon cycling - M_140205_XF_MetaG (SPAdes) (version 2) | ecosystem: Environmental > Aquatic > Freshwater > Lake...
CTGGTACGGCAGCATTAGTTACAACGTCTACACAAACAGACCAAATTAATCGGTTCATTACACAGGCTGAGCAGCGCATCTATAACTCGGTGCAATTCCCATCATTGCGTAAAAACCAGACAGGGACAGTCACGGGTAACAACAAGTACCTGTCTTGCCCTGATGATTTTTTAGCGCCTTACTCTTTGGCTATTTACCCTTATGGCGGTGGGAGCTATACGTATCTTCTTAACAAAGATGTGAACTTCATGCGTGAGGCGTATCCTAGCCCTACTGATACGGGGACACCAAAATACTACGCGCTATTTGGCCCCACTGTTTCCGGGGCCACCATCACCAACGAGTTGAGTTTTATCCTCGGCCCTACGCCAGACACCGCGTACTCAGTAGAACTCCACTATTACTACTATCCAGAGTCAATCACCACTGCCTTGACTACTTGGCTGGGTGATAACTTTGATACCGTATTGTTGTATGGCGCTTTGGTAGAAGCGTACACCTTCATGAAAGGTGAGCAGGATTTAATCGCGTTGTATGACGGCAAGTACAAAGAAGCACTTGCGTTGGCTAAACGACTCGGAGACGGTATGGAAAGACAGGATGCGTACCGTAGCGGTCAATTTAGGCAGGTGGTCACATGAGCATAGTCCAGACCCAAACTACCAGCTTCAAGAAGGAGTTGTACACGGCTGTCCACGACTTGTCCACAGACACGATCAAGATTGCGCTGTATACGGGTAATGCGGATTTGAATGAGGCTACTACGGTTTACAGTGCTACCAATGAAGTCTCGGGTACAGGCTACACGGCTGGCGGTCAGGTCATGACAGGGGTGGCTATTAGTTCATCTGGTTCTGTAGCCTACGTAAACTGGAGCAACGTGTCTTGGACAGCAGTTTTGACTGCCCGGTGTGCTTTGATTTACAACGCATCCAAGGGTAATAAGTCTGTGGCGGTTCTGGACTTTGGGTCTGACAAAACATCGACCACCACGTTTACAATCACGATGCCCGCTAACACCTCAACCACTGCACTTATTAGGAGTTCAAATTGATTGTTACCACCACCAAAGGCGACATGGACGATTCCCAGCTTGAGAAGCGGGAAGGCACAGTCGATAATGAAAATGAACTGACATCATGGGTCGAGTATTGGCTTGATGGCGAGTTGGTTCACCGATCAGCGCATGTGACGTTGAAAAAAATGCCGGGATTTGCCGGTGCTGAAGTTGCTACTTTTTAAGGAAATATCATGGCAAATACCCAAACAATGGTCACTTCGTTCCTTGGCGAACTAATGCTAGGCCAACACCAGCTTGGAGCTTCTACTATTGTCTCGCGCACTAGTTTGACTGCACCTACCACGGATACGGTAAAAGCGGCGTTGTACCTTGCTTCGGCTACGATCAATGCTGCTACTACTGTGTATACAACTACGGGTGAGGTAACAGGAACCAACTACACCGCTGGTGGTGTGACGGTAACTAATGCAACGGCTCCAACTTCTACCAACTCGTCTTCCACGGCGGGCGTAGGGTATTGGACTCCCTCAGCGAGTATTGTGTACACAACCGTGACACTAGCTACTTCTTTTGATTGCGTGTTGATTTACAACTCTACACAGAGCAATAAGGCTATCAGTGTCCACACATTTACTGCGCAGACTATTACTGCTGGTACGTTGACATTAACAATGCCTTCTAATACCACTACGACTGCCCTGCTTCGCTTGGCAACAACCTAATAGTGGGGCGCGGCTATATGCCGTGTAGGCCATGTTTGGTATAACCCCTTTTGCCGGAGCGCCATTTGGCGCTACTGGCGATACCGCTATAGTCCCAACTCCGGGTACATGGGGGTATGATACTTGGGGGTCTAATCCTTGGGGCGGGGTTGTTGGGACTACGATTGCGCTCACTGGCGTACAAGCGTCTGGTGCTGTCGGAACTGTAACTACCTCCCAAGCTTTTTCTAAAGCGCTCACTGGAGTACAAGCATCCGGCGCTGTTGGTACAGTCGTCGCATCTCAAGCTTTTTCTAAAGCGCTTACGGGAGTCCAAGCATCTGGTGCTGTCGGGACGATTGTTACTTCCCAAGCTTTTTCTAAAGCGCTCACTGGAGTACAAGCATCTGGTGCAGTTGAAACAGTCACAGCATCTCAAGCAGTTTCTAAAGCGCTTACGGGAGTTCAGGCAGTAGGCTTAGTAGGTTCCGTCACAGCATCTCAAGCAGTTTCTAAAGCACTTACAGGTGTTCAGGCATCCGGTGTTGTTGGAACGGTTGTTACTTCCCAAGCAGTTTCTGTTGCACTCACTGGCGTCCAAGCATCCGGTGCTGTCGGAATAGTTACCGCCTCACAAGCTGTTTCTAAAGTACTCACGGGAGTACAAGCGTCTGGTGCTGTTGGAACCGTCACAGTATCACAAGCAGTTTCTAAAGCGCTCACGGGAGTACAAGCGGCGGGACTAGTTGGCACGGAGAGTGTCAATATATCTTTAGCTTTAACAGGTGTTCAAGCCACGGGTAACGTTGGTTCAGTCACTGCCTCACAAGCAGTTTCTAAAGCGCTCACTGGCGTTCAGGCTTCTGGTGCTGTTGGAACGGTAACTGCTTCTCAAGCAGTCTCCAAAACACTTACGGGGGTTCAAGCCTCTGGGGCTGTCGGAACAGTAACTACTTCCCAAGCAGTTTCTGTTGCACTCACGGGAGTACAAGCTACGGGTAGCGCTGGGTCGGTAACTGCTTCTCAAGCAGTCTCCAAAACACTTACAGGTGTACAGGCATCGGGTAATGTTGGTTCCGTCACTGCTTCCCCATTTGTTTCAATTGCCTTAACCGGCGTAGAGGCGCTAGGAACTCAGGCTACTTGGGGTGCTAATCCTTGGGGATTAAGCGTATGGGGTGGCGGTGTCGGCTCAGTTACTGCCTCCCAAGCAGTCTCCAGAGCACTCACTGGCGCACAAGCGTTGGGTAATGTAGGAACAGTTACCGCAGATCAAGCTGTTTCTGTTGCGCTTACGGGGGTACAAGCGGCGGGATTAGTTGGTACGGAGAGTATCAACATATCTATTGCCTTGACAGGTGTACAGGCTGACGGGAATATTGGCACTGTAGTTACATCGCAAGACTTAGCTAGGGCGCTTTCAGGGGTTGAAGCTACTGGTAATGTTGGAACTGTGACTGCCTCCCAAGCAGTCTCCAAAGCACTTACCGGCATACAAGCATTGGGTAATGTCGGAACAATAGCTACTTCCCAAGCAGTTTCTGTGGCGCTTAGTGGCGTTCAGGCAGCGGGATTAGTTGATACGGAGAGTGTCAATATATCTCTAGCGTTAACAGGTGTTCAATCTTCGGGCAGTGCAGGCACTATTACAGCTTCCCCGGTCATTTTAATTGCCTTAACCGGCGTAGAAGCGCTAGGAACTCAGGCTACTTGGGGTGCTAATCCTTGGGGATTAAGCGTATGGGGCGGTAGCGTTGGTTCAGTTATTGCATCTCAAGCTGTTTCCATAGCACTTACTGGAGTTGAAGCGGCAGGCGGTGTAGGAACAGTTACCACAGATCAAGCTGTTTCTAAAGCACTTACAGGTGTTCAGGCATTGGGTAATGTGGGAACTTTGTTACCAATAACACCTGTTACATTAATCGGTGTTGGGGCACAAGGGTCGGTAGGTTCTGTAGGTGTTGGGATATCTTTAGCCTTAACGGGGGTCAGCGCAGCAGGACAGGTTGGAACCATAATTCCGGTAAGTTGGGTCATAATAGATGACAGCCAGAACGCAAACTGGCAAAATATCAACGATGCGCAAACGGCGGCATGGACGGCAATCAGTAATGCGCAGTCCTCAAGCTGGGCCGCAATAAGCAACACGCAGACTCCCGGCTGGTCTACAATTGCGGATAGCCAAACTCCGGGCTGGGTCTTGGTTGACAACTCAACATAGGGGCGTAAATGGCGCTAGTTCTTGCTGACCGGGTTCAAGAAACAACCACGACGACTGGTACAGGTACGGTCACGCTTGCCGGAGCCGTTTCAGGTTATCAGACCTTTGCAGCCGTTGGTAACGGAAACTCAACTTACTACACCATCGCAGGGCAGACCGGAACAGAGTGGGAGGTTGGTATTGGCACATACACAACTTCTGGCACAACGCTATCCAGAACTACCGTGCTTTCATCTAGCAACTCTGGGTCTTTGGTAACTTTCTCCGCAGGCACAAAGAATGTGTTTGTAACCTACCCTGCCAGTGTAGCTGTCCCAGAAGGTAAGGCCATAATTATGGCAATGGTTTTTGGATACTAAGGAACATTTATGGCAAACCCAAACCTTACTAATATAAGCTCCATTACAGGTAATACCACTTATTTTGTGCCTACTGGCACAACTGCGGTAGTGTTATTAGCCAATGCCGCATCATCTGGTGTGGTTAACAAAATTAATTCTATAACGGTTGCAAATACTACTGGAACTGCTGCTTCAGCAACTGTTTCTGTTTACACAAATGGTGCTGTTGCCCAAGGTTCTGCACCATCTGGGGGTACAGCTTATCCAATCATTTCTGCGGGTTCAGTTCCAGCAAATTCTACTTTTATTGCATTAGATAAAAGCACTTCTCTTTATTTGCAGGAAGGAACTTCTATTTCGATTACGTCAGGCACAGCAAGTGCTCTTACGTTTGTAGTTTCTTATGAGGCTATTAGCTAATGTCTACTCGGTACAAAGGTTCAATAATGTCTGCCACGGCAGCAGTTAATTCCACAATAGCTGCTTCAGGAATATGGCGTTCAAATGAAGTAATGCAGGCAATTGCAGCAGGGGCATGGCCTCTTGCTAATGCTTTTCCAATTGAATTTTTATTAATTGCTGGCGCAGGCCCCGGCGGATGGAACTATTGTGGTGGTGGCGGTGCTGGCGGCGTAGTTTTGTCCTCAAACTTAAATGTTACCCCCACTGTAAATTACACGGTAACAATTGGGGCTGGCGGAACTGGGCCAGGCAGCGGTGGAGTGCCCGCAACTGGAAACGACTCAATATTTACGGCATCAAGTTCAAGCCCTGCAAAAGGCGGCGGTGGCGGCTCTGTAGACAGCACATCAACTAAGTACGGCGGCAATGGGGGTTCTGGCGGGGGCGCAGGATATATTACAGGCGTTGGTGGAACTGCGGTAGCCACTCAAGGCAATGCAGGCGGCAATGGCTCTACTTCTACTGACTTTGCTGGCGGTGGAGGCGGGTATGGCGCTGCTGGTTCTGGCGGCGCTAGTTCTACTGGTGTCGGCGGTATTGGATTGTTAAGCACGATCACCACGGCGTTTGCTGGAACTGCCAGTACAGCATCCACGGTCACTTTAACAATCACCGCAGTCTCTGCGGGGGTAATAGGTATTGGTACTCAGATAACAGGGTCTAATATCCCCGCAGGCACAGTAGTTACGGCGCTAGGAACAGGTACGGGCGGAACCGGCACTTATACCATGAATAAAGCCGCTACTAGCACTACAACGGGTGTAGCGATAACAAGCACTGGCGTTTACTATGCTGGTGGCGGTGGTGGTTGGACTCGCAGCACAAGTACAACCCTTGGTGGTTTAGGTGGCGGTGGTGGTGGAGTAACCGGAACCAATACAGTTGCAGGCGGCGCTAATCAAGGCGGTGGTGGTGGCGGTGGTGGATCACTTGCCGTAGGCGGCACTGGTGGTTCTGGCATATTAATCATTGCTTACCCTGATTCGTATGCTAATCTTGTTTCCGTATCCGCAGGTTTGACTTGCAATGGTAGCGCGGGGAATACCACACCAAACACAACATACCGTTCAGGATATAAAGTGTATAGGTTTACTGCTGGTACAGGCACAATTTCTTGGTAGCAACTATGGCACATTACGCAGAACTTGATGAAAATAACACAGTCTTACAGGTAATTGTGGGCGTGGACGAGCCTCTGGATGGGGAGGCCATCTACGCAGAGACTACAGGCACGGTATGGAAAAAGACAAGCTACAACACACGGGGCAACCAGCACCTTCTAGGCGGAACTCCGTTTCGTAAAAATTACGCTGGAATTGGGTATACGTATGACCCGGAAATGGATGCTTTCTATCCCCCCGCAGCATTCTCAAGTTGGACGTTGGATAAAGAAGTTGGAGTATGGGTTCCGCCTGTGCCTATGCCTGTTGATGATAAAGTTTATATTTGGGTAGAGGATGCTCAACGGTGGATTGAGTACACTCGCTTTAACAACACTACTTCGTAAAGAGAAAATCTTATGACTGTCAACTACACAACCAACCTAGCCCTCGGACAGCCGGTAACAGGTACAGAAAGTTCAAGCTGGGGGGATGACGTAAACAATGCAGTTACGTCTTATTTAGACATTGCCGTTGCTGGCGGCTTGGCGATCACTATCACTACGGCGGATGTCACGCTTACCAATACACAGGGTACAAGCTCGGCAACCAACATTGGCTCGACTACGGCGCAGTACGCCATCCTAAACATCAGCGGGGCTAAGACTGCGGCCCGTAACTTGAATTTACCGATCACTAGCAAGTGGTACATGATTAACAATGCGGGGACAGGTGGGTTTGCACTTACTGTGCGCGGTACAACTCCTACTACTGGGGTTACTTTGACTGATGGCGAGCGGGTTCTCGTTGCTTGGAACGGCACCGACTACGTAAAAGTAAGCACAAATACCCAAACAGTAGCTACTACAAATTTTCCTACTATCTCATCTAGTGGACTTACTGGTAACGTCCCCGCTGGCGACTCTACAGCGCCCATTCTAACCGGCACAGGTTCAGCAACCGCTACTATTTATGGAAACTATATAAACCCTCAAGTAAATGTTACAGATTCTGGTGGGTCTGCTGTAACATCTGTACTTGGTGCGCAAATAACTCCAGCTATTTTAAGTTCAGGCGAGACAACAGTACTTAATATTACCGGCCTAGGTGTAAATATTACTAGGACAAATAGTAATGATTTATCGTCAGCTAGTTCAACTGTATACGGCATAAATAATGTTATAAATTATCAATCTTCTGCACCGGCTAGTACATATACAAGTACAATATATGGAACAGTGTCGGATATGCGTATACAGGGAGGGGGCGGAAATACAATACAAAACATTTATGCGCTTCAGTCTATATTTACCCAAAGTGCCACATCCCCCATTGCCTCTGTAACTACAGTTTATGGGATACGCAATAGCAGTTCTATTGGTAATACCACTGGCACTGCATTTACAGTTACCAATCATTACGGTATATTTTCTTCAACTTCAACGGGTGTTTCGGCAACAATAACTAATTTTTACGGTTTATATTTAGCGCATACTGTTACTGGCACAAACACCAATCGGTATGGCGTGTATCAGTTAGATTCCGCAGCAACCAATTATTTTGCTGGTTCCGTGCTTGCTTCTGGGGCTACTGGTGGATTAGGTTATGGCACAGGTTCTGGAGGCACTGTAACTCAAGGCACTTCTAGAACTACAGGCGTAACGCTTAGTAAAAATAATGGCGCTATTACTATGTTTTCAGCCGCAGGGTCGGCACTAGCAGCCACTTTTACAGTAACCAATACGTTAGTTGCAGCCACTGATACGATTATTTTAAATCAAAAGTCTGGAACTAATTTGTATGTGCTATTAGTAACCGCAGTGGCTGCGGGTAGCTTTAATATCACGTTTTACACCACCGGGGGCGTTGCAACCGATGCTCCAGTTATTAACTTTTCTTTAATTAAAGCAGTAACTGCATAAAGGAACTTATATGTCATATCTCGCACACGTAACCCACGATACTCAAGCTAACACTTTAGAAGCTACTTGGGCTGAACCCCTAGGTGAAGAAATAAAACGAGTAAAGTGCCGTAACTACAGCCCCGATCAAAAAGCCGATTTCTTGGCAGACTGCGGTGCTGAGGGTCAGAAGTACACTGACATGGCTGGTTGGTAATATTTATTAGTGAGAAACTACCATGACAGTCAATTACACAACCAGTCTAAAACTTGGGCAACCAGTAACAGGTACGGAGTCTGGTACATGGGGTGAGGACGTAAATAACAGCGTTACGTCTTATTTAGACATTGCTATTGCTGGCGGCTTGGCTATCCCAATTACTAGCGCTGATGTTACGCTTACTCTTACAACGGGTGATAATACGGCAACAGGAATTATCTCTACTGGAGCTAGTGGAAGCACCGCGCAGTATGCTATCCTGAACATAAGCGGCACAAAAACAGCAGCGCGTAATTTAAACGTACCAGCGTCCAGTAAAAGTTATGTAATCAACAATAGCGCAGCTTTAGGAGGGTACGCACTTACTGTGCGCGGATTTACTTCTCCAAGCACTTACACCACAGGCATCACGCTGGTTGACGGTGAAAAAGCAATTGTGGCTTGGAACGGTACGGACTACGTAAAAATTGCAAGTAGCTCTGGCCCTGTAGCATTTACCACATTAACCGCAAGCGGCAGTGCCGCCACTCCCCCTGTAGTAGTTGCTTTTTCCGCCACTGCAATGGCTATCAACTGTGCGCTGTCAAACGTATTTACAACCACAATGACTGCCAATGTAACAGTTGCCCCAACATTTTCAAACCTAACGGATGGTCAGACCATCAATTGGTTTATCACACAAGACACAGGAAACCGTACTATGACTTGGCCCACATCGTTTAAGTGGGCAGGCGGTTCTACATTTGCAGGAGTTCTTAGTACAACAGCTAGTGCGGTAGACCTATTAGTAGCAACGTACCGTAGCTCTACTGGTTTTTGGTACGCATCACTTGCAAAGGGGTTTGCATGACTTTTGCTTCACGTTCATTAAATCTTCGCTCCAACACAAATAATTTTACTACGCCAGCGTTAATGAATGGATCAACTACCTATGCGGCTATGCAAAGCGTTACAGTTAATTCGTCAGGGTTATTTGTAGCTGTTGGTTATGATAATGGTAATGGACCAATTTACGCCACATCTACCGACGGCGCTACATGGACTACACCCGCATTAATGAACGGATCAACTGCTTTTGCACGCATGCAAAGCGTTACAGTTAGTTCATCCGGTTTGTTTGTAGCTGTTGGTTATGATAATGGTAATAGACCAATTTATGCCACTTCTTCCAATGGTAGTACATGGTCTACACCAGCAGTAATGAATGGATCAACTACTACTGCATTCATGACAAGCGTTACAGTTAGTTCATCTGGATTGTTTGTAGCTGTTGGATACGATAGTTCTATTGCACCTTTGTTTGCCACTTCTTCTAATGGAAGCACTTGGACTACACCTGCACGGATGAATGGATCAACTTTTTACGCAGTAATGCAAAGCATTACAGTTAACTCATCCGGTTTATTTGTAGCTGTTGGTTATGAGAATCCAGCAGCTCCTATTTATGCCACTTCTTCCGATGGGAGTACATGGACTACACCCGCATTAATGAATGGATCAACTGTCGTAGCATTAATGCAAAGCGTTACAGTTAATTCGTCAGGGTTATTTGTAGCTGTTGGACGCGACAGTGGAGGCGCTCCTTTATATGCCACTTCTTCCAATGGAAGCACATGGACTACGCCCGCAAGAATGAACGGGTCGTCTAGTTATGCAAACATGCAAAGCATTACAGTTAATTCGTCAGGCTTATTTGTGGCTGTTGGCTACGACACTAATGTTTACCCTTTATATGCTACATCCTCTAACGGTAGTACATGGACTACACCTGTGGCTATGAATGGATCAACTACATATGCAGGCATTCGAAGCGTTGCAGTAAATTCATCAGGGGTATTTGCGGCTGTTGGTTATGGTAGTTCTTTTGCGCCTTTGTTTGCATATGCAGTTTTCCCTTAATAAACAGGAAAAATAATATGTATGCGCTTGTTTCTGTTTTGTTTTCTGATGCTGGTAACAGGATCATCGGCACAGGACAAGCTCATCCTGTCTACGGAGCCACCCAAAAGGCAGGAAAGGCCAAAGCAGGTGGGCTGCGCGGTACAGGAGCTATACGTCATTGGTTTGACAACGCACGACCCCGCAGAGCGCCACAAGGCCATGCTGGATTGGCTGGATAAATCGGCATGCAGTTCAGACGACTACGTGAATATTTGGAACGCCTTGCCGGAGTGGGCAGGCACATCAGACAGTCCTTTGCTACGCGCAAAGATTATAGAGAAAGTGGGGAAAAAGTGAACGACAACATCAAAGCACGGCTAACCTTTGCAGTAACGCTCATGGTCAGTGCCACCCTTTGCATCTCAGTGCTGGGCATGGTCATGGCTTTTCTACTTGGCCTATGGTCAAAAGAAGTGGACAACAGCGAAATCTTCAAACTACTGTCTCCCGCTTTCCAAACCATCATTGGCGGCTTTATTGGGTTGCTGGCGGGTGTGAAGCTTTCCCATGACGAAGAAACCCCTCCCTGCAAAAAGGACTGATATGTTTGAACTACTAAGTGGCGGTATAGCTGGCTCCCTACTTGGGGGCTTATTTCGTTTGGCTCCAGAAGTCCTCAAGTGGGTGGACAAGAAGAACGAACGGGCGCATGAACTGGCAATGTTTAGCCAGCAGTGTCAACTAGAATCCGTGCGGGATCAGCAAAAACTAGCTGAGATAGGTGCACAGCGCGAGGCGGCGGTGGATTCTGGAGTTATGGATGCATTTAACGCAGCGATTAATCAACAGACCGACATGGTTAAAGTTGCCGGTGGATGGGCTGCAAGTCTATCTGCTTCGGTACGCCCAGTAGCAACCTACTGGATTTTGCTATTGTGGAGCTTTGCTCACATCTGGTTTGCCTTGACAGCGTGGATGGCGGGTTCTCCTCCAGAGGCTGTGTTTAAACTAATCATGACCGCTGACTTCGCCGCGCTGGTATCGGGTACGTTGAACTATTGGTTCCTTGATAGGACGCTGGCAAAGCGTGGGATATGAATCTGGACATAGCCGCAGCACTGTGTAAACAGTTTGAAGGGTTTAGGGGTAAACCCTATCTCTGCCCTGCGGGTATTCCTACGATTGGTTACGGCAGCACCTACTACGCTGATGGGCGCAAGGTGACTTTGAATGACCAGCCAATGTCTGAGCCTGATGCCTCTGTACTGCTGCTACAAGAACTACAGCACACGTATCTACCGGGCGTTTTACGAAACTGTCCTGTCCTGCTGACCGACGAGAAAAAGTGCAACGCTATTGTGGATTTCGCCTACAATTTAGGCACTGGACGTTTGCAGACTAGCACCCTCAAGCGCAAGATAAATGCACAGGACTGGGATGGCGCAAAAGAACAGCTTTTGCTCTGGACAAAAGGTGGCGGACGAGTCTTGCCGGGATTACTCAAACGCAGAAATGCGGAATGCCGATTACTGGATTAACGTATGCCCTTACAAAAACTGACGCTCAAGCCGGGGGTTAACCGGGAAAACACTCGGTACACCAACGAGGGTGGTTGGTATGAGTCCGACAAGGTACGGTTTCGTCAAGGCACGCCCGAAAAGATAGGCGGATGGCAACGTATTTCTGCTAGTACATTTTTGGGCGTATGCCGTTCTTTGTGGAACTGGGTAACGCTCACATCTCAAAACCTGCTTGGCGTTGGCACAAACTTAAAGTTTTACATTGAGAACGGCGGTGCGTATTACGACATCACCCCGATCCGCGCATCCTCCACAATTAATAACAACCCTTTTGTAGCCACGCTCGGTTCATCTACCGTAACAGTTACAGATACAGCGCATGGTGGAATTACAAACGACTACGTTACATTTAGCGGGGCTACGGGTTTAGGTGGAAACATTACAGCTACCGTATTAAATGCGCAGTATCAAATAACGGTTATTAATGTTGATAGCTACACCATCAATGTTGCAGTTGCTGCAATTGCTGCGGACGTTTCAGGTTCCCCCGGTGGTGGCGCAGCCGTTGTTGCCGTTTACCAAATTAACACCGGACCGCCCTACGCCGTTCCGCTTTCTGGCTGGGGAACAAGTATTTGGGGAGCACCGCCCGTAGTATCCCCTCCTTCTACTGTTGGTACATGGGGCATTGGTAGAACAACGACGGATGCCATGCGTATCTGGAGCCAATTAAATTGGGGTCAAAATTTAGTATACGGCCCTCGTGGTGGGCCAATGTACTACTGGGATGCAACCGTAGGGTATTCAAGTACTACGATTACGATTTCCAATGCTTCTCCTTGCGTTGTTACATGCACCTTGGGGCTTGCAGATTTAACTCCTATCATGCTTGCTACAACTGGGGTGCTACCAACAGGATTAACGCCGGGGGTTACGTACTACGTTAAGTATTTGACTTCAAGTACGTTTAATTTGGCTACATCCGCCACGGCAAGTGCAACACTATCTGGTGTAGTTATTACAGGTACTGCGGGTCAATTTAGTTGTACCGCATCAAACGTTGCTTTGGCAGTAGGCCAGTCAATAACAATTAGTGGGACATACGGTGGTACTGGGTCTATTACAGGGTATGTTAATCCGACTACGTACTACATCATCGCCACTAACAACTCTACAACATTTACCCTATCTACTACTGCCGGTGGCTCAGGTGTTGCAACTACAGCGGGTACACCGACGGGTCTTACATATACTTTATCAACGACTATCAACACTTCTTCTGCGGGATCAGGTACGCAGTTTATTTCCCCTCGGGGTATTTTGTTGTCTAGTCTTGCTGGGTCTGATGGCTACTGCCCGCTGTACCAAAACACATTTAACATATCTGATGCCAGCAGGTTTCTAATTGTATTTGGTACAAATGACTACGGCAGCACAACGTTTGACCCTATGCTTATCCGCTGGTCAGATCAAGAATCTTTGACTACATGGTATCCAGCAATTACTAACCAAGCAGGTAGTGTGCGTTTATCACACGGTTCTAAAATTGTTACCACCTTGCAAAGCCGCCAAGAAATTGTAGTGTGGACAGACCAGTCTTTATACTCTCTCCAGTATCTTGGCCCTCCATATGTTTGGGGTACTCAACTCCTTGCAGATAATATATCTATCATTGGCCCTAATGCAGCAGCAATGGCTTCCGGTATCACTTATTGGATGGGTGTGGATAAGTTTTATAAATACGATGGTCGTGTACAGACTTTACGTTGTGATTTACGGCAGTTTATTTACAGCGACATAAACCTATTTCAGTCCGATCAAGTATTTGGTAGCACCAACGAAGGGTTTAATGAGGTCTGGTGGTTCTATTGTTCTTCAGGTAGCTATACTGTAGACAAGTACGTTGTGTATAACTATCTTGAAGATAACTGGTACTACGGCTCAATGGCCCGTACTGCTTGGCTGGATACCGGTTTGCGTAACTATCCGCTTGCGGCAACGTATAGCTACAACATTGTGCAGCATGAGTATGGGGTAGATGACAACGAAACGGCTACCGCCCTACCAATTGCAGCGTCAATAACATCTTCCCAGTACGACATTGGAGACGGGCACAACTTTGCTTTTGTGTACCGCATGATTCCTGACTTAACTTTCCGTGGTTCGACTGGCGGCACAACACCCACTGTTACGATGTATCTACAAGGTTTAAACAACTCCGGCTCTGGGGTTACGCAGTCTGGTAGCGCCAACGTAGTTAATAACGGCGCGGCCCCCTCAGTCATTAACGTAGATCAATTCACGGGGCAAGTCTACATCCGGGTTCGTGGTCGGCAGATGCAGATGCAAATTACATCCAACACCCTTGGTACGCAGTGGCAGCTAGGCTCCCCGCGTATTGACATTAGACCTGACGGAAGGCGGTAACCGTGGCACAGAAAAACGTAGTAGCCCCTAAGTTGCCCGCTGCAATAGGCAATACGTATGACCCTGCGCTTATAAACCAATTAACCAACGTATTGCGGCTGTACTTTAATCAGTTGGACAACCCCGCTCCAATGGTAGCTAGTACGCAGCGTAACGGTACAGACGTTATTGCAGGCTTGAGCTTTTTTCCTACTGGTAACACTACCGCCCCAAGCCTACCGACAGAAGCAGATTACACCAATTTGCGGGTAGGCGATATATACTATGACACCTCGGCTAGTAACGTTTTGAAAGTAAAAACATGAGCCTACAACTTGCTGCCAAACACTTAGCTGCGCATGGTCGCGGCCCGGACAATACGCTTGTCCACATGACCCCTAAAGAAGTAGAAAGTTTGCAAGCACTTGCTATGCGGCATGGTGGCTCCCTTACTATCAACCCTCAAACTGGGTTACCTGAAGCTGGGTTCTTGTCTTCTATTTTGCCTTTGGTAGCAGGAGTAGGTTTGGCTGCTATGGGCATGCCTGCTGGTATGGCTGCGCTTACTGTAGGTGGCGGTACTGCTCTGGCTACTGGAGATTTAGGTAAAGGTCTAATGGCGGGTTTGGGCGCTTATGGTGGCTCTGGTTTAGCCGAGTCGCTAATTGGTTCTGGTGCAGCAGGTTTAGCCCCTGAAGCCGCTGCCGCTGCCGCTAACGCAGTACCCACAGAAACCGCAGCACAGATTGCTTCCGTAAACCAAGCGGGATTGACAATGCCTTCTGCTGTAGAGCCATCTATTTCAGCTTCACTACCTTCCGCAAATGCGGCTGATCCGTTTAGGCTTGGGTCTAGTGTGTCACAAGAGACTTTAAAAGCTCCTGTTGGCGGCATAACTTCGCAAAGTCTAAACTACACATCTCCAATTACAACTACCCCTTCGCCTTACTCTAACGCTAGTAACGCTACCGCTGATGGTCCTATGGCAAAATATGGGCCGAGTGTTTCAGAGTCTACTTACCCTGTACAACCGCCAAGCGTTGAAAACATGACAGCAGGGCAACGCTTTGATGCGTTGAAAGCCGGTGCTACAGGGCAAAACTTGTTGAATTACGCTAAGGCTAACCCTCTGCAAACTGCTGGTATGGTGGCGGGCCCTTTGATGGCAGCTTCTGAAGATAACAACGCTCCTTCTACCCCTGTTGGAGATTCTGACCGTGGCGCAATGGCAAATGCTGGGTATGAATTTGATCCCGGATGGGCTAACCCAACGCCCGCTCCTGACCCTTTTGGTCGGGAACAAAAGTACGGCAACCCGCGCTACGTTATCCCTAAAAAAGCTAAAGCAGCCGATGGTGGCGCAGTGCAACATTTTGACTCGGGTGGCGCGGTAGGTGGGGTTAACCAAACTCCGGCATTAAACAAGTTTTTAGAGTTACAAGCTGCAAGAGCAGCAGCGCCTACCACTGCGCCTATTGATGCTAAACAACAGTTTGCCGACTACCTTAAGGCCCAGTCAAGGCCTGTAGCTTCTACTGTTTATGCTCCTCCAGTCATAGAACGTTTACCTACAACGCCAGCGGTTGAGCCTACTACTGCGCCAGAAGATTTTACCCAACAACACGGTGGTGGTGGTGGTGGTGGTGGCGGTAACTACGGCGGTGGTGGCGGTAACTACGGCGGTGGTTTCCCCGCTGGACTTGCTCCTGCGGCAAATTCTATTGCTCAAGCTTTAGGCGACATGGGGCTTAATTCACTATCTCACGCACTCTCAAACGCAGCAATGAGCGGAGCAATGTCAGGTTCTGGCGCTGCTGCGGGCAGTTCTACCGGCCCTGCTGTTGGCACAGTCAACGGCGGAGAAAGTGGTGGCTGGGGTAGTCGTGATGCGGGTGGTGGTGATGGCGGTGCTGGTAGCCCCGGTGGTGGTGATGGCGGTGGCCCCGGTGGTGGTGATGGCGGTGGTGGTGGCCCCGGTGGTGGTGGCGGTGGTGATGGCGGTGGTGGTGGCCCCGGTGGTGGTGGTGGCGGTGGTGATGGCGGTGGTGGCGGTGGTGGTGGCGGTGGCGCAAAGGGCGGTTACTTAGAGCACGGTAGATTTAGTCAACACCCAAGCTACGCCTACGGCGGCGGCATTGCTGCGCTTGCTCAAGGCGGCATGTACAACCTTGGCTCCTACTCCGATGGTGGCAGGCTCTTGCGTGGCCCCGGTGACGGTGTGTCCGACTCTATTCCTGCGGTTATTGGACGTAAACAGCCTGCGCGTTTAGCCGACGGTGAATTTGTAATACCGGCTCGTATCGTCTCTGAAATTGGTAACGGCTCCACGGAAGCTGGCGCACGTAAGCTATACGCCATGATGGACAAGGTACAAAGTGCCCGAGGTAAAACAGTTGGTAAAGGCAGAGTTGCTAAAAACACCCGTGCTGATAGGTATTTACCCGCATGAATTACACCATTCAGCAGGAGAACTTCAAGGAAACTTATCTAGAACTTGAACCTCTGTACCGGCAGCACTACGCTGAGATGATAGAAAGACTTGCTGGGCAGGGAGTGGACTACTCTCCTTACAACCCAAGACTGCATGAGTATGGGGAATCATGTGATAAAGGTAATTTGTTAACGTTTGTGCTTAGAGGTGATGGAGTTGCTTGTGGTTATATAAATGTGTATATTACTAATGACATGCATAACCAAGATTTAATAGCACAAGAAGATACGATATTTGTAGTAAAAGAACACCGTAATGGTGTGGGTAAAAAACTAGTCCAATTTGGGCTTAATGAGTTGAAAAATCGCGGCGTAAAGCGATTGCTTGTTTCAGCTATGACGGATTTACGAGTAGCTAAATTATGGGGTCGGATGGGTTTCAAAGAAGTTGCTACCCAAATGATGTATACCTTTTAGGATAGAAATATGTGCAAATCTTCATCTCCATCAGCAACTACAACAAACACTAGTATGACGGAACTGCCCGAGTGGGCACGGGGTTATGCTAAAGATACGTTATTTCAGGCTTCACAATTAACTGATATCAACAAAAACCCATATAAAACTTACGACCAAAATCGTATTGCTGGGTTTTCACCGCTGCAAGAACAAGCCCAGCAGGGCGCTGCAAACATGCAGCCAAACCAAGGGATAAATGCCGGTATGGATATGGCGGCTAGAGTAGGCGCTCAATCCTTTGCAAACGGTAACACTGCGGCTAACTTCATGTCGCCCTACATGCAAAATGTAGTGGATATCCAAAAGCGTGAGGCTGGTCGGCAATCGGCTATGCAAGGTACTCAGCAACAAGCTCAAGCTGCGCAGGCTGGTGCATTTGGCGGTGGGCGCGATGCGATTATGCGGGCTGAACGGGAGCGCAATCTTGGTCAGCAAATGAACGATATACAGGCAACGGGTTCACAAAACGCGTACCAACAAGCGCAGCAGCAATTTAACATGGAGAACCAGACAGGACTCCAAGCGGCTGGTCAACTTGGCGCGTTAGGGCAAGCTCAATACGGGCAGCAGATGGGTATTAACCAGCTACAGAACCAATACGGTGGACAGCAGCAAGCACTTGCACAGCAAGGCCTAAGCCAAGGCTACCAAGACTTCTTGAACCAGCAAAACTATCCATACAAGCAATTGGGATTTATGTCCGATATGGTTCGCGGTCTGCCTTTGGGCCAACAATCTACGGCTCAAATGTATCAAGCTCCTCCGTCAATGATGCAAAACATTGGCGCTGCGGGTATGGGCCTTTATGGCGCTAAACAACTTGGCATGTTTGCTAAAGGTGGTCAGGTAAAAGGCTATGCTGGCGGTGGTGAACTCAACCCAATGGACGACCCCAACCGCATGACTGCTGCGGTCAGCAAACTTTCAACTGAACAACTTCAACAGATTGTCCAACACCCCTCAAGTGCAGCGGAAAAACAAGCTGCACAGCTTGAGCTAGCTACCCGTGCGTCTGAAAAACAAGGACTAGCTAGTGCATACAACGCTATGCCTATGGCTGCTGGTGGCGGCATGGTTGCCTTCGGCAAAGGGGGGATTATGCATTTTGACGAGGGGGATATAGTTGAAGACCCCACTGCTCAAGCGCAACCCGACACAATGGGCAACCCAGCATTGCAAGCGCAACTAAACCCTCTACTTCTTAAAGCCGCCCAGCGAATGGGGAGCGAACAAGACTACAAAGATGACGGTGAGACTGAAGAGCAAGGTATTACCCGTGAGATGAACTTGGTAAATAAGATGGCGGGGCCTAGTTCTTACGACGAGTCAAAAGCGCAAGTAGCAGATTTAACCTCACAGGCTAAAGATGCGCTAGAACAAGGTAAAGGTATTGCCGCGCTTAGCGCAATGGGCGCAATACTTCAAGGGCCTAACTTTATGCGTGCGTTAGGTGGCGCAGGTACTGCTTTTGCCGACTCCTATAAAGGCGCATTAGCTGCTAACCAAACAGCAAAAAATTCTATTGCGCAGATGAACATTAACCTGCTTGCAGGTCAACGAGCGGAAAAACTTGGGCAGATTAAAGATGCCGCGACTAGCTACCGCGCAGCGAAGAGTTACAGACTTGCAGCGTTTAAAGCGCAGCAAGATGCAGATGCTAAAGCGCTTATCGCCCTTTCAAAAGCCGAACGTGCTGTGCAGCCACCTAAGCCTGTAGCAGTAGCTAAACCTAAACCTGAAGAACAAGCGCAAGCTGCTTTTGCAGCGCTAGCAGCAGACCCAACTAATGTAGAAAAACAACAAACAGCAGCAGCATGGGAAAAGACGTTTGGTTTATCACGCCCAGCAGTTGCCGCAGCAAATGTGACTCAAGCAGCTACTACTGCCCGCCAAGCCCCGGTACTTGAAAAAGACTACGCTCAACTGCAAGCACAAGCAGCGGAAAAAGCAGCGCCAATTGTGGATAACTTGCTACTCCGAGATAGTGTGTATAGGCAAGCATTAGCGAAAAAAGATGCTGCTGCTCAGCAAGCGCGTAGGAAAGAGCTAATAGATGCTGAAGTTCGTACGATATTACAAGGAACTAAGGCTGCTCCTGCTGCCGCTCCTGCTCCTGCGGCTGCTCCCACAACTAGGTTAAGATTCAACAACCAAGGCCAGTTAATCCAATGAGGATGCTATGACAATCGAAGCAGAATTAGCAGATGGTCGCATCCTAGAGTTTCCTGATGGCACAGACACTGCGGTAATTCAAGGAGTTGTCAGTAAGTTAATGAGCGGAGGGGCTCCTTCTTCTGTTCCTCCGGCTACTTGGACAGGGGCAACTTTACCCGACAAGCAACTACAGCAGTTAGAAACCGATGCTAACGCTGGGAATGCTAATGCTCAAGACGTATTGCGTGCGTACAAGGAAGCCAACCCTACCGGCAAACGCATAACTCAAGCCGAGTTTGCCCCCGCAAAAGCACCAGCCCCGGTGCAACAACAGGCTAAAGCAGAACCTACGTTCTTGCCGCTAAAAAGTGGCACCTTAGGGGGTATTGGAGCTATTAGGTCAAACACTGATACCCGTAGCGTATTAGAGCGAGGCGAGAAATTACCCCCCGCTGCGGGGCAAAATTTAGTTAACCTAGGTGGGGTTAGCCCGCAGTATGTGGAGTCTTTGGAAGCGCAGTTCAACTCAATGCCCGAGGCGCAGAGAGGTGTTGCGCTGCAACAAGCCATTGCAGCAAACCCAGAGAACACAGTAAAAGGCCGCGCATTCCGTGCAATTGCTGAGAGGAATGCTGCTTGGGCTACTGCGCTACCTACAGCCAAAAGACTTGATCCCCGGTTAGAGGCTGTAAAAGCTAACATTGCGCAGCAATTCCCCGAACGCGCAAGGATGTACCCTGAGTTAATTGAGCAGGACGCCATAAGGGCTATTTCTCAAGGGCAACTTGAAACTGATTATGGGTCAATGACCCCTGATGTAGTTGGCGAGCAAGCTGATATTGCGGCTAAGGCACGGGCTAAAGAATTAGAAGGCGCTGGGTTCTTGCGCCGTGTTGGGGCAGGTGCTGCTTCAGAAGTCACAAAATCAGGTTTAGGACTAACCAATATTTATGCCGACATTCTTGGGTATTCGGATATAAGCAAAGGGTTAACTAACCAACGGCGTGTTGAAGAAGCTAGGGCAGGCGCTATTCCACAAGGGGAAAGCATACTGGAGAAGTCGGCTCAAGGAGCTATTACTAGCTTGGCAACTCAAGCTCCACTTATGGTTCTTAGTGCAGTTACAGGTACTGCCGCACCCATATTAGCCCAAGCCTTTATTCAACAGCTTGGTGACTCCTACGGGGAGGGTAAAGCAGCCGGTTTATCGGGCAAAGCAGCGTTTGCACGGGCAGCGCCAACAGCACTGGCAGAAGTGTTTTTTGAACGTTTTGGTATGACCAAAGCCCTAGCGGGGCTTAAAGAGCACGTTGCTAAGTATGGTGCTGATAGCGTGGCTAAATACATGACGGAAGCTATTGCGCGTGAACTACCGCCTGAGCTTGCTACCACCCTAACCCAGTATGGTATAGATGCTCTTCCGGGAGTTGGGCTTAACAAAAATCCAAACCTTGTTGACCTATACAAGCAGCTAGAAGAAACTGTACGTCAAACGGTTCTACAAGCAGGCGTTACTTCTGCGGCTACTGTTGGCGGGGTTAAAGCTGCGCAAAAAAGTAAAGAAGCTTTAACTAAGTTTCTGCCCGCGCAACGTGAAGGTTATATACAGGATAAAAGCTATGAGGGGATGGCTAGCCTTATGGCGCAAGCTAGGGGCTTTAATGTTAAGCCTGAGCAAGAACTAGGTAAAGCAAAGGTTGACACAGGTGCTGAAGGCCCACCGCTAGGTGAAGCCAAAGTTGATACTGGTGCTGAAGGCCCTGCTATGGGCGAAGGACAAGTTGATACTACTGGTGCACGGGTAGAGCCTGAGTTAAAAGAATTTACGCTAGAAGAAGCCACTGCCCCCACTGCCGACGTTGAAACAATTGCTGAACAACTTAGAAGTAATGGCGTCCCAAGTGCACTTGCACAGAGAATGGCAGAAAAGCGAGTAGCTGAACAAACTCAAGGAGCCGAAAATGTTACAGGAACTGAGCCCCCACCAAGTGGAGGAAGCGCTGGCGTGGCTGGCGAACCCGGCACCAGTGAACCCACCGGAGGACTTGAAACACCTGCACGAGATGGAGTGGTTCCTGTTGAGTCGGATGCTGGAGTCTCTGCTACAGGAGAAGTTTCACAGCCCGCTGCAATAGAACAAAAAAGAAATGAACTACTGGCTGAAATGCGAAGGCTTGCAGAAGAGGGTGAACGCCTAAATGATGCTGCTCAAAGTTCGGCGTTTAATGCCCCTAAGTTTGACGAGATAAGGGCGCAGCAAGCCCAGCAAATGAAAGACTTTAATGCTGCTGCTGAGCAATTTGAAGCGCTAGGTAAACCCCCCGCAACTACCGAAGGAGCCCCCGCAAGTGTCACTACGCCCACTGAAACCGTCGAAACAAAACCGAAAAAACAAAAAGCGCCAGCAGCCACAGGTCGCAAAGATGTACACACAGTAGCGCAAGGTGCTGAAGGTAAATGGGATCACACGGTAAACGGTGAAGTAGTTAATAGCTACGATACCAAGCGCCAAGCCACTGCTGCGTCTTTATTGACCAAAGCTCAAAAGACTGGCGATGCCGACTTAATTGCGCAGAGACAAAAAGCCTTTGATGATGCAATGAACCCGAACCCACGGGGCAAGCCGCCAATGCTTATGGTTAATGGGGAGTTTGGAACACCCAAAAATGAAACTACTACTGAACCTGTCGCTGAGACTGCCACTCCCGCTGCTGAGACTGATGTACAGAATGCCCCTACCGAAACGATGGAAGGACAACCTGCTGCTGGAACTACTGAGGCGGTAGAAGGTGAAGCCCCCAAGACTGAAGCCCCAACCGAAGAACCCAAAGCCAAGGTTCCGTCTGCTACCGACGCGCTTGCTGCTGAGACTCAGGAAAAGCTTCAAGAGCTTGAAGACCTGCTTGGGAACTACAACACCAATCCAGATGAGTTTAGTGCAAGAACTTCAGCAAAGAATATAGCCCGCATGGCTAAAGACCCTGCGCAGCCTAAAGAAGTCAGAGAGCGTGCCAAGGAAATACTGGCGGATGAGATTGACTCCAAAGACCTTTCTTCTAAGTTTACGCAAAGCCCAGCCGACACAGCTTTTGGTAAGCACACGAATGCGGCGCAAGCTATATCGCACATCCTAAGAACTGGTACAAAATTTCAAAAGGCTTTGGCAGCACGCTTGCGTGGCTTTGTGCAAGGCGTTAAATTCGTGGTGGTTGAACGAGATAGCCCGATGCCCGAGGGCTTGGCTAATAAGGGTGAGCAGTGGGATCGTTCCATTGCTATGTATGACAGAGCAGACCGTACTATCTATGTGCGTGGCGAGTCGTTTGGTAGTAAGCAGGGTATCAACCACACCACCATATTGCACGAGCTACTACATGCGGCTACCGCTAGGAAAATAGACCTAGCTATGAAAACTATTAAAGATGGGGCTAGTCTGGATTCCCCGTTGGTTCAAGCTGCGCTTTCACTGCACCGCACGATGGAGAACGCCGACACTGCCCTCAGGGAGTCGGCTCGTAAGGGGGAGTTAACTGAAGACTTAGCTAACCTAGCTGTGAACGGTAAGGCTTTCTCTGACCTACATGAGTTCTTGGCCTATGGCATGACTGATAAGACCATGCAGGACTTCTTGCTTGAGACTAAAGGTATTGAAAGCGATACGCACTTGTTCAACCGGTTTGTTGACAGCGTGCGCCGTATGTTTGGTATGGGTAAGGACTCGGTTAATGCGTTGTCTGATCTAATCTTAGCAACCGACCAAATCCTAAGCGCCCGTGAAGTTGGTACAACGGAAGAAACCGGGGTTTACTCAGCAGTTGGGCCAGAAGAGCAAAGGGAACTGAACAAGAATGTAAACAAAGCCCTTAAGAAAGTTGCAAAATCTAGGGATGGCGCTGAGCTAGGGGATGCTACGGCTAACTTGGCTAAGCTTCGTGACCCTCGCTATTTGTGGGGCGAGATCAAAGGCGCATGGAACGCATTGGGCTACGATGCACGGTCACGCATTTCCCACTTCTACGATAGCGAAGGTCTTGCCTATGCTGGCCCCGGAGACCTTATTCCGGGTCTAAAAGATACGCACGAAGCAATTCAAAAAATGTCAGGCTCGGTGCAAACGTATTTGCGTGGCACAGCTAACATGGCTGATGAAATTGTTAATTTTTACAGGGCTGAACCTAAGAAACGCCAAGCGTTTGAAGACCTTGTAAACGCAACTACGCTTGCTGGGTACGACCCATCAAACCCTAAAAACACTGTACGTAACGCTAAGCTAGACACCGCTTACACGGCGCTGGGTGCAGAAGGGCAAAAAGTCTATCAACGCCTGCGAGACTACTACAAGACTATGAATGCTGTTAAGCAGCATCTCTTGGAAGAAAACCTTAGTAAGTTGGAGCTATCAGACGAGGCCCGTAAAAAACTGTTGTCCGATATTAGGTTGCTGTTTGAGACCGACAAGATAGAACCGTATTTCCCCTTAGCCCGCTTTGGTGACTTTATTCTGGAGACGGGTAAAACAAGCGCACGCGCAACCTATCGGTTTGACTCAATGCTGGAGCGTGATCGCGCAGCTAGAGAATATGCAGCGCAACAAGGTAAGACTATAGATGAGCTTAAGAGCGATGGTGAGCTAAAAGTATCTAATGACTCTAACGGAAAAACCTTACGCGCCAATATTGAGGGAACCAGCAAACTACTTAAGAGTGCGTATGCTGCGATAGACACAGCGAGCATAACTGACCCCCACCTTAAGCAAAACCTTAAAGATAATTTATACCAAGCATACTTGGCGGCTATGCCAGAGAACAGTGTGCGCAAGATGTTTGTTCACCGTAAAGGTACACCGGGCTTTAGCTCTGACATCCTTAGGGCAGTCAATGACTCTGGTTCTAGGATGGCGCGGGCGTTTGCCAAACTTGAGCACGCTGGTGATATTCGCCGTGGTGTAGAACAAGCTCGTCGGCAGCTTGAAGGTCAAGAACAGTACACCCCGTTCGTTAAACGGATGGAGGAGATGGCAGCAGAAGCACTACAACCTTCAGTGCCGACTGATGCGGGGAAATGGATAGACAGCGCCGCAAATGCAATCGTCAAATTATCTTTCTTGCGCAACCTGACAAGCTGGTCTTCTGCCATCATGCAGCCAATGGACGTTGTAATGAAGGGCATGCCTGTACTGACCGGCAACCACGGGCCTAGGGCGATGGTTGAGCTATCTAAGATGATGAAGTTGCACAATCAATACGGGGTTGTGGAAAAAATGCCTGATGGCACTACGCGTTTCCGTGCTCCTAGTATTGAGTTTGCTACAGGTCTTAGCCCACAAGAACGCCGAGCGGTTCGTGACATGGTGGACATGTACGGTGTAACTAAAGATACGCTGGCAAATGAAGTGTTCAGTCAGGCCAGAACACCAGCTACTAAAGTAAACAGCAAAGCATTTGAGTTGGGTAAAGACGCAGTAAACACCTTGGTAATGGGTGGGCTCATGCACCACGGAGAGCGGTTGTCGCGTGAAATTATTGCGCTTACTTCGTTCCGTCTGCACTTGGCTGAGTTACAAAAAGCTAGCCCCAACAATCCACTGAATTACCACGAGGCAGTGAAGGCGGCAGTGCAGGAAACTAATGAAGTGCTGGGCAACTATAGCGCTAACAACAGGCCCTTAATGATGCGTGGCGCTGGTGGGCGGCTTGTAACCATGTACAAGTTTTTCCCACTTCTGACTACTAAGCTATTACTTGGGAACTTTTTTAAGATGCTACCCATGTTTAACAAACAGGGTAAGGCAGCGGCGGCTACTAAGTTCTTTGGTGTTCTAGGTTCACATGCACTGCTTGGCGGTCTTGTGGCGTTGCCAGCATTTAGCTTAGTTATGGGGCTGCTACAAGCTGCTTGGAAACAATGGCAGAAAGACCCCGATGCTCCTGACGAAATGCGGGACATTGACTACGAAACTTGGTGGCGTACTGAATGGCTACCTAAGTACTTTGGTAACCCTGAACTAGCCCGTATAGCTGAGTATGGAGTGCTAAATAAACTGACTGGATTTGACATATCCAGCCGCATATCCTTGAATGATATGTGGTTCCGTGACCCGCAACCGGGTAAAACTTTAACTGATACGTTCCTAAACTGGGGGCAAGTAATCGGCGGTGCTGCTGCATCTACTGCGCTAGGGGTTGCTCAAGGTGTCCAGCTTATGTCTCAAGGCGAATACGAGCGTGGGATGGAAAAGCTAACTCCTGCATCTATAAGCAAGCTGTTAATAGCGCGTAGGTTTGCAAAAGAGGGTATACAGACAACCCAAGGTGCGCAGTTAGTAGAGAAGGGTAAAGTACCTACAAGTGAGCTTGTCGGTCAAGCTATGGGCTATACCCCAGCACGTATAGCAGAAGCTCAAACCATTGCGTTTAAAGAACAAGCTGCTGAAAAAGTTATTACCCGTGAACGGCAAAAAATTATGGGTGGGTTAAAAGACTCATTCCGCAAGTCAATTGACTTTAATAGACCCGACGTTAACGAACGCTTCGATAAAATTTTCCAAGACACATTGGACAAGGCCACAGACTTTAGCCTACGCTATCCTGAGCAAGAAATCAAAGATGCAGAAATCAACAAAGCTATAAACGACGAGTTGAAAAAAGTGATTGAAACGGAAATGGATAGTGGGGTTAGGATAACCAAGAAAAACGTTATTCTGGCTGGCCCGTCTGCGGAAAAAGCGGAGAACGCTTTAGCTCCGTACAAAAAATAACCCCCGGTGATTAGCCGGGGGCAAGGGTCTTAGCAGACCAAGGAGAAACAACAGAACACGTTGGCAGTTTAGCTCAAACCCGCCAGACCCGCAAGCCTTTGATGCCATCCACAAGTTCTACTTTGGATACCGTGGCTATCTTCAGGCGTTTTGTAACCGCAGCTACCTCCGCCCGTGCAGCTTTGTGGTCAATGCAGGGTACAAAAAACGAATGGCCTTTGCGGAACTTAGACCAGTCAATCCTGTACGTCACCGTCTCTATTTTCATTGGTGCCCAATATAGCTTCTACTTGCAGGAACTCGTTATTAGAGGCGTCAAACTTCAGTACACGGACAGCGGGCGATACAACCTTCATGCCCTTGGACATGCGCTTATTGGTGGCCTCAACAAAGACTTGTATGTCGGTGAGTTTCTTAAGTAACTCTTTATAACCGATCTGCTGCTTGACGCAGAAGTCTTTGAACTGCTTAGCTGCTATGTATAGGTGCTTGGTATCTGGCTCGTAGCGTATCAGTAGCTCATTACGGGGTTCTAGCAAAGGCATAGATATCAACTGGCTGCGGGCATCTACTTCACCGTTAACCACCAGCGTGTTGAAGATGTGGGAGTTAATGAACTCACCCAGTGCAGCTACAGGTGTAGAGTTTGGTGGCTTTACATCATTGCGCATCTCGGACAGCATGCCCTTGAGCCAGCTATAGACCTTTGCCATATCGTAATTGTGCAACTCTAAGCTCTTAGCAATCAGGCCACCGGCAATGTTGCATGCGGCTACGGCTGACCAGAACCGTTCACGGGCTGTGAACTTAACTTCGCTGTCGATACGAGCTTGGATTTTCTTGACTAGGGCTTTTGCTTCTTCAAGGTTGTTCACCAACCAAGTGATATATATTTCCCCAGCATGCCCGTAGTTCTCATTAAGCTGGTGGTCAAACATTTCTTTGCCGACTGCTACGCCGATTAGGTCGTTGGGCTCTATCTTGTACTCCAATAACCGCACCGACTCGCCATCCGGTGTGTTCTTCGCTTCACCCAGCTTCTCGTAAAAGCTACAGTTAGCTGAGCACAGGGTCATGTTTTTCCACGATGTGTTATTCAGCCGTAGTGCGTTGGACTGAGACTTCATGCGGTTCTTACCGCGCCCTTGGCTGATGCTGTATGCCATGTCGGAGAACTCTATCCCTGACATATTGGTGATCTCGTCCATTGTGTTGGGCAGGTTGTTCATAACCCCCAACTGCTGCATCTTGGAGTTAAACGTGTCCTTCGGTATTGCCATCAACTCCTTGGGTTGACCGTACACACTGTTGCACATACGCAAGATGGTGGACTTACCTGAACCTGCCAACTCGTAGATGACGTTAATGATGGCCCCGTCCAACCCTGTGAACTTAAACAGCGGGGAGCCAAACGCAGTCAGTGCAGCAAACGCATGGGCTTCCATGCCCTCCATGCCGTATAGGTTAAAGACTTCCTTCCACTTGTCCATGTCGCCTTTGGTGTGAATCTTCTCGGCAAAGAATTCTGTGGTCGATGTCGGCGGGCTGTAGAACGTACCGTCCTTGGTAATCTCCTTGTCGCCCATGATGAACTTGCTATCGTTCTCTACCCATCCAAATTGTGTTCTCATAATGTCTGCTTTCCTTGTGTACTGTAGATTTTTTATAAATGTCACCACGAACACCGCTAGATTCTCATACTGCTTGTGGTGTGCTACTACCCCCTGCTGGGCCAATAGCTTGCGTAGCTCGTCCTTGGAGGAAATAGCTGCTGTGGATACCGCAAACTCCCTGACCCCATCGTGAGGTAGGTGCAGCCTGAACAAAGCAACCTCGCCCATCTCAGGGTCACGCATCCGCTTAACTACGTAAAGGTCATGCTCATAGACAAGTACCGGGTCTGATTCCTCGTCATCAGGTCGTCTATAAACACCACCGTTCTTGCCCCGGAAAAAAGGAAACGGATACTCAGGTATGTTTAAGGTTACAGTCTTGCCTTCTTCCTCTTCGACAACCACTTCGTTATCTTCGTCGTCGGCTTCTTCTATCTCAATGCCCAACACAATGGGGGACTTGATCTTGCCCTTGTGTGCGCAGCCATCACAGCCACCGGGGTTCTGCTTTTCAAACGTAGCGCAGTGGTGCGGGCCACCCTTTTTTATCAGGTTGTTGACCTTTATCTCTACCTCGTCAGGGTCATACCCATCGTGCTTCTCGGACATCTTTATTGCCGCACTGTGCCGATCTACACAGAAAGCTGTAATAGACAACGCAGAACGCCAAAGTGGTTCGTCCAAAGTAGCTTGGTTTTCAAAGCAATAAAGCAGTTGGTTGCAGCCTTCACCACGCGCTGTCTTCATCATTATTGTTTTGAACCGCTTGACCTTGTTAGCCATCAACGCTTCCATCATTGGGCTCAATGAACTTGGAATAAAATCGGGCTTCTCAGGTTGGGGGTCAGCCGCGCCGAGTAGGTCTTTCATTTGCGCATACGGGATGCGCACGGTATCGGAACTCAAAACCTCTACAGGCATTGATTCTTCGTTCTTGAAGTTAAACGTGCCGGGAATACGGAGAACACGCGATGCTTCAAACACCGACGAGTCAACGATTAAACCCTGCTCAACGCACAACTCCCGAAGTCGCTCAGACAGAGGTTCCCACTGAGTGCGGGATACCGTCTCTTCAAGCAACCAGTATGCATGAATCCCATAACCGGAACTCACCAGTATTGGCTTGGGTAGCTTTACAGCTTTGCAAAACTTCTGGAACTCGGCAAGGCCGGTCTGCTGGTCAATGTAGCCCTTGATTCTGCCCTTGTCGTCGGGTGCTGCCTTTGTGGGGCCGCAATCAATATCCATCCACAGTGCGCGAAAATACGTAGCGTTGTCGTGTGTACGGTTGTTAAGGGGGCCAAACTTGGCACACCCAAAATACGCATCGACTCTGCGACTTACGAACTGCTCGGCTAGCTCATTAACTTGTTCCCGTGTATCTACAAAATGCTGGTCAGGATACCTGCCAATACCTAACACGCAGTACCTTCCCTCTACGGGAAGAACCGCATTCAATAGGTCGAATGTGGACATTGTTATTTGCGTTTCTTGAGGCTGTCTATGTAAGCAAGCACCCTGCTCTTAAGAGAAGACGTAGGGGCATGAGTCCCCAAAAACCAGTTGTAGACCGCCATACGGCTAACTTCTAGTTCTTTCGCCACCTCAGTAACAGGGACACCATGCTTAATACACAAACGTCCCAAGGCTACGCCCAGAGACTTAGCGTTTGCTTTTTTATTGGCATCCACCAAGCTCTGGCTGTAACCATAGCTCATAAGTTATTCCTCACCAGACCAAGCAGCAACTACAGAGTCCAAGCTCTTCTTGGTTGTAACTGTAGGCTCAGGGGCTTTCTTAGAATCACGCTTCTTAGGCTCCTCAATAGGGTCATCCTGTGGCGCTTCCAACTTAGGTGCCGCAGCTTTAGGTGCTTCCAACTTAGGCGCACGGGCTGATGTTTCCGCTTGATACGGAGTCATAGTGACCATCTTCTGCGTTTCAGGCAAAGTGGCAACCTTGCTAGTCACGTTATGGATAGCCTTATTGATGAACTTAACAGGCGTAAACAGCACGGACTGGTTATCGTTGTCTTCGTTGAAAGACATCTGTGTAACCACGTAGTCCAAGCTCTTGCCGTTGTTGGAAAGATACTTGGTGTAGTTTTCAAAGGTATGGGTGTTGTCCCCTACGCTGTCACCAAACAAAGACTTGGAAGCCAAGTTCATTTGGTAGACCTCGCCCTCAAGAGAAGTACCGAAGTCTTCTTCCAGTACTACAGCAATGCGGCGCGAGTAACGGCAAGCCTTAGAGCTACCCATACCCGAACCTTTGATGTTGCGTTCGCATGAGTCGCACCGGTCAGCTTGCTTATTAACTGAACCAGCGTCAGGAGAACGTCCATCATTGGAGAAGCAGTCAGGTGAAGTCGGCTCGGCATCAGGAGTCCATGCTTGCGCATAGAAAATACGCCCAACATGGGGTGATGCGTTAACAACGATTACGTTAAGGTCGCCCTTAACTTTACCCATTTCTTCGCCACCGACAACCTTACGGAAGATTCCGTTTTTAGGCACGATGCGCTTAACGCCAGTGCGACCAGCGAGTTGCTTTGTAAGCTCACTAACACCTGCTTGTTGCAGGAAGTCGGGGAGGTCTTGATTCAGTAGAGTGAGATTACTCATTTCAGTTTTCCTTAGAACGTCTAACAACCACGGTATAAGAATTCTCCACATTAAGACCAATGGGGTAGAACGATGGATTCTCTGCAAGAAATTCCTTCATGTTTGTCTGATGAAGTCGTTTCTCTAACAGGCCAAACGCACCATGTTCTTTGATAACTTGGTACATCGAATCCCAATCATTTGTCCAGTACCGTGACTTCACTGAACGGATGATCGTGCCATGTTGGGTGCGCACACTGTCGGCTTCAAGGCGCTTGCATACTTCAAGCATCTCGTCCGATAGCACTTGCATTTGTTCGTCAAGCTCGTTGTCCTTTGCTTCAAAGGCTTGCTTGAGTTGTGCGCGTTTGTCGCGTATCTTGATGTACACCTCAGCTAGCTTGTCGAGGTTAACGGTGGAAGGCGGTGCTTCCTGAACGGTATCGTCCAATGTCATGTGTCGCTCCAGTTGTTATTGGGAAAAGAACTATAGCACAGCTTTTTACACTGTCAAGTACTTTCCAAAGAAATTTCTTGTCGGTATAAGTCTATGATTTTGCTATGGTTACTTATGTTGCCCTGCAACATTTTGTACATCCGCGCCTCAATGGGACTGCCTGTGATGTGCACGATGGTCATGTTGTTCACCTGTCCGGGGCGATCAATCCGTGCATTGGCTTGAAGGTACGTTTCCACGCTGGTACAAGGAGCGTACCATATGATTGTGTTGGCAGCAGTAAGGGTTAACCCGTGTGATGCAGCCTTTGGTTGTATCAGCAGAACCTTGGGCTCGGCCTGCTCTTGGAACCGTTTAACTATGTCGGCGCGTTGATTTGCGCTTACGCTGCCATTGATAACGTCACACGTTATGTTGTGCTTGTTCAGGTGTTTTTGCAGTAGCTCAATGGTGTGCGTGAACGGTATGAACACAAGCACTTTGTGGCTCGACTCTTCGATAACTTCTTGCACCACTTTAAGGCGGTTGGTTACATCGAACTCAAGCACTTCACCTGTGTCCGTATACACAGCGCCACCGGCTATCTGAAGCAGCTTGTTGATCTGCACCGCAGCGTTGACCGCGCTGATCTCTTCTCCGTCGGCCTCAATCAGCATCTGCTTCTTTAATACGTTGTAGTACTTAACTTGCTGGGGGGACATCACCGACTCACGCTCAACAAAAGTTAGCGGAGGTAGGTCTAGGCACTGGGCTTTCTCAAAGCGAATAGCGGGCTGAAGAATACTGTGTACTAGCGTCATAGCATTAGGTTTAGGCACCCACCTAAACGTGCTTACCTTAGTCATTACCGTGTCTTTGAAATGACCAAAGAACGGTGACACTGCTGTGGGGTTTATCAGCTTAGCTAGTCCGTAAGCATCCACAGGAGATTGGGCGGCTGGTGTACCTGTGAGCATCCATAAACCCTTGATGACTTTGTTTAAGTCCCGCATGTCTTTCCAACGCGCAGTCTGTGCGTTCTTGTAGGCTGATGCCTCGTCCACTACGATCAGGTCAAACCCACCGGCAAGGATTTCCTTCTTGACAACGCCAACACCATCAAAGTTGATGACAACAAACTCAGCGCCGTTGTTGATGATCTCTTTGCGCTTTGCTGCACTGCCGTGGGCTATGGCAACTGTACGGTGTATAGCAAACTTGAATAGGTCACCCTGCCATGCCGACTTCATAATGGATAGTGGGCATACCACCAACACACGCTTGATTAAACCTCGTTGCATCAAGTAGTCAACAGCCCAAATCACTGATGCTGTCTTACCTGTACCCTGCTCATTGAAACAGAAGGCTTTGGGGTTTGCTAATAGGAACTCGGATGTTTGCTTCTGATGCGCGAACGGTGTAAACCCCGGAGGCCGGGGCCACTCATACTCTGATAGGTTCATTTTTTCGGCTTGTTAATTTTGACCGTGTGGTCTGAGTTACGTGTAAAGGAACGGTTGGCACTCGGGCTTTTCAGCTTCAGGTTACCCGCAGCATTAGTGCCGCCTTTGGACAACGGAATTGAATGGTCAATGTCTTTACCTGTTCGGTCAATACCTTTCTTGTCCATCTCGGTGCGGGCACGTTGACGCTCAAGCCGAGGCTTATCTTCGCCTCGACTAAGTTGTTGCTCGTATTCCTTTTTGTAAGGACGGGGTTTGTTAACGTAAGGCATGATTAATATCCTTGTCAATTGCGTTGTTAAGGTTTTGCACATCATCCAAACGCCTGATAGATGAGCGGTTAAGGTCTTCTTCAGTTAACCCAAATTCTTCGGGGGTTGCTTCCCACAAAGGCTTGCGGCCTTCTTTCTCAACTACTTGCAGCATCTTACCGATTGATACGCTAATTTCCATCATCATTTCGGCTTTGTATTTGTCTAGTTCCTGATGGATGATCTTACCCACCATGTTCACAACTACGCGCTCGACGACTTCGTTCACTCGGCGTTTTAGTTCGTTCTCAAGGATAAGGGCGGTATCAATTTCTTGGTTGGTCATTTCGTTCATTGTTAACTCCTGTTGTATTCACACTGCTTCACTGAGCAGAACTTACACAGCGGGCCGCTGATTGGGTTCCACACTCCGTTCTCTAACGCTGCTTCAATACGTGCTACATCTTGTGCAGGCTTCTCTACGTACTTGAGTAGCATCTCTCTGTGGTGGTCGGCTTTAATAAACTCTTTGCTCACCGTAAATATCAAGGCTGACTTCACCTTGTTGATCTTCGGGTACTTTGCGAACAGGCCACAAGCTACAAGATCGAGTTGCTTCACGTCCGCATATCTCGCATTCTTGCTTGTCTTGTAGTCTACCGAGTGAGCTATCCCAGTCTCCCGGTTGATAATCACCAAATCGGCTATCCCATGCCACCATACATTCGGTGCATTGAAATCGCATCCCTCTAAACTCTTTGTCAACCCAAGCTTTACTTCGCATAACTTTTCCCCCGGTATCGCTTTCAGTATGTCCAATGTAGGCTGCATATATTCAAATGCAGAAGGGATCGGGGTTTCATCACGTATATATTCTTCAGCAACTGTATGCGCTGACTTGCCGTACAACGTAGCTTTTGTATCAGGCTCAACCACATCCTTAGCTATCTTGGTGTGGTAGTACTTTTTAGGACACTGCTGGAATGTCTTTAAGCTGCTGAATGACCATACGATACTCATTCTTGTTCCTTCGGTATTCTAAATTCCCAAAACCCATACGCATCGCCTCGCTCCCAGCGTTCCCACGAGAAGTGGATGTCCCTAGTCCGCTTGTTAACGTACTTCCAAAGGATTCTCACAGCTAGCAGTCTCCATAACTTTTACCGTACCCTGCCTCGCAGTTCAAGGGTAGTTCAAGCGCCCACTTAGGACGTAAGCGCATACAAAATTCAACGTACTCCTTAGCCGTATCTGCTTGCTGCTCGGGCACAACGATAGCAATGGCATCATGGACAGTCATCACCACACGGTACTTCTTGGCAATGTTAAGCATCTGCTCCCCGATAACAATACGGGCTAGGGCTTGGCACACGTTCTCTATAACTTTACCACCGTATATGCGGTTAGGCACAATGGCTACGCCCTTTTTAGTGTCGTACACAAACTCCGAAGATGCTTCCTCGTCCTCTGTAGCGGGCTTAGCAACTTTGCGTAGATTGGGATACTTTAAGCGTAAGTCGTTGGGTAGCAGAATACCCTTGCTCCCATGTATTTGCAACTTGTAACCAACACCAAGCGTAGTCTGCTGGTTCTGTAATATGCCGTTAAGGGCACTACCTGCTGACCACCATAGCTTGCGGATTTCGGGGTAAGTTTTGCGATAGACATCAATGACATGCTTGGCAGCGTCTAGCTCAAAGTCCACGCCAAAGGTCTTTAACTGCGCCTTGAACTTAGCTGCACCCATGCCGTAGCCGCAGTTATGGACAACTAGGGGGCCATCAGCACTTAAGATTGTGTATCGGTTTCTCGGCCCTGAGTAGGCGATGTCGTAAGTCTGCATTCTCTGCTTCAAGGGCGGCAACTCTCTCTTGCATGCGTCCGATGCTACGCCTATTTGCCATGTTGGTTGAACGCCCCACAAAGCGAAGATTGCCCGGCTCGTAACCCCTATCCACGTCAATCCTGTCCAGTTCAAGACTTTGAGTACCGTGACCTTCCAACGTAAGAAGGTATTTGAGGAAAGCGATTCGGTCAGTTCTCCACGGTTCGTAGACGTATATACCGCGCCCGCCATAGTGGGGGTATACCTTGCTGTTGGGGTTGTGACACCGGGAAACGCACGATGAGATACGGTTGAGGAGCCTAGCTCGTGTGGCTTCATCAGGACATACGCTTTCATATGCCCAATAGCGTTTAGTATGCGCCTTAATTTTGGCGCAAGTGTTGCACCTAGTGCTACGACCTTTAATAAGGTTTTCCCGTAGGACAACCCCGACCCACCCACATGAACATTTGCAAATAGGATGCCATCCACGGTTCCTACCCTTTGTGGTTTTATGTGGCCCCCACTCAACGACAGTAAGTTCGCCACACTTCGCGCCGACTGCCAAAGGGAAGTCTTTGTAGTTACCTCTGACCACGCCTCCCAACCATGTTCCGTCAGGATTTCGTGGTCCGATGTTGCGCTTATTCCCTTGTAAGTCCATACGTCTTTTACCCCTTGGTCGACCACTCCACCATGCTGTACCCACCGTAACCCATCCCACACCATATCCGTAACCTGTACGTGGATTATAGGTATCCAACCTCGGGTTGTCAACACTAGGGTGTCTGCGCCAAAGCAACCTAGTATGGTGGTCTTGCCTACGAACCGCTCGTCTTTGGTAATCTCGCTCTGAGGCTTGCCGTAAATAGCCGAGGCCATTATTTTGTAAACGTCCTCACCATCCTCAAAGGCTTGCACCAAGTCGTCCTGTCCAGCTAACCATGCCAACGTACGCGCTTCAATCTGCGAGGAGTCCGAGTCCAGTATTACGTAACCATCGGGGGGAATGATGCACTCTTTTAAGATGGAATTGCGTGGTAGGTTCTGTAAGTTCAGCTTGTCATCGCCACCCCAGCGTCCGGTGTGTGCTGCGTAGTAGCGTAGGGGTACGGGCAATGCGCCGCGTGAAGCAATCCCCATAAACCGCTCGGTGCGAGTTTCCTCAATCGTGGACTTTGTACCTAACCGTGCAACTACTAGGGCTTGTACGTTTGGTTCTTCGTGTTCAAGCAGGGCTTTGAACTCTTCATCAGTCTTAGAAAACGCGTACGTCTGTTTGCCATTGGCAGGGCTAACTTTCATTGGGGGCTCTACCCCGTATTGCCGCAGTAGCTCAGCAAACTTGGGGTTGCTCATCAACGTGTCTTTGTCGTAAAAACCTAATATCCGTTCTTTATTAGCCTTAACTTGGAACAAGTACTGAGTTAACAGCGCCCTACGCAACTGCAAAACCGGCTCGGTGAACATACGCACGGTCAGGTCAATGAGTCGCAACTCAGTCGGCGGGAACTCCCCCATCGCGTTGAACAGCGCCCATGTCAGGGCCACATCGTTCTTGCAATATTCACCGTATCGTGCAAGCTGGTCGGCGGGGAAAGCCTCGCGCCTAAGCCCGAGTGCGTTGACAACCTCAGTGCCCTTCTCCCCCAAGCCATAGTGAGATGCAAGCACAGCTAAGCTACCACCTACCTCCGTACCGTGTAGCGCACGGCCCATGCTCAGCGTGTCCAACCAACCCTTGGGCTTGATACCGAACACCCAATTAAGGATGGCTCCATCAAACGGCGCGTTGTGCGCCAAAGCCAGCGAGTGCTCCCAATCAAACGATGCAAGGAACTGGTGCGTATCAGCAGGGGTTCCACTAAACCACACTGGCTCACCAGCGTTGACCTGCACTGATACACCAATAACCTCAAACTGGGGGTTACGTATGTACTCCTCAGTGGTGAACTTCTTCAGTCCGTACTCCTGTGAGTAGTACGTTTCAAAGTCTATGGTAAGGATGTTCATTTGTATGGGTTAGTAGTAATACTACCGAGAAGGGAAGTGTTGTAGCTGGCTTGTTGCCCTGCGGGGTTGTGTTCAATCCGCGTACCTTCTCCTTTAATCAGCGCCGCCCCGTACCTAGACCTAGCATCACGCGTTTGTTCGTCTAAATCATCCTGCAACAACCTACGCATAACTCGCTCGTCAAATTCTTTGCGGCGTACTTCTGCCAGTGCCTCGTGCAGTGCGCCCTTCTCGGGCTCGGTCATCACTTCGCGGAAGTTAGGGGCAAACATGAAGCGCCACTTGTCAGCCTCGCCGTAGAACTCTTCGGGGTTAGACTCCATACGTGCTAACAACGTACGTACACCTGTAGATAATTCAGCCATCTATTTCTCCTTTAAAAATTTAATTGATTCAACAAGGCTATCTAAAGCATCTTCATTGACAATCCATGCTTGTCCACCGCAGTCGTGGATTGCGTTGATATTTTTTACTTGTAGCGCAGTAGCTTTACCTTTGCCAGCCTTGGCTTCTATAGCTAGAAAATAGCCGTTGACGCAGCAGAGGAAGTCAGGCACACCGCTATTACCGTAGCCTGTGCCCATCGGCATGGCATAGTAGACACCATGCTCTTTGAGGATAGCCCTGATCTTTGTCTTGACCTTGGATTCGGGGGTTGACGCCATCTAACACTCCAGTTGTTTATGCCCTGACTATATCACAACCTTTTACTTTGTCAACACATGGACACAAAAAAACCGCCCGAAGGCGGCTTAGTGTTTACCCTAACAAGTTAGGCGGGGAAAGTTTCCTGTAGTTTGTTTGCGTACCAAATTAGCTTGCCCACATCCTCAGAGGCATCGCCCTTGTAACCCACTCGGCTAGAGTACTTCAAGATGTTGCCCTGCAAGTAACCACGGAACTCATCAAGCGTTAGCTTAGCCTTGATGAAGTCAATGACCTCGATACCACCTACCTTGTAATGGGGTGGACTGTTAACCATGTCTACCTTAGGCTCTTCTTGCCTAATCCAACGCGCTTTTCCGTTGCCCATATCGGTTAGCACCAAGCCACCTACTACCTCGCCTAACTTGATACTGTCTCCATCTACATTAGGCTCTTCCATCGTGATGTGCATCGTTGTGTCTGCCCGAGCTTTGTTCTTGTCTCGCCATAGCGTGCTATGCACATCGTTTAGCTTGACTCCTGTTGCTGCAACTACCTCAGTAGGTTTAGCGTTAGGATGGGTTTTAAGGTATGCACGGACTCGTGCGGATGCGGATAGTTTTTTACGTGTTGCCATTGTTAGCTCCTTGCTTTTGGCTGTTTACATACTCAGTAAGAATTTCACGAATCTTGGCCTGCTTTGAATACGGATGGCGGGTGTTGAAGTACTCCATCACCTCCTTCGGTAGTCGCATGCTCGTGTTAAAGAGACTTGGCTTCTTACTAGGGCCTCGTCCTTTACGCTTTTTAATTTCCTCAGTCATTGGGTTGCTCCTTTCGTGCTTTCATAAATTGGTTAGCTAATTCAAACGCAGCAGAACCAATGTTGTCTGCTTCTTTGCTACGCGCTACACAGGCTATTAACCCCAACATAGCAAACATCGCGGCTAGGTCACGTAGGTTTTTTTCGTGCTCGGTCATAAAGGTTTCTTACTTGGTTTAGGGCAGTTTTGCGGTGGCCCTATCACGCACCATACAGCAGCCCATTGTTTTCGGTGGGCTATCCATCTGTCTATGTACGCATCGGGCATCCCCAATAACGCCCGCCGCATGGGTGAAGGTTTTGTCTCTAGCCGCTCGGCTATTTCAGATACTGGTAGGCCATCAGGATACTTTTGTAGCAGCATCCTTACGGCGTGGTGATTGGACTTACGCACTGTTGAGTTCCATTTCGGCTTTTAGTTTTGGGGAGTACCGCCCAACAGATATAAGGGTTGACTTTGCTGTCAATGGACTGAATCCATACTCAAGGTGTTGCTTGATGTTCAGATGCGCCAACGCTAATAACCCGTATATCTCCGTACACTCATCGTTAAGTTTTTTTATCTCAAGTTGCAATTGTGAAATTGCGCGTTTGTGTTTTTCAGCATCTTCCAAAGGCCACAACTGACCAAGCGGCGTAAACCGTGGGTCATTCTTGTCGGTACTAACGTGGTGGTTAGTGGGGTCATACCATGCGATAGTCATGCTTTCTCCTTTTCTTTAATACGTTGAATTCTTTCTAGCCTTTTGCGGTACGTTGCATCGTATACAACTAACTCCATAGACTGCACTACCCTATCCCAATATCCAGCCTCGGGTTTTACATGCGCCATACCATCCTTGATGCCGTTGTCTGCATCTTGTCGTGCCTTGGCTTCAAGGACGCGCATACGCGCATCGCCCACTATCTCCTTGGCGGTGTCAATATCAAAACTATTGGGGGTCATGCGTTCTTCTCCTTAATAAGGGCTTGCAGGGCTTCCCCAAAGGCAAGCTGTCCCTGCATTTGATGACCACCGCGATGTTCTTCTAAAACTGCAAAATAAACATTTTGTATTTGCGTGCGAGTCAGGTCTACCCATTCGTGCTTAACAGTAAGCGGTAGCAGTCCATTTAAATCTTTCACATGCTGCGGTAAGTTTCCAAAGTGCATGCAGTTGTCTTTTGCCAGCCATAGCTTGGCTTCGTTGCTGCTATACAGTTTTCCGTCTTTGTTGTAGTACCAGTAAGTAGTCATGTGTTCTTCTCCTCTAAAGTAATTGCATGTGGAAAAAATGGGGCTGGAATAACCGCTTCCAATTTCTTTTTGTTTTGTAATTTCTGTATCCGCGTCTGTAAAAACTCCGCCTTACAAACATCACCCTTCAACAAGTCTTCAACCCACATGGCGACAGACAAGTCAACACACCACTTGCCATAGGCGTATCCGTTCTTGCCCTTGTCTACACTTCCAACGCCACGGGACTCCCGATCAAACAATTCTCGCAAAGCGGCTTCACTGAAGTCAAGGCCAGCTACTCCTTGGCCTTTAGCTGTTCTGCGATAGTGTGCCGCCCTCAGTGCATATTTCTTTGATATGCCCTTCAGCTTAAACAACTTCATTGTTCTCCTCCAGCTCCTGCGCTGGCAGTGCCAAAGCGTTAATAGCTGTTAGGGTTTTGTCTGCAAGCTCCCCGCACCACTCATCTTCCCACGGTGTTGTTGCATAACGCGAAATTTCTTTCAACGCCTCAAGCGCCAGATTCAATGCTTCTTTGTCAGTCATGTGTTCTTCTCCTGCATTTGTAGTGCTACCAATCTGTCAATACCAATAGCAACTTCAAACACTGTGCCGTGCGCCCAGTCTTTACGGACAGAACAACCGGCAACCTCAAGGCCACCAATGTGCCAGTCCAGTGTCTTCTCGCTATAGTGCGGTAGCTCATCGGCGCTTTCGTATGTTCCACCATAAGTTTTTGTCAATGCATCCAACGCAGTCTCAAGGTAAGGCGCTTTACTTCCGTGGCTTGCAAACAACTGAAATTCCATTTGATAAAACTGTACTAGCCGTAGCTTGCTGGCCCGCATGGTGTCGGGGTTCTCCTCATCCCTGAAACTCAAGCCCACTTGCCACAAACACATAGGTAACCGCTTCTTCATCTGCGCCTCTTGGTCATACCGCAAACGCATAGCCTCAAAGGTTCCTGCTGTAGTCTCAGGCCGCAGGTAGCCACGGCGACCAGCGTTAATCAAATCAAACTTGGCTTCGATGTGTCCTGCTAGGTGTTCGGCAGGGGTTAGCACAGGGGTTTCCACACGTTCCATTTGAACGGCAGGGTTCAGCCCCCGCCATACATCAAGCAGCATTGCTGGTATTTCACGTACCAATGATTCACGGCGCAGAATCTCTCGCTCATTCCACATTACTGTGGCGTTTGTAAAACAATTTTTCATGTGTTCTTCTCCAACTCCAAAAAACGTTCCAGCGTTTTGTGTTGGTACTTTGCTTGCCTCTCTGCTGATTCCCAAAACTGAATCAATGCGTGGTGCTTAACCAGCCATGCAAACGTAAGCAGTTCGGGCGTCAACTCTAACTTTGCCTCCTTTGCCATTGCTTGCAGCTTCAGCTTTTCTTCTTTCATAATTTCGTATACGTCAGTCATTGTTCTTCTCCTTGAGTTTGGCTTGCACTGCACGGGCAAATTCATGCACCATCGGCGAGTTGTTGATTGCAATATCGCTAATCTCCTCATCCGTCAGCCCTACCCACGGGCGCTGTGCTGCCTTCTTGCCATCGTAGTACCCGCTTTGGTATGCGATAGTCAGTGCATCGCCGTGGTCTTTATAGACCTGTGTGTCGTCATCATCATCCATTGTTCTTCTCCTTAAGTTTGGCTTCGATGGCTTTGAAATAAACATTGATGTTTGATACTAACAACTGTGCATCAACTACGGCTTGCATCTCATCATCAGTCAGCCCAACCCACGGGCGCTGTGGCTTTGCCGCAATCAATCGGTCAACCTCATGCTGCAACAAGTCGCCAAGAGCTTTCAACTCATCCACAGGCTCCTGCGCTGGCTGTGCTGGGTAGTTGTTGCTACTACAAGCCACGCACTCATAAAGCACTTCTGCTTTGCATTCAGGGCACACCGGCTCCTGCGCTGGATGTGCCAATGCTGCTTGCCATCCTGCCCATGCCCAATAAGCAAAACTATCCCGTTCGTATGGGTTAGTGCTGTCATCGTAGTCACTGTCCCACCAATTGTTAAACGCTTCGCAGCCCCATTGCTCTAGCTTGTCCCGCGCCGCTGCCTTCTTAGATTTGTAGCCTGTCATTTTCCGCAACTCCTACACTTGGTTAATATCGTGAACACAGGTCGTTTGCAATACACGCAATAATATTGTTGGCCTGTCATCTTGGTCATAAAAGGCCTTTTGTTCTAATTTCATCTTCCAAAAATTTGATGTGGGCCTCAGCCTTCTCAAGTGTCCGTACAAGATCGTCACGTTGTCGTACAACGGCAGTGCATAACTCCCGCATAGTTGTGAGTTCCGCGTGAAGATAGTTCTGCGGCTTTGTGTTCACACCACGAACGCGCAAGCGCATAATGGCTAAGCGGTGGTGTGCTAGTTCGTCTTGAAGTTTCATGTTGTTCCCCTTGCTCTGATTAACTTTGCCGTGTCAGATAACGAAAAGTGTACAGGCGGCACTGTGCGGTCTTTGGTTATTGGTTCAAACATCTTTGCTATTTCCTCACGCTCAGCAGCACGGGCTGCTGCTGCTACCAAGTGGGCAAAGTTTTCCAAGTGATGTATAAACCTAGCGCGGTCTTTGCCCATGCCGTAATAAACAAGGCCCGAATCGTTTGCTAGTTCAATGATGTTCATTCTTTAACTCCAAAATGTTTATAACAAGCTTCTGTTAAGCCAAATTCAACGCCTTCTGCGTCTAAAACCACATCAGCCGCAACTTCCGCACACTCACGCACAATCAGTTCGGCAAACTTGTGACGATCCAATCCGCCTTTGCTATCAGTTGCCTGTAAAGCCAACACATCAATTCGTTCGTTCATCACTTCCCCCAAATAATCAAGCAAACAATCCACACGCCTAGCACTAAAGTCAACATGGTAAGCAGTGCTTTAAACGTGTCGGCAAGGTCGTCTATCGGGTCGTTGAGTTGTGCGTCCTTGAAGCCATTAGCATAGGCATCATTGATTTCTTTGATGCGCTGCTTACGCACGGGGCAGTCTGGGCCATTGGTGCATTTACCATAGTCACAACAAGTATTCATTTGACCTCCACATCAGGGATGATTGCTGACGGCTTGAACACCACGCGATAGTGGTACACGCTGGCTGGCTTTGCTTCCAACTGCTCAACAAAGTAAGTCACGTTGTCAGACAGGCCAAGGAAGTGTTTCTTGTAGCTGCTCGGCCCTACCTTGCAAGTGATTGACAGTTCCCTACTTTTGTCGCGGTTGCCCAGCGAACACAAGCCCTCGACAGTGAGCATGTAGTCGCCAGTGATACCGTTGTAGAACACCACACGGCGCGTCACCTCAAATTGGTCTGCCGCCTTGGATAAATTTGCGGATGCAACGTCTGCATCAGAACAACCGGCGAGTGCTGCTACGGCAGCAGTGATAGCGATAAGTTTTTTCATTTGGTTTTCTCCTTAACTTGATTGTCCAATGGGTGCTTCCACCACCCGCTTATATCGTCTGCGCTCCTGTACTTCACACGCACATAAGTGTCTGTGATTAGAAACCGCTCCTGCTCTACGTTGTCTTCCATGTTGAGTGCATCTTTGTTTGTCCAACCACCTTTCATTTGCAAAATCATTTGGCACGCTCCTTGAGCATTGCGTCTGCCATTTTGTATGAGGCTGCGGCAACCCAATTCCAGCCAGAACCGTGGATATCGTCTTCGTAATCGGCTCCAGTAGCAAGCAGCCCTTGCATAGCCAACCCAGCAAAGTGGTCACGCAAGGTCAGGCTTTCTAAATGGCCTCCGTTCTTTACTAGCCAGTCGGTGTACTCTTTCGCTACTTCAATGTTGTCTTTCATTTCAATTCTCCTTCGGTGTGTAATAAATCAGCGTGTTCTTCAAAGCGGTTTCCAAAAACAAATGCGTTCCAATTTTTCTCTTTCAAGCCAGCATCCATTGCTTGTGTGTATCTAAGCAACTTAGGCAAGATGTCGGCAGGGTCTTCAAGGTGTGAGTCAGGTATTTGGCAAGAATCCCAAAGTGTTTTGACTGCTTTGATTGCTTCATCTGTGTACCACTTATGCCGCGAAATGCCTTCAACCATTACCATCGTTACCCACTTTTGCTTTCGCCCTTTAAGTATTTTGTGTAGGGCAACAACTTCTTTCTCGGCCTTTAACCACCGGATAATGATGCACTCCTCGCAT
>Ga0209190_1000206_pt1 | contig 42561 bp, 37 predicted proteins | sample M_140205_XF_Meta_FD_187315 | JGI IMG/M metagenome (GOLD analysis project Ga0209190, IMG submission 187315) | Freshwater microbial communities from Lake Montjoie, Canada to study carbon cycling - M_140205_XF_MetaG (SPAdes) (version 2) | ecosystem: Environmental > Aquatic > Freshwater > Lake...
AGCAATCTCTGGCGCCTGGATCTCGGTTATCTGGTGCACCTCGGCAAACTGAGCTTCAGCTACCGGCCCCGCAGCGACTTCGGCCACCAACGGTCTGACATCCACTTCCGGTTCCGACCTCTCGGTCACCGGTTGCAGCTCGTCCGGTTCAGCCTCGGCAATCCGTACTTCCAAGAAGTCGGACATCTTGGGCTGACGGTCCAGCACGGGAGCGGGCATCGCGATGCCGGGTTCCGCTTCGTCCAGATCAGACTCCACGGCCATTGGCTCCATCACTCCCGCGTCGACCGGATCGATCGCCAACACTGGATAGGGCATCGCATAGGCCGGTTCGGCCGCGGACAATTGAGCTTCGTCAACCGATACACCCGTGGTTTCGGCCATGACCGGATCAACGGCCGTCTCAGGCGCCATCCCCGCAAAGTCCGCATCGACGTCGACGCCAACATCGACCGATTCAACCTCAGCTACCGGTCCAAGAGTGGAGGCAGTCTTGACTGATTCGACGGGCATCTCTGCACCAGGCATTCCGTCGGCGTGGTCCGCGTCGAGAAGTTCGGCATTGGTCACCAGGGTTTCCGGGACGCCAATAGCGACGGGTTCGAGAGCCACCACTTGGGCTGCTAACTCGGCCGCCAGTTCCATCTCGATCAGTTCACTAGCGGCAGCCGTTCCACCCTCGAACTCAGCAATCGTCGGTTCGGTGGATGTCTCTGGCCCCGACATCGCTACAGGCGGCCAGACCGAACCCACTTCAGCTTCCAAGGGTTCGGCCCCGGTGACCATTACCGCATCTACCACATCGGATGGAACCTCCATCACCATGTGTGAGGCTTCCGCAATCTGCACAGACCCGGTAGCAACGGACCCTACGTCCTCTGAATAATCTGACTCATCAGACGCACCCACTTCGGGAAGGGGCGCGAGCCGGGTCAGGTCGTCCCGCGAAGGTTCGGCAATCACGAACCCGTCGCCACTATCAGGCTCGGCCACCAGGAACGACAATTGGAGCTGAGAGGCCTGATCAACCACAGCTGGGACCAAGGCCAATTCGAACGCAGCTTCGTCGTTTGAAGCGGCCACGAGCCTTGACGGTGATCCGCCCTCCCCACCAGTCCTGGATGTGTTGGCACCAGCCTCGATTTCCGCAATCCCGGTCACCATAAGCGGTAGACGTGGTGAACCCTCGGACCCAATAAGTCCAGCGCGTACACGTACCGGAGGGAGCATGTAGCCCCCCTCGGCTCGTGCCGGAATCTCCGGTGGCTCTGGAGCGATCGCCCGAACCTGCGCCTGCCTGCCACCTGTTGCAGGTCTGACCTGACGCGGCGGGAGAGTGATTTCAACGAGTGCCCGCACCCACTGACTCCAAGATCTCCCCGGAGACATCTCGCGCCCGAGACCGCCGGAGGCATTGGCATCCGGACTGGTGACACCAGGCGTTTCGATCAGGGGTGGTGCGACTGCCGGCCACGATGAACTCGGATACGGCACCTGATCAGGGTCGCCCGCAGGTGAATCGCCACGACGACGCCGTGTCGGCTCACGCCGACGGGAGGTAAACCGATCAATCCGCTCGTGGATCGTCGCTGGTGCAGCTCCCTGTTTCCCCAGCGGATCAGCCGCAGATCCGGGCCTTCGTGCCGACCCTCGCGTGACACGTTGCATCACGATTACCGGGCGAACTTCCTGCGCAACCGACTGCCCGCCGCTTCCACTTGCCTGAACTGGCACGCGGTTCGACTCCGTCTGTCCGACCGTCGTCACGAGCACGACAACGGCAGCCAACACGGGTGAAGCAAGCAGCACCACGAGGAGTGCGTATGCCCAGGAGGTCGAGTCGCTCACCGAGAGTCCCTTCGCCAGGGTGGGTCGCACCCACACCCCGCCCGGTCAAAAATGCCGGGACAAGGCGCGGCCGCTTTATGGTCACCCAATAACCGAACGCAAACGGGGTGGCGACGTTGCACGATTGGCTTGACCCACCATGCCCAACGCACGCGACGCTTCTGGTCCGTGGGCACCGCTACCCGCAGCGGCCATGTCGGCAGCGTGCCCTACTCGGTACCGCCCGGTATCGGCCCATCCACCACGTCGTAGATCGCCACCGCGGTGTCGCCGTGGACACGAACCCGGTCTCGACGCAATCGTCCGATGACGACCGGGACGTCGTCCCGTCGGCCATATTCAACAACGACGGTCGCCCCGTCACGGGTAACCGCCGGATGAGCGACGCGCGCGAGTATCGCGGGTAACTCCTTCAGTCCATATGGTGGGTCACAGAGGATCAAGTCATACGGTTCAGCAACCAGCACGAGAAACCGCTCGACTTCGGAACGGTGTACGCGTGCCTGTGAAGCCAGCTTGGTGTGGGCAAGGTTCCTTGATATTGCCTCCACCGCATCGGGAGCCCGGTCAACGAGGTCGCACCAGTCGGCACCACGGCTGAGCGCCTCGATTCCGAGACCTCCGGAACCGGCAAATAGGTCCAGGACGCGCCCGCAAGCACCCCGGTCGCCAAGCATCCCGAAAATCGCACCCTTGACCTTGTCAGTCGTCGGACGTGTCTGCGAACCCTTGGGGGCTACCAACGCAAGGCCGCCACATTCCCCTGCAATCACCCGCATCGCCGCTCCTCTGGTTTGCGGGCAAATCCGTGCCCGCAGCGCCCGCTGTTCCCGCCTGGAGGACCGGAACCATGCACGTCGGGCTTCCTTAGCCGGCAGCGACGGACCGGTTCCAATAGGCCTCAACTTGGCTCCGAAGGCGGGCGTGATCTGGCAACGACAAGGTCTGGTCGCGCCCAAGTATCAATTCGGCCTGCCTCCGCGCTGCCTCGAGAACATGCACGTCCGACAGCCGCGCCACCTTCAAGTCGGGCACACCACTTTGTCTCGTCCCGAAGAACTCGCCCGGGCCACGCATCCTCAGGTCCTCTTCGGCAAGGACGAACCCGTCACTCGTCCGCTCAAGCGCACGCAAGCGCGCCAGAGTCGGTTCAGCGTCCGTCTCAGTGAGCAGGAGGCAGTAGCTCGCGTGGGGACCGCGTCCGACCCGGCCACGGAATTGGTGCAACTGTGCGAGTCCGAAGCGGTCCGCACCCTCGATCAGGATCGTCGAAGCATTCGGCACATCAATGCCGACCTCAACGACCGCCGTCGCCACCAGCACATCTGCGTGCCCGTCACGGAACCGCGACATCACCTCATCCTTCTCTCGAGGGGACAGTCGTCCATGGACGAGCGCCAGGCGAAGGTCGGGAAACTGGCGTTGCAAGCGATCATGTTCAGCCGTCGCGGCGCGTGCCTCAATCCGCTCCGACTCCTCTACCAACGGGAAGATGATGAACCCTTGGCGACCCAACCTCACCTGACGGCGCAGAAAGCCGTAAGCCTCCATCCGCTTCTCCGGCGGAATCATGGCCGTCTTGATCGGGAGGCGTCCGGGAGGCAGTTCATTGATGATGGATAGGTCAAGATCACCGTAGACTGAAAGGGCAAGCGTCCTTGGGATTGGCGTTGCCGTCATCACCAGAAGATGCGGATTGGCACCCTTCGCCAACAGGGCACTCCGCTGTCGTACCCCGAAGCGATGCTGTTCATCCACAATTGCCAGTCCGAGCCGGTGGAACCCCTCGTCCTCGTCAAGGAGTGCATGGGTGCCGACCATCACGTCAATCTCGCCAGCCGCGCACGCCGACCAGATCTCTCGCTTCTCCTTGCGCTTCTGGCTGCCGGTCATCCTTGCCACGCGGACACCGAGCGGACCGAGGGTCGCAGACACGCTTCGCTCGTGCTGCTGGGCCAGGATGTCCGTGGGCGCCATGAAAGCAACTTGATACCCGGCCCGAACCGCCGCCAAGCATGCCGCAGCCGCCACCGCGGTCTTCCCCGACCCGACCTCGCCCTGCAACAAGCGGCTCATGGCAACCGGACGCACAAGGTCCCCATAGATTTCCGCAGTGACCCGCGACTGCGCCCCGGTCAACGTGTAGGGCAGCCGGCTTGCGAATTCGCCAATCGTTGCTTCTGGAATGACGAACGCAAGGCCCGGGTTCGAGGTCTGCCACTCATGCCTCCGGCGCAGGACCCCCAACTGGATGATCAGGAACTCGTCGAATGCAAGACGCCGGACCGCCTCGGCGTGTCGCTCCCAAGTATCTGGAAAGTGCGCGACCTCTAGGGCCGTGACAAATGGCAGCAAGTTCTCCTGTGCCCGTACTTCCACGGGCAAGGCATCCCGCAACGCCGGACCGGTGAGATCAAGCGCCTTGCGGATAACCGTCCTGAGCTGCTTGTCGGTAATGCCCTCGGTCTTCGCGTAGAAAGGCACGAGGCGCCCGGCGTGCAATGAGTCCTCGAGATCGGTTTCCAGTTCCGGCGACGTGAACTGCATCGCGCCGCCCGCCTGCTGTTCGACCCGGCCGCTCAGGAGGACCTGGCCGGAGTTGCCCAAACGCCGGAGCATGTACTGCTGGTTGAACCAGACCGCCTGCGCGTACCCGGATTCGTCCCTCACCTGTGCCTCAGTGATCGTCAGGCCACGCCGCGCGGGGCTTTTCACATTCACCGACACGACCGTCACCATCACGGTGGCCACTTGGCCCGGCTGGAGATTTGCCAACGGTGTCAGGCTACGTCGGTCAAGATGGCGGCGGGGAAGGTGGTAGAGGAGATCGAAGACCGAGTTGATGCCGAGTCGGGAGAACCCCTCCACCGTCTTTGCTCCAACCCCCGGCAAGGCTGAAACCGGCGAATGTGGCGAGAGGGGTGTGGTGGCCTCCGAACCCTCGGTCACGACCGGACGGTTCCGTGGCCCTGAGACCGCAGGCGACCTCACCGGCAGAGTGGCGGCTTGTCCGCTGCCATTGCTTCCCACGCTTGCCGACGGGGCCGGTGGTCGTGGGCGGGCCGGCTCCCTCGTCGGGACGTTCTCGATTGACACGCGGGCAACTACGGCCAGTGCCCTCTCGATCATCCCTTGCCGGGCTCGGACATCGCGACTCGCGTATCCGGAGAGGATCCGGCGCACCTCGTCGGCCCAGGCTACCCCAGGCTCGACCCGTGAAGTGAACAGCTCGAGACCACCGACGACCGCCCGGTTGTTGAACCCGAGTTCCTGCTCGTACATGAAGATCCGTTGCGCACGCGTCGCCCCGGCCGTTGCCCGGTTCACCTCACTCCACCGAAATGATGAAGTCGTAGTGGGGTTGCCCCCCCGTCATCGATTCAACCGACAGGTTTGGGAAGCGCGTCTGCACAGCAGCAGAGAACCGCGACGCGTCGGAATCGCTGACATCTGCACCCCGGTAGATTGTGACCAGTTCCGCAGTCCGCGCCCCGGCGAGTTCCAGCGAGCGCGCAGCGACCTCATCAATTTCGGTGCCTGCGGCCACTACTTCATCATCAACAAGGCCAAGCAAGTCACCGACGCGGACGTCAATCTCATTGATCGAGACATCCCGGATGGCGCGGGTGACTTCAACAGTCCGGACGGAGGTCAAGGCACCGGTCATCGCAGAGACGATTGCCTCGGGATCAGCGCCAAAGGTCATCGCCATCATCGCCCCGATGCCTTGGGGCACCGTCCTTGAACCGACAACCAGGATGCGCCGGTCACCTCCCAGTGTGTCCGCCCCCACGGACGAAGCTTGCTTCGCTGTCAAGACGACGTTTCCATTGTTAGGCAACACGATCACGGTACGGGCATGTGCCCGCCGCGCCGCGTCCAGGATCTCCTGCGCGCTCGGATTCATCGTCTGGCCACCGAAAACGACCTCGGACACTCCGAGGCCACGGAATACCGATGCGAACCCTTCCCCGGGCGCAATCGCGATGATCGCGACATCTGCCAACGGCGCGTCCAAGTCCGGGGGCACCCCGGAAGATTGGACTTCAGTCCCACCGGCCACCCGCCCGGCCGCCATGCGCCATCGTTCGGCCTGTGCGTCCATGTCCTCGATCGAGATCCGTTGCACGCGTCCGAACTGGACCGCTCGAGTGAGAAGTGATCCGGGATCCTCAGTGTGACCGTGAATCCTGACAAAGCCATCACCACCCACCACCATTGTCGACTCGGCAAGCACCTGGAGGTCGTCTCGCACCTTCTCGACCGAAAGGTCAGCACCGTCGTGAGCCACAATCACGAACTGCGTGCAATATCCCCACTCGCCCGCGAGCGGATCATCTTCAGGCGAAATGGTGCCGTCATCCGGCAGCATCTGGACCGCTGCTACCGGCAGGGACACTTCCCCCAAAGCCGGCAAGGCTTCGCCACGGAGGGCAAACCCCATCCCCTCAAGGATCAGGCGGTATCCCTCACCACCGGCATCCACAACCCCTGCCTGTCTCAATATCGGCAACTGAAGTGGCGTCGCCTGGACAGCCCGGTGGGCGCCCGCCATCGCCGCTCCCAGCACCGTAGAGACGCTCTCACGTGCCTGTGTGACGCACTCGACCGCCGCATCGCCAGCTGCCCGTGCAACCGTCAGGATCGTGCCTTCGACGGGTCGGGTCACTGCCCGGTAGGCATTCGAAGCACCCTCGGCGAGTGCCCGCGCAAATTCGGCACTCGAAATCGACCGGGTGTCCCCGACACCTCGCGACAGCCCGGCCACAATCTGCGACAGGATCACTCCGGAGTTGCCCCGCGCACCAAGAACTGCCCCTTGCGCAGCCGCACGGACCACCGCACCTGCGCCCTCATCCGCGACCCGGCGAACGGCTTCGACAGCCGCCCGCATCGTCAGATGCATGTTCGTGCCAGTATCCCCATCGGGAACTGGGAACACATTCAGGGCATTGACGACGGTTACATGCCGCTCAAGCCACGTGGTGGCCAACTCAAGCATGTGACGCACAGTCGCCCCATCTATGCGTGAGCGTTCGGCATCATTCTCGCCGCCGTGGCCATCGACCGACGGCTCAGGCTGTTGCATGGAATCGGCCATAATGGTGACCCCTGGATCTTCCGGCGTGTGTCCGACGTGCCGGACCCCATGGGAATGCTACAGTTCAGGGAAATAGATCAGGCACCCCGGATTGCCGACGTGGGCTGTTTTCGTGCCGGAAGTCTGTCCCGATCAGTACCACCTGCGTCTGAAATGGCCCAGGGCGATGGTTGGTCAGGATAGCACAGCAAGCAGATTCACTCGTCCGTCCCTCGGTGAAGTGCTTACAGAACTTGCAGGATTGAGGTCAATCAGTGGCTACTACATGTGACGTGTGCAACAAGGGAACTTCCCACGGTCGCACCATCTCGAGCAACGTGTCCGCCGCGTGGGCCAAGCGCGCCCCGAAAAAGAACCGCACCTTCAAGGCCAATGTGCGACGCGCCACGATCACCCTTGCCGGTCAAGCAATCCGTTTGGACATCTGCACGCGTTGCCTGCGAACCCTCGCCAAGACATCCTGACCTAAGAGCGACCGTTTCCCGAGAGAAACGTGACCCCGCCTGCACCCGGGCACCATGCCTCGGTCGCGAGCGGGGTTGATGTATTTGTACGCCGATCCGACGACCGGTCAATGAAGCAATCAGGTTCGGTCCGTTCCCCGCATGCGGGACACTGCTAAACCGACGCCCTCAAGACCGCCGGAGAACAGGGCACTGCCAACCACAAGGTAGTCGGCCCCGGCAATGACGCAGGCCTCACCAGTTTCGGGATTTATCCCACCGTCAACGGCCAGACGGATGCCAAGGGATCGTGCCCGCGCGCTGACCCGACGAATCTTTTCTATCTGATCCCAGCGGAACGACTGGCCCGACGCGCCCGGTTCGACGGTCATGACCAGCACGTCGTCTATGTAAGCCGCGAACCCATCGAATACTGTGTCCGGTGTGCCCGGCTTCAGCGCGATGCCGGCACGCATCCCGGCGCCACGGATTGTTCGCAAGGCCTCACCAAGTTCATTGGACCCACCTGGACGCCCATCAAACGCTTCTAGGTGAACCGTCACGCCGCGTACACCGATGGCAGACAGTTCGTCCAGAAAGTTCTCGGGTTTCGCCACCATCAGGTGCACGTCCAGGGGAATCGAGGTTTTCGCCCTGATTTCCCGCACAAGCAGCATGCCGAACGATATTGCCGGGACGAACTGCCCGTCCATCACGTCCAGATGCAACGCGTCAACGCCGGCAGCCTCAGCGGCGGCAATCGCCTCACCCATGCGTAACAGCGGCGACGCGTAGACCGACGGCGCGATCTGGACACGCACGGTTTGTCAGGCCGGCACGGTGGTGGCGCGCACCGGTTCGCGTCCCTGAAGTTCGGTGCGCAGCTGTCCGCACGCCGCTCGGATGTCACGCCCCATCTCACGACGGACGGTGCATATGACACCAGATTCTCGGATGATGCGATGGAACTCCTCCACCGCCTCCGGTCGCGACGCCCCAAAAGGCAGATACGCAACCGGGTTCATGGGGATGAGGTTTATGTGGACGTCATGCCGGCGCACGAGCGCAACCAAATCGCGCGCAAGGGCAGGCGTGTCATTCACGCCATCAAGGAGCGTGTACTCAAAGGTCACCCGTCGCCCCGTCCGTGCCTGGTACTCCCAGCACGCCTCTAGAAGCGTTGCCAGGGGGAACCGCTTGTTCAGTGGCACGAGGGTCGTACGCAACGCATCATCGGGAGAGTGCAGCGAGACGGCCAACCGGACCGCGTACTTGTCCTCGATGAGTCGTGACATGCCCGGAAGCCATCCCGCCGTGGATACCGTGAGCCGGTGAACGCCCAGTCCGACCGCATCCACAAGCAATGCCACGGCACCCATCGTCGCATCGTAGTTGATCAACGGTTCGCCCATTCCCATGAACACCACGTTGCGCACGGTCGGAGGCACGGCGCGGCTCCAGCGGAGGAAGTGCAGTGCCTGATCCATGATCTCGCCAGTGCCAAGGTTCCGGGTGAACCCCATCAAGCCAGTTGCGCAGAAGGCGCACTTCACCGGGCATCCAACCTGGGTACTCACGCAGACCGTCGACCTCTCGGCACCGGTTCCGTCATCCCTGGTCGGGTAGCGCATCAGTACGCTTTCGATCAGGTCGCCATCAGGTAGTCGAAGGGCGGCCTTGCGTGTCTCCCCGTCTGAGGAAACGAACTCCGCCTCCAAGGCAAGCGCACCGAACCTGAAACGGTCGGCCAGCGCCTGCCTGAGGGACTTTGGCAAGTTCGACATCTCGTCAAATGCACCAATCTGGGATCGGTACACCCAAGCTGCAATCTGGTCGCCACGATATTCAGGGTGGCCCAGCTCGGTCACTACCTGCCGCAGCGAGGTCAACGAGAGGTCCGTGATGGGAGGGAGTGCCACTGGCGTGACCGCCGGTGTAGCCGTCGTGGTGGTAAGGGCAATCATTAGGTCAGTCGTCGCGTCGCCGCATTCCTGAAAGGATCATCGCGTAGTACAGCACTTGGGAGAGGGCCTGTGCCAGTCCGGCCACGTACGTCAGGGCGGCGGCGTCAAGTACCTTCCGCGCAAGGTCGGCATCGTAGGAAGTCACCAGGCCATTGTCAACCAGAAGCCTCATCGCCCGGTTGCTCGCGTTGAACTCGACCGGCAGCGTCACCGCCGCGAAGACCGCCGCCGCGCTGAAGAGCAACAGTCCGATGAGTGACAAATTGAAGAAATTGAGAAACATTCCCGCGAAGAAGAGGATGTAGCCCAGGGAACTGCCCAGACCTGCAACCGGCACGAGGCTCGTCCTGAGCCTCATTGGCGCATAGCCTGTCGCATCCTGAATGGCGTGACCCACCTCATGTGCCACCACACCAACCGCCGCCACTGACGTGCGGTACATCGTCGATTCGGACAGGCGCACGACCTTGGTGCGCGGGTCATAGTGGTCCGTGAGTTCCCCTGGCGTCGCCTCGATGGTCACTCCAAACAAGCCCTCGGCATCCAGCAATCGCCGGGCAATCTGTTCACCGGTGAATCCACCGGAACTGTTCACGTTCTGGTACTTGCCAAAGGTGGAACTCACCTTCCACTGGGCGTACATCGCGAACAGGAACGCGGGCATCGAGAAAACGAAGTACATCGGGTCAAAATACATCGCCTGAACCTCCGTGAAGCCGAGCACACCCCGTAGCGTACGGTCCCCAAATATTGGTGATCGGGGTGTGCGTTCTCGCTAAAGTCTACGCGCCAACCGGCGAGGTTTCCCGCGCCTTGGCGTCACGATCGCGTTCGCTTGCCGAGAAGACATGCCTGATGACATCGTCGATTGGCGGTTCCTCGATCGTGACATCGGCGACAGGCAGCGACGCTAACAGGCGCGCGGCCTGGGTCGAGACATCGGCCCGGGGAATGTGAAGCGTCGCGGTGAAACCGTCGAACGACGCTACGGTTCCGAATCCATCAAGTTCGTCGTTGCCCACCGCTCGCTCGAACCGGACGGTAATCACACGGTAGGCGGCGTACACCGTGGAGACCTCGGCCAAGGCGCCGTCATAGATCACGCGTCCGCGATCAATGATGATGATCCGTTCACACAATTCCTTGACGTCGTCCATGTAGTGCGATGTCAGGACGATCGTGGCCCCGAACCGGCGGCGGTATTGGTCGACAAATTGCCGGATGGCTTTCTGCATCACGACATCCAGACCAATCGTGGGCTCGTCAAGGAAGAGGACACGAGGGCGATGAAGGAGCGCCGCCGCGAGTTCGCACTTCATTCGCTCCCCAAGCGAAAGCCTGCGCACCTGCACGTGGAGGATTCGGCCCAAATCCAGAAGATCAACCAGCTCGGTCAGCGTCTCCCGGAAGACCGGTTCGGGGATTTCGTAGATCTCGCGGTTCAGGAGGAACGTCTCCATCGCCGGGATATCCCACCACAACTGATTCTTCTGCCCCATGACCAGCGAAAGTTGGCGAAGGAAAGCATGGTCCCGTTTCCAGGGATCAAAGCCAAGAACACGCGCATGTCCGGCGCTCGGGTGGAGGAGACCCGACAAGAGTTTCAGTGTCGTCGTCTTCCCGGCACCGTTCGGGCCAAGGAAACCTACGATCTCTCCCTCGGCTATCTGGAATGACACCCCATCGACGGCACGAACCGTGTCGTTCGTCCGGGAAACGAGGCCGCGAACGGAGCCGAGCACCCCGGGTGCCTTGCGGTGGACCTCATAATGCTTGGAGAGGTCGCGAACATCGATTGAGACCGGGGAACCGCGACGGTCAGGCTGCGAGGACATGTGAGGCGACCTTTCGGCGCCTAACTGCACTTCTGGGCCGTCTCGGCATTCTCGCCGGTGTCAAACGACTGGCCGCAGGCGCAGCTCTTTTTCGCATTGGGATTCTGAACCGTGAAACCGGCACCCATCAGACCCGCAACGAAGTCGATCTGGGAACCCTTCACAAAACTTGCACTGAACTCATCTACGAAGACCTGCATACCCGCATAGTTCACAACGAAGTCACCATCGTCGGACTGTTCCTCGAGTGCCATGCCATAGGAAAGCCCGGAACAGCCACCTGGTGACACAAAGACCCTCAAGCCGATGTCGTCGCGTTCCTCGGCCGCGATGAGCCGACGCAGTTCATTGGACGCCTTTTCACTGAGCGTCACCAACGGTTGTTCGGTAGCGGTCGTAGTCATGCGCGGTCTCCCAAGTACCTGTCCCTATCCTAGCAAAGGTGAGCAACCAGTGGCATCGACAGAAACGTCCCAGGATCAGGAACCGGCGCGCGGCGGGGATGCATACACTTTGCGGGAGGGTTATGGCGTGACGTCACCGCTGATTGAGCTTCTCAAGGACGAATTGACCGTGCAACGGGTCTTCCTTTCGTCCGACGAGGAACGCGCCCTTGACCGGATCGCTGACGACGCGGACGGCGGAGACCTTGCATTCGAGCGTGTCAAGGCACGCCGGTATCTCTTTTATGCGGCACTCAGGGACCGATTCGTCTACGACGGCCGACCGATCAGGCAATGGCTGGACTGGATTGCCACCGCCGAAACCTCGACTGGCGACAAGCCGACAATCATCACCGCACTCGCCACGCGTGTCGTCGAGTGGTCAATCCGTGCCAGCGACCGCGCCTCAATGTTCCTGGGTTTCGCGACCGGACTGGTCAGATGGTTCGCGTTCTTCCTCCTCGCCCTAGGTGGGTGGGCCTGGACACGCGACTTCGCACCAGCTTGGTGGGTGATCTGTGGGTTAGGGGTTGGCTTCTGGCTTGGAGCGAGGTTCCTCAAGCGGTTCACCGACAGGCGCGTCTCCGCCGTCGTCCAGGCAACCCGTGAACGCTATGCCGAAACTGGATGATCGCCGACAAGTGATGCCGGTCCCAGTCACACAGGTGTTGTGAGGGTTCTACATACCGTGCAGCGCTGTCTCGAGCGCGGGTAAGTAGGGCGCCCATGCTTCAGCTTCTTCGCGATTCTGACGCTGCACGCCGGTGAAGTATTGGGTGGCAGGCGGACGTCGCGGAGGGCGCGCCAGGCGCATCCGCGTCTCATCGAGGCGCTTGCCGCCCTTCCGATGATTGCACGGCCGACACGCACTCACGAGGTTGTCCCAGACGTGGCGGCCACCAAGGTGCCGGGGGATCACATGGTCAAGGGTCAGCTCACGACCTCTCAAACCGCAATACTGGCAGGTGTAGTCGTCGCGGATGAACACTTCGCGGCGGGTCAGACGCACCTGCGCCCGAGGCCTCCGGACCAGGTATTGCAACTTGATCACACTCGGCCGGGGGATCACGGCGCGGGCGGTCCGGATGTCTTCCATTCCTGAAGCAAGGATCTCGGCCTTGCCAGAACCAACGAGGGCAACCGCTCGACCGAGACCGCAGATATTCAGCGGTTCGTAGTTCAGGTTCAAGACGAGAACCACGTTACTCACGCGCGAACCCCCTGCCAGAACCACCGGGCACGACTGCCACACGCTGCTAGCGGGCGGGTCATGTCCGGTCCGACTGCACCACGATCAGGGGCAAAACCCTAACCGCGGCGAGTGTAGCACCGCCGCGTGAAGTGTCGTGACGGACGCAGAGCACATTCGCCAGATACCCTTCGGTAGATCACGATGTCGATCCAGACGCTAGAAAAGATCACCGTCGTCGTAGCCGTGGTTGTCCTTGGCGTCGCGTTGAGCGTCGGTGCAACCGGTCTGCCACTGCTTGGCCTCGCGTTCGCAATCGTCATCACGGTTTCCGCGGGGTTGGATCTGATCCTTCGCGGCGAGGCACGCCGGGGTTCCACGGTAGAGCAGTTCATCCTTCCGAGCGCGTTGGTGTTCGGCGCTCTCTTCTTCCTGCCACTGCTGCCAACAGGCACCCAGTTCGTGATTGGGCTCGGTGGGTTTGGCGCCTTGACGTTCGCAGTCCTCTGGACCGAGTGGGCGCTCACAAGGCAGGTCCTGCGACGCGACTACGGTGAAACAGTGCTCGCCCTAACCGGGTATGTCGCGGCATTCGTCTTGTACGGCGCGATCTACCAGACCCGTACCCGCAGCCTGTTCTCGGCGACGGCAATCGTTGCCGTCACCATCCTTCTCAGTGCCCGGCACCTCCGATTGACGCAGGTGGCGTTCCCCGACCGCACGCCCGAACCGACACCGACGTTGGACATCACGACCCTGAGCGTCCCTGAACGCCTTCGCATGAGCGGGCGCTTCCCAGTCGTCCGGGCACCGGATCTGACCGCTAGCGGCCGCTTCCGGACCCTCGCCCCTTCGTGGCGGCGAACCCTCCTCTACGCGTCAGTGACGGGGATCGGAGTCGGCGAAGTCACCTGGGCACTCAACTACTGGCCGCTCAATGGGCTCCAGGGAGGTGCGTTCCTCCTGGCCGTCTACTACTTTGTCACCGGCATCCTTACGTATGCCCTGCACGCCCGGCTGCGCCTGCGTGTCACTCTGGAATACGGTGTCATCACCCTGGCCGGGCTTCTCCTAATCGCATTTATCGGACTGATGCCACGCAGCATCTGATCAAGCGTGCGTTTCGGCATCTCCCGGCCTGAGCAGACGCACGACCCGCCGTTCAAGGTCACGTCGCGGAACCAGGACACGATGGCCGCACGTGCCGCACCTCAGCCCGATGTCCGCACCGAGGCGGAAAACGACCCAATCCGTCCCGCCGCACGGATGAGCCTTCTTGAGGCGCAACAGATCATCCAACTGGAATGCCATCGGCACCGACGGGTCATAGCGAGGCGCGCGAGGCGTTGCGTCAAGGGCCGCAGCATCGATCACCGGGACCGGGACTATCTCCCGCGAAGTGCGTCGATCGCGGTCACCCGGGCGGCGTTGATCCGATCCCGGATTTCCCGCGCCGCTGTCCGCGCGTCCTCGGCGAACCGCAACCCGCTTGAGGCGTACATGACCTGTCTGGCGACCACTACCAACAGCCCGTCCCCCGTCTGGTCCAGTCCCGCCGCTACCGACGCCTCCAGGTCGCCGCCCTGCGCGCCTACTCCCGGCAGCAGGATTGGTACGACCGGCGCCACCGCGCGAACCCGCGCCAGTTGTGTCGGTGCCGTTGCCCCGACGACCAGTCCAATGTTCGCGTGCGATGTCCATGTCGGTACCCGTTCGGCCACACGCAGATAGAGTGGTTCGCCCCCAACATCCAGTTCGGCAATGTCCGCCGCACCGGGGTTGGAAGTCCTGCAAAGTATGTACGTTCCCCGGTCAGCCCGGTCAAGGAACGGCAGCAACGCGTCTCGTCCAAGATACGGGCTCGCGGTCACCGCGTCGAAACCGTACACGTCAAACACCGCCGTCGCGTAAAGGCGCATCGTGTGGTCGATGTCGCCGCGCTTCGCATCCGCGATCACCGGCACACCATTGGGCACGTGTCGCACCGTCGCACGGAGTGTTTCCATGCCTTCGGGGCCAAGCGCCTCATAGAAAGCAAGGTTTGGCTTGTACGCCGCCACCAGGTCGCAGGTGGCATCAATCAATTCCTTGTTGAAAGCCAGGATCGCCTCATGAGCCGGCAAGCCTCGGAGGTGTTCGGGAAGCCGGTGCGGCTCCGGATCAAGACCGACACACAGGAGGCTTCCATTTTTCCGAGACACCTTTGCCAGACGCTCCATGTATGTCGTCATGTTGACTTCCTTCCACGCCTTCCAGGTCGGGATTTCCATCCGCCGGCCTGCGCTCCAACGCCATCGAGACCACCTGGATCACCCTGGAGGAATCCGATCATCGCGGTCACCGCGCTCGAAATCTCCGACCCGGTATCAACCACGAGGTCGAAATGCCCACCGTAATCTTCTGAAGCTGCCATCAGCTGATGGATCTCCCAGCCGGCCCCGGAAGAAAATGATGGCGCCCGCCCGGCCTGGCGCTCAATGATTCGACCGCGGACCACCTCATCGTCAGCGGTGACAAGCACCAGCAGGTGCGAGGCGCCCGTTTCCCTGGCAATCGTCGCAAGCCTCCGCCGTCCAGTCCGGCGACCGTTGGTCCCGTCGAATATCACCGCATAGCCATCGCGAAGCAGCGCCCTCACTACCGCGAAGCAGGTCTGATACACCGTGCCACTTTCGTCGCGGGCATAGGTCGGTTCCGGGAACAGTACCTGCCTGACTTCATCAGTCCGCACGACTACGGCCTGAGTACCGTCGTGAAGGTCACGCGCCAAGTGTGACTTGCCCGAACCTGGCAATCCCGCCAAAGAGATGAGGGCCCGGTGCATCGAAGCGGGGGCGGTGCCACTCGCGCTCAGAAACGATCGTACGACGGAGACCCGCTTTGATATCGGTAGCACGACAGTCGGGTCACCTGTCCGTGGCGGGAGGGTCTTGGTCATCGGGCGACGCTATCGTGTCGCAGCAGTCAGGACGCCGATGCGTCTTCGTCCACCCGTGCCGCACGGCGAAGAAACCAGATTGACCTCGCCAATTGCTCGGTGCACTCCCGAGTCACTTCATAGGCGCGTTGAACCTGCTCGACATCTGTGTCTGCGAGCAGGGAGATTGCGTGATCGAGACGTTCCGTCACGTGAGCGAGTGCCTCCATGGCAACCTCCCGCGAGTGAGCGGGCCCGTGTTCCTTCTCCATAAATCACCGCCTCTCCGCATGCTGGATGCGCTTGCGTCAGTGTAACGAACTCCCGATAACGACAAACTGACCCATCGCAGAAGTGGCAGGGCAGGTAGTGAACGGGTCTCGCAAACGGATTGACCAGCGTGTCCAAGCCATGCTGTCATCCGGTCCAACTGGGCGCAACGCCGGACCGTGGCGCGTCCCCGGGGCCTTCATTTCCACTCACGGACAAACAGATCACCCGGGCGCCATACCGCGGGAACGGTTTGGCACTGCGGTATCCTTCCACACGTGGGAGATACCGACGCACCCAGGACTTTCGTGATCATCGGCAACGGTGTAGCCGGGACCACCGCAGCCGAAACCCTCCGCAAGGGCGACGCCACCGCGCGCATCATCCTGATCGGTGACGAGCCCCACCCGCTCTACAACCGGGTCGCCCTTCCCAAAGTACTCAAGGGCATCACCGCCCCTGAGCGGACATTCATCAAGACCCTCGCCTGGCACACCGACAACAACATTGAACTCATTCTGAACACTACGGTCGTGCGGATCGACCCTGAGCGCCAGCTCGTTGAGACCGATACCCACGGCGTATTCACCTACCACCGCCTCCTCGTGGCGACCGGTGGCACTCCCAACCTCCTGAATGTCGACGGTGCGCGCGGCACCAAAGGGATCTACCACTTCCAGACCCTGGACGACACCACCACAATCCTCGACCGCATCCGCAAGTCCAAGCACGCCATCGTCACCGGTGGCAGCTTCATTGCGTACGAACTGACCGAGGGTTTCCGTCACCACGGCGTACGCACCACGTGGATGATCCGGGGCACCCGCTTCTTGCACCGAATCCTTGATGCCGAGGGCGGCGCCTTCGTAGACCGGCTCGCAAAGGCGGTCGGTGTCGAGACCGTCTACGGAGACGAGATCGCCAGTGTCAACGCCGGCGCCGATGGCGAAATCTCGTCGGTCAACTGCCGGTCGGGGGCGACCATCGACTGCGACCTCCTGGGTGCAGGCCTCGGACTACGCATGCGCATCGAGTGCCTCCGCGACACGGGTGTCAAGGTCAACCGTGGAATTGTCACCAATGAGTTCCTAGAGACCTCGGTGCCCAACATCTACGCCGCCGGCGACATTGCCGAGTTCTTCGACGTCTCAATCGGCACCCACAACCAGATGGGCACGTGGAACAACGCCGGTTCGCACGGAAAGACCGCCGGTGCCAACATGCTTGGCGCACGACAGGAATACCGTGAGGTGCCCTACTACACCAGCACCATGTTCGACAGCCAGATGGCCGCGATCGGCATCATGCCCGAGTCCGTTCCAACCATGGAAGCCCTGGGACGCATGAACGAGGAACGCGGCGTCTACCGGCGCCTGTTCTTCCATGAAGGACGCCTCGCCGGGGCGGCCCTCATCGGGGATATCCGGATCCGGCGGCAACTGATGGACATGATCCGGTCACAGCGACAGGTAAGCAACGCCGAACGCGAGCAACTCCTTACGGTCTGACGCATTCCACTCGAAGGGTCGGCTTCAGGCCACCGCGCGAAGCGCAGCGTCAAGAAGTCAGGCGGCGATCGGGCAAAGTTCAGCGTCTGCAAATCAAGCGGCGCATGGAGGGTAGGGTAGGGGTGCGAAGTGTTCCGGAGGGTAGGGAACGGATAATCTCGTGAGCGCCAAAACCACCCCCCAATACATCGGTCTGGACGTAGGCACCACCTCCCTCAAGGGTGCACTGATCGACGCATCCGGGACATTCCTCGCCATCGCCAGTGTGGCCTATGGCGTGTCGCGGCCCCGTCCCGGGTGGTCGGAACAGGACCCAGCCGACTACGAATCCGCCGCCATCCAGTGCATCCGCCAACTCATCGCGTCGCCCCATGCCGACCCGTCACGGATTGCGGCGCTGTGCAGTTCAGGTCAGGCACCAACTCTCGTGCTGCTCGATCGCGACCGCAAGCCCATCCGGCCGGCGATCCTCTGGCAGGACACCAGGGCCGCCGCCGAAGCCGCTGAATTGTCGAACGCGTCGGGATCCGCCACCCTCCATGACCTTCTCGGAATGCGGTGGCCGGTAGACGCATCGTGGCCCCTCGCCCGGGGCCGGTGGCTCGCCCGGCACGAACCAGGCACCATCGCGCGCCTGGCGCACATCCTCCTGCCCAAGGACTACGTCCACTTCATCCTGACCGGGTCCATGCGCACCGATGCCTGGTCTGCCAAGGGCCTGGTCCACCAAGGGACCATGCTTCCGATCAGCGGGATGCGTGATCTGGGAAACCTCCCCCCGGAAGCCGTCCCAGATGCCGGCACACCACGCGACGTCGTCGGAACCATCACCGCAGAGATCGCACGTGCCACCGGCCTGCCACCGGGGCTGCGCGTCGTGTGCGGGTGGTCAGATGCCATGGCCGCCATGCTTGGATCTGGCGCCTTCGGTCATCCCGGAACCGCGTGCGACGTCTCCGGCACCTCCGAGGTCGCCGGAGTCACCGTCCCAGCCGAGGCACAGGACACCGGCCCCCTGATGACCGCGAGAATCGTCGACACTGGCCGATGGATCCTCTACGGGCCGACCCAAGCCAGTGGGGCATCACTCGGCTGGATCATGCGCACCGTCGACGTTCAGGTGGCGGAGAGTGCCCCGGATGCCCGGCAGGCCGCCGCCCTTGCGCTCGCGGCAACAATCGAACCCGGCGCCGGCGGCCTCACTTTCCTTCCCTATCTCGAAGGTGAGCGCGCACCCATCTGGAACCCCCATGCCCGCGGTGCCTTCACCGGCCTCTCGATCAGCACCGAACCCGGGCACCTCATCCGCGCCGTCCTTGAAGGCGTCGCCTGTTCCGTCAGGCACATCCTCGAATACGCCGTCCAGTACGGGCACACGCCGATCCGCGAAGTCCGCGTTGCTGGCGGTGGCGCGCGCGCGCAACTCTGGAACCAGATCAAGGCAGACCTGACCGGCCTCGCATTCCGTCCATGCGCCACAACCGAGAATGGCGTGCTTGGCAGCGCGATGCTCGGCGCCGTCGGAGTTGGCGACTTCGCGGACCTATCCTCAGCCGGCGACTCAATGGTCCACTTGGGGCAAACCGTCCACCCCGATCCCGCCAGCCGCGAAATCTACGATCAACTCTTCCGGCGGTACGTCGGGCTCTATCCCGCCATCAACGCGCAGCATCTATAAACAAGGCGTCGCGCGCAGCGTTTTTCCGGGGCTTGCCTCCAGGCGTGCGTATGTGAGTTCCCTAATTAGTCGGAGGCCGGTCTCGCCGACGCACCGGGATCATCGCCCGGCGACGCCCTCGGGCCAGTCGTGGAGGCGACAGGTCAATGACCGCGGGCGCGTCATCCACAAGCGATGCATCCGTTCCGGGTGAGTTCACGATCATTTTCAGCGACTGGGCAACAAGCCCTCGCCGGACCAACCGGTCACCTGCTTCAAGCCGCCCGGCAAGCGAAACGTCCACGACCGCACTGCCCCGGCGGACACGCCCACCCGGACGCGCTCCCGGCGCACCATCGGCAGCAACGTCGCCGCTTCCCGGCAAGTCACCAAGTGAACGGAGCGCCTCCCGCATCTGCGAGGCCAGATCCAGCGTCTTGTTCATCGTCAGCAGCAAGTCACCCTCACTCACGCCCACGCTATCCAGAAGCTCACCAAACGTCTCACCACGGCACCACGCCGTCAGCACACCGTGGAAACTGCGGTTCAGCCCCGAAGTGATCGTCAGGCCCACACGTTGCTCGGCCTGCACCATCTCGGCACCAAGCTCATCAAGCCGGTTCCGCACCTCCGACATGACTGCCGAGAGCCAGTACCGGTTGTAGCGGACCGTATCCCGGTCATAACAGAACCACGAGATCAGTTCCATCAGATCAGTCGGCGTCAAGGCGTCAAGCCAGCCCCGACGGGCGGCATTCAGCAGCAGCAATCCATTCGGGTCATAGAGCGACCGTAACCCAACTGCGATCTCCGTCGGTTGCGCCAGACCCGTCCGGGCCGGTGTCAACGCACCAAAACGGCCCAGGACCGACACAATCGCATCCAGAGTCCTCGTGGCCTGGGTTGCCGCCTCCGTTTCGATCAGCGCCGCGTGCGCCTCAGCCTCCGTCACCGAGCGGAGGGCCTCGCGCTCACGTCGCCATGCACGGTCATGTGCCGGCCGGTGCGGGCACTTGTGGCACGGATGGCCACCCACGCGCTCCTGCAACATCGCCTCACGCGAGACGTGGGGCGTCACGAGGCGTTCAGTCAGTTCCAGCTGCCTGGCACGCCGGTCAGCCTCGAACCGGCCCAGATCGGGAAGTCCGAGGGCCGTGATGCTCGCCTCGAACCTCGCCCATGCCATCGGGTCCAGGACCGTCCGCGCGTCGGCCAGCGGGTGCGCGTCCGCCAGAACCGCCGGAACCCCCACGCGCAAGACACCATCCCGGCCAGATGAAAGACGCGTGACCACCGACCATTGCCGGACCTGGATCACCTGCCCTTCCGCCACGAATACCCCTGGGCCCGAACCATCCCGGCGCAGGAAGACCGACCACGCCCCCCCGGAGGAAGAAGCGTCAGGAAACAAAGCTGTGGTGGTGTGGGGCGTACTCCCCGGTGCCGCTTCATCATCGGCTGCGGCATCCCGCGCCACCGTCGCACGCCAGTTCGCAAGGTAGACCACCTCACCCCCGGTGAACCCCTGGACCGCGCGCTTCACCGCCACCGGGGATGGTGGGTTCCAGGGAAGGTGACCGGCATCACGAGCCGCCCCAGCAACCGCAATCCGCGCACGTTCCACCTGCCGGCGCGCCTCGGCACCATCGCGCCTTAGCGCCGTGTACTCCACGATCGCGTCATCATCCACGTCCGGTACCGGGCACACGTAATGCCTCTCGTCAGCCTCGGCACGCAGGTCCTCCACCTCGGCCATCGCTTCCTGCAAGGCATCATCGGTCTGGAATTGCCTCAGACTCGAGGCGAACAGCCGCTGAAGCCGTTCACGACCCGTCCGCGTGCCATCCCACAGCGAGACCACCGTGTGATATCGCGGCGTGAACGCGCTTCGCACCGGCAGGAGATCAGCCCCGATCAGCTCCTGCACCTCGGCGCACGTCGTCCACGGACTGTAAAGCGATACCGCGAACCCCCGCTCATCCTTGCCCCGACGACCAGCGCGACCGGACAGTTGCGAATACTCGTTTGGCAACAGCACCCGCCTCGACACACCGTCATATTTCGTATGTTCGGCAATCACCACACTCCGCGCCGGCATGTTCACACCCAGGGCCAGGGTCTCCGTTGCAAAGACCGCACCAAGGAGACCCTCCGAAAACAGGCCCTCCACAAGTTGCTTCAGCACCGGAAGGACCCCGGCATGGTGGAACGCCATGCCACGTTCCAGAAGGCGGGTCAGATCGCGAACCTGCGCAAGCGCCCGGTCCTCAGGCCCAAGCGCCTCCATCGTCTGGCGTACCCGTTCGGTACGTCTCCTGCGTGTCACGGAATCGCCACCGAGGTCAAGACGGTCGCAACTGGCACCGGCAACCTCACATGCCCTCCGCCCGAACAGGAAGTAGATCACCGGCAGCATCTGGTTCTCGCCCAGGATCCCCAGGACATCCCGCGGACGTGGCAACTCCTTCGGGCGGGCACCGCGCCCCATTCCCATCGGCCGGGGCGTCCGCGTCTCGCCACCAACGCGCAAGGGTTCGTGAAGCCTTCCGGTCGCGTCTACCAGCGGCCAGATCCGGTCATCATGGATGTACAGGTGATCAATCGGAACCGCCCGCGTCGAATGTTCCACCAGGATCGTCTCGCGATGGACACGCCCGATCCAGCGGGCAATCTCGGCAGCGTTCGAAACGGTGGCCGAGAGGCAAACCAGCTGGACGTGCGGCGGACAATTCAGGATTGCCTCTTCCCAAGTCGTGCCCCGGTCAGGGTCGGCAAGGAAGTGGACCTCGTCAAAGATCACCACGGCGGTGTCGCCGAACGCCTCCGGGCTCCGCAGCACCATGTTGCGGAGGACTTCGGTGGTCATCACAAGGACGTCACCCGAGGCATTCTCGGTGACATCGCCGGTCAGCAGGCCAACGGAATCCCCGTACGTCGCCCGCCAGTCGTGGAACTTCTGGTTCGAAAGCGCCTTGATTGGCGCCGTGTAGATCGCACGCATGCCCTTGCTTCGCGCAAGTTCAACGCCGAACTCGGCAATCACCGTCTTGCCCGTGCCCGTCGGCGCAGCAACCAGCACCGACCGATCCGCACTCAGCGCCTGCATTGCCTCTAACTGGAACTGATCCAGTGGGAATGGGTACCTCCGGGCAAACCCATCAACAAGGTCATTCCGCACCGCAGACGCAACGCGCGCCGTGCGACGGCGACGGACTGGCGCCACCACCACCGGGCTTGTTTCGCCGTCACCGCCCCCCACCTGCCCCTCCTCGTTCATGGACGCTGCCTGAACAGATGCCGCAGGCACATCCAACGCAACGGCTCCGGGAAGGTCGACGGGAGCATCAGTCACCGGCGAGGGGGCAGGGATGTTGTGGTCGCTATCTGTGTCGCGGGTCGTCATTCACTTCGTTTCAGTTCGTATAGAGTGTAGTGATCGACGGCACGATGCCCGCGGGGGTCGGCGCATTGCTCCCAGCCCCGCCGTGTTCATAGGCGCTTCGCCAGACCCGCACCAGACCCCGCCTTGTTCAAAAGCCGCTTCGCCAGACCTGCCAATTGATCGTAATCACATGAAAGTCCGCGCCATCACCGTCGGCATTCCCGTGCCCCCCGGGACACAATCCCGACTCGTGTCCCGTGCGGGAACGATCGCGCTCGCCATCCGCGAGGCATTGGACCGAGCCGGCATCGAATCCCAGACCGTTCGCCTCGCCCTGCCTCCGGTCACCGACCGATTTACAAACAGCGGGGCAAGCATGTCGCGTGACGTTTTGGACGAGGCCGCGTTCCTCGACGAGTCGTCACGCCTGAGCGATTTCGGTCACGTGTCATTCGGCACAATCGACACCCTCGGCACACCGGATGCGATCTGGTCACCACTGCTTGACCTCGTGCCTGAAATCATCTCGACGACTTCCCTCATTTCGGTGACCGCTACCGTTGCCACACGCAAGCCATCCGGTCTCGCGGAGATCAACATCGGGGCTTGCCGAAGTGCGGGGAGTGCCGTGGCCCGCATCGCGCATGATGGAAATGGTGGCTTCGGCAACTTCCGCTTCGCCGCCCTCGCCAACTGCGGACCAAACATCCCATTCTTCCCGGCCGCCTATCACGATGGTGGGGACACCCCTGCGGTCGGGATTGGGTTGCAATGCGCGGACTTGGTCGTCGACGCCTTTGCACATGCGTCAAGCATCGAGGACGCCCGGTCCCGTCTTGTCGGATCCCTGACCGAGGCCGTCAATAAAGTCGCCGGGATCGTCCGTAGCACTCTCGACCGTCTGGGAGGAATTCGGTTCAACGGGGTCGACTTCTCCCCCGCCCCATTGCCTGGCGACGGCACGAGCATCGGCGGCGCCTTTGAACGCCTCGGATTGCCCGCGTTCGGCGGTCACGGAACGGTCTTCGTTGCGTCATTCCTAACCGAGTGCCTGCAAGAAGTTGCAACAACCACGGGCATGACTGGAATGACTCCTGGTGGAAGAACGCGACCGTTTGCCTTCTCCGGACTTATGATGCCCGTGCTGGAGGACAGCGTCCTTGCGCAACGCGCGTCTTCGGGCCACATCGGAATCGAGCGCCTGTTGCTCGCAAGCGCGGTCTGCGGTCTCGGACTAGACACCGTTCCCCTGTCCGGAGACACATCCGCTGGAACCCTCGGCGCGATCATCCTCGATATGGCCACCTTGGCCGTGAGACTGGACAAGCCCCTTTCAGCACGCCTCTTCCCCGTACCGGGCACTCGCGCCGGGGACGCCGTTTCGTGGGACACGCCGTACTTCTCGCCGTCAGTCGCAATGGGCACCTTGGAAGCAACAGCAACCGGCGTCCTCGGGAGCGCCACACGCCACGTCGCGCGCCTAGACCCGTTCCGCCCTGGCTGATCCCTGCGTCGAACCCGACTGTGCTACAACCGCGAGACCTGCCGGCACACCAATCCTTTCCCGAAGGAAGACACAAATGACCGACCTGACCGCACTCAGTGGCATCGTGCCGCCAATCCTGACCCCGCTGATGCCAGACGGCCAGGTTGACCTACGGTCGCTAATGCGCCTGACCAGGTATCTGATGATCAATGGGGTGCACGGAATATGGGCGTGTGGAACCACCGGCGAGTTTGCCTGCATCGACGCGGAGGAGCGCGAACACGTCACTGGGACGATCGTGGACACCCTTGACGGCAAACTACCCGTGATTGCCAACGTCTCCGATTGCAGCACTCGCCTCACCATCGGCCACGCGCGGCGTGCCGTCGGCGTTGGGGCCGACGCAATCGCCGTGACCCCACCGTACTACTACGGCAACAGTCAGGAAGAGCTGCTTCACATGTATCGCGAAGTGCGCGATGCCATTGACGCGCCCCTCTACATCTACAACATTCCGTCAACGGTCAAGACACGCGTGGAAATCCCGACCATCATCGAGCTTGCCCGGGAGGGAACCGTGGCCGGGATAAAGGACAGCCAAGGTGATCTCCCATGGGCACGGGAACTCGCATCCGCCGTTGCGGAGGCCGGAGTTCCATTGCGCATCTTCCTCGGGTCGAAGGCCATGACCGAGGTCGCCTTGATCCCCGGCCTCCACGGATGCATTCCAGGAATCGCCAACGTCGTACCCCGCGCCTGTGTGGACGCTTGGGAACAATCCGAACGAGGCAACCTGGACGCCGCACGCACCGCGCAACATCTGGTTGATGCGGCCATGGGGCTCCTCGAAATGACCGCGGGAGGGAGGCATGCCCGCAGTTTCGGGGGCATGAAGGCGTCGCTCGTCTCTCTGGGTGTCATCACCCACCCGACGATGTCTTCGCCGCTCCATACCGCGGACGCCACCGAAATCGCGGCGGTTGGAGAACGCACCCGTGAACTGGGGATCACTATCCGCAAGTAGCCGGACGGGTCGGTCCGGTGAAGCGAGCCCCAAGGCCCCACTTCACATTGCGGCCATGCGGGGACAGCAATAACTGTTTTGTGATCACCATCACTTCGCGATGATCGGCCTCGTTTATCGAGGTCGCCCCCTTTTTCTTCGCGAAGGCGGGTGGAGGCATTGGGGGTCCCAGTGTGCCGGAGTGCGTCGCCTTGCCGAACAGGCTTCAGTCACCGCCCAAACCCTACTTCGGGGAAAGGGACGGGACCGACGTCGTCCGGCAGAACGCATTCCGGACGCCGTTCCCGTCAGTGGCGGAAGTGCCTGAAGCCCGTGGTTACCAGCGCGATGCCATAGCGGTCGGCCATCGCTGAAGCGTCAGCGTCCTTCCGCCCTCCGCCCGGATGGGCAATTGCCGTAGCACCAGCCTCACACGCCGCCTCAACGGCATCCGGATCAGCGAAGAAGCCATCGGTGGCCATGACCGATCCGACAAGCGGTGACACGTGCCCGCCTTCCACTTGCTTCAGTGCGGCATCACTGGTCCTGGCGTCCTGCGCACTCCGTGATGCAATCCGGGTCGCCGCAACGACGCTGTCAAGGCGGCTCATCTGACCAGCACCAACAGCCCGCACCGCGCCGTCGCGCACGAACACACTCGCGTTCGATCGAACATGCTTGACAATCCGCCAAGCCATCCGGAGATCATTCTCCTCGGCGTCAGTGAGTTTCCGGGCAGATGCGGCCGTAAACGTCACCTCGTCCGCATTGATCGTGTCGTGTGACTGGGCCAGGAACCCACCCGTCACGGGCCGGTATTGCCAGTCAAATGCTGACAGCATCCCGGCGGTGGACGGGACAGGCAGTGAGAAGACCCGGGTCTGGCGTCGCCCAAGAATCCTAAGCGCCTCGTCCGTGTACCCCGGTGCGACGAGCACCCAGTACAGGACTCCACTCATCGCCCGCGCCATGTCGCCGTCGACGATCCTGTTGCACGCCACCACGCCACCGAATGCTGACAGCGGGTCGCCGGCATATGCGCGCCGGTACGCTTCTGCGGGCGAAGAACCAACCCCGACACCGCACGGGTTGTTGTGTTTGACGATGCTAACTGCCACGCCGGTGAAGTCAGCGACTATCGCGTAGGCGCAATCCAAGTCCAGAAGATTGTTGTATGAGGGGTCATCTCCCGACAGGTGCACCAAATCTGCAAGACCCGGCCCGGTCAACCGCGGATCGGCTAGGCGGTAGAGGGCCGCCGACTGGTGAGGGTTCTCGCCGTATGTGAGCGACGACGCACGGGTCAGCGGGAGGGAAACGGCGTCAGGGAACTTCTGACCGGCCATCGCTGAGAAGTAGGCTGCGACGTACGCGTCGTACTGGGCCGTGTGCGCGAATGCCGCCTGCGCAAGTCTCACGCGTTCCGCAACCCCCAAGGTGCCCGCCCGAAGGTGATCAAGTGTCCCCGGGTAGTCCCGAGGGTCTGTCACCACCGCGACATGGGCGAAATTCTTAGCCGCCGCCCTGGTCATGGCCGGCCCGCCAATGTCAATCTGTTCCACCGCCTCGCGAATGGCATCCGAGAGGTGCCCATCCACTACTGGCGGGGCACCGTTTCCGGAAATTGTGGAGACAAACGGGTACAGGTTCGTGACAACCAATTCGATCGCCACAATCCCGTGTTCCGCAAGCGCCGAGAGGTCTCCGGGGACGTCTCGACGGGCAAGGATGCCGGCATGGATAACCGGATGGAGGGTCTTGACCCGTCCGCCAAGAATTTCCGGAAAGCCAGTTACATCAGCGACCGAAATCGCCGGAATACCGGCATTGGTCAGAGCTGCGTGCGTTTGCCCGGTGCTGACAAGCTCCCAACCGAGATCATGCAAACCCTGCGCAAACTCCGCCAGACCGGTCTTGTCCCACACGCTTAGCAATGCCCGCACGATATCGCCTCGATCCAACTAGATTTCCGGCCAAACTCGATGAGACCCACTTTGCGCGTGATAACGCGTGACAACGCGTGCAATGGGTGCCGAATGCGAGACGACCGGAACGGGGTGAGGGTACCCGCAGCAACCCGCCCTAGACCCGAAATCGAAGTCACTCGGGTACGGTTTACTTCGACAGAAAGGCCTCGAGACCGATGCAGCGCCTCCTCGACGAAACCATCACGACCGCCACCATCGACACGCCACCAGGCGAAATCACCCGTGAAGAGGTCTACACCGACCTCGGGTTCGCAACCCAAACCCCGAGCAACCGCCCGTATGTAGTGGTCAACATGGTCATGACACTTGATGGCAAGGTGGTGATCGGCGGACCGGGAACCACCCGTCTCATCGGCAGCCGGATGGATCACTACCTCATGACCCGCATCGAGGCACAATGCGATGCGGTCCTCTTCGGGGCAACCCTTCTTCGCGAGGACAACCCGGGCTATCCGTGGCACGACGAAGCGAGGCAGGCACGTCGTGTTGCCCGTGGCGTACGCGCCGAACCACTCTGGGCGGCCGTCAGCACACTGGGCGCATTTCCGACCCCGCCACGCATGTTCGAGGGGGGTCCAGACCGGACGGCCCTCTTCGTGAGCAACGCCACCCCTCCCGAAACCTTGGAAGTGCTCGCATCGCAAACGACGGTCATCGCGCGGGGTGAACACGAGGTGCCGCTTGACGAGATGCTTCACGTCTTCCGTCACGACCTCGGGGTCAGGACCCTCTGTTGCCTGGGCGGTGCCGCCCTGAATGCACGGATGCTTGCACTCGGACTGGTCGATGAAGTCTTCGTGACAATCGCCCCGAAAATCCAGAATGGGCGGGGCGGGGTAACCATGTTCGAGGGCGTCGCCTTTCCAGCGGACGCGCTTGCGCACCTTGCGTTGAAAAGCGTCTATGCGCACGAAAGCGAGCTCTACCTTCGCTACCGCACCACGTGAGTGACTTCGCGTTTCCCGAGCCACGGGTCCTGAACCCGATTTTGTTACACTCATTGTCATTCGGGCACATAGCTCAGCTGGTTAGAGCGCACGGTTCACATCCGTGAGGTCCGGGGTTCGAGTCCCTGTGTGCCCACCACCCGCACCCCAGATCACAGGCATTACTCAGCCTGACACAGTCGGTGCAAGTATCTCGACAGCGGTGACCGGCGATGAGTGATCCGGCCGAACGCACACCGGGCGCCATCCTCATCGGAACCCAAGGGTTCTCCTACGACGGGTGGAATGGCCTCCTCTACCCGCCCGGAACGCGACCTGCCGATCGGTTGGCCCGGTACGCGCGCACCTTCCCGCTCGTCGAAATCGACCGCACCTTCTACGGCCCTCCACGCGCCTCGGAAGTTGACCGGTGGATTTCACAAACCCCAGACACGTTTCGGTTCACCGCAAAGGTGCCCCGGCAGATCACGCACGATGCACGTCTGCAGGGTCCGGACGCGCTTCGGCAACTTGAGGATTTCCTGAAGACGATTACGAGGCTTGGCGACCGCCTTGGCGCCGTAGTCCTGCAACTAGGACCGGGTTTCCAGTTTCCACGCGATGCGGTTGGACTGTCGCGAGCATTGGAGCTACTTCCGGCTATCGCGCCACCTTCCCTGCGCGTCGCTGTCGAGTTCCGCCACCCATCGTGGATCGAAGCACCAGACGTCGAGGCACGCCTTCGTGAGGCACGCGTCGCGTGGGTATGGAACGACTGGGAACCCGGTCCCAATCCATGGGCGGCCATGCCCCGCGCAATCGACGAACCGCGAGCCTTCCGCGAGACCGCCGACTTCGCGTACCTGCGTCTCACCGGCGATCACGACATCACAATTGACTACCAAACGATCACCATCGACCGCGGGGCAGACCTTCGGCGGTGGGCGGAACTCATCTCGAAGTGGCGTGAGAACCAGATGAAAAATGGCCGGACCAGTGACGTCTTCGTCCTACTGAACAATCACTACTCCGGAAGCAGTCCGCGGTCAGCCTCTGCCCTACGGCAACTCCTCGATTTGCCCCCGGTCCAGTTCGGGGCCGAACCAGATTGGCCGTCGCCAACCGCGAGTGCATCACTACCCATGCGTCTTCCAGGCTTCTGAAACCCGACTAATCCCCACTTGCTCGCGCCAGGCGGCGTAGCGTCACGACAATCCATTGCGGCTGGTGGACGTTCGGCGTCGTACCTGTCACAATGCCCACATGCCACTGCGGATTCGCGACCGTTCGACAGCCGGACAGATCACCCGTTCACGTACACCCGGGCAACCGGCAACCCGTGCAGCTGGTGCGCCGGCAAGCTTTGCCGAAGCGCTGACAACCGTTCAGCGGACCGTTGCCCAACAGGATCTCGACCGCCTCTACATGGACGTCGAGGAACAGGGACGGCAACTCCTTGAAGATCCATCGCCAGATGGCCTGACCCGTTACCGTTCTTCAATCCGGAACTTCATCGCCTATGTCGTGAAGAATGGTCTCAAGTTGCGGTCGGCGATTGCGCAACGGGAACTGCACCAGATCATCGACAAGATCGATGAGGAACTCTTGTCGATGGCCGACGGACTGATCGCCAAGGAAAAGCCATTGCTTGAACTTGCCGAAAAAGTCGGACAGATCAACGGCATGATTTGTGACATGAAGGCCTGAGCGGGAACCCGCGACGCCGAGAGGCTTCCCGCTTGAGTGAAGCCTTCAGCGCCAACGTTGCGACGGGTTTGGATTCGACCTCAACCGCCGGACGACCGGCCTACGGATTACTGGCCGTATTGCCTCAGGAAGCCTTGGGCATCGACAGGTGCCGAAGGGGACACACCCTGTTCGACGATCACAAACGTCCGACCGCCAATGTAGAAGTAGCCGGGCGGGTCACCACCGAAAAGATCGAAGTGTCGATAGGCCGCTGGCAACACCCACGTTAGCCGGCCATCTGGTCCGGGTTCGAGAGCCATTTCCGAACCCGTATTGTCGATCAAAATGGCGCTCGTACCTGTTGCCTTGAGGGAAATACTCGCCTCCTGGCCGGTCCCGTTCCAGATGACTGACGCACGCACTGACCCCTTGTGAAATACGGCGAGATGTTGCGCCCATTCGAAGCGCGATGCGAACTTGGAAAGTCCTGACGGATCATTCCGTTTCCGGACGTGGAGTTCGGCACGGTTCGCATCCGCAAGGAACCTCGCGACAATCCGGTAAGCGTGATAGGCCGGGCGTGCCCGCGATGCATCCTGATCGAACTCGGGGTCGTCCGAATAGCGCACAAGACCCCACAGCTCATCGGGAACCGGATACGGATCATCTTGAAGCGCTTGGAAGAAGACCTTCTCGTAACCAGCTGCGAACGCGAGCGCGTGGGCTTGCAGGACATAATCCGCCTGCTCCGCCATCGTGATCCTGAAGCCATCGTTACGGTCAGCCGGGTTCCATCCTGGCAACGGGTCGTCATAGGGCATCGCGTTGATTTCGGTCAACCAGATCGGCTTCCCAACCGCGCCGATCGCGTCGAGCCGGGCGCGGAATCCAACGCGGTCCGCCTTTTCCGCGGCGACGGGGACGCCACCGTGATACCGGTCCCACAAATCGTGGGGATTGCGGTACAGGTTCAAGGCGAAGTAGTCGAAAGGGTCGGCGCCCTTTGCCTTCACGACGGAGGCAAACTCGTCAAACCACTTCAAGCGGTCTCCGCCCCCCGCATCCTTGTCCTTGAAGTAGGAGTATGGCGAGATCATGATCTTTGCGTCCGGGTTGGCTCGCTTGGCCGCCTCGGATGCAACCTTGACCAATTGGTAGTACTCCTCAGCAATTCCCGACCAGGTGTTGTACACCGCATTGCTTCCGCTCGCGGGAATCTCCACCTCATTCCAAATCTCGAAGACGTCCATCATGCCGGCGAATTCCGATGCCAGCAGGTACATGAAATAGCCCCACGTATTTTCCTCATTGATCTCTTCGTCAATGAAGACCGGTTCATAGAGACCGCGTGGAACCGACGTTCCGGGCTTCAGGTCAGGGGTCTCGGCCGCCCACTCGGGAGTGCCAAGGACCATCGCCGCAACCTTCAGTCCGGAAGCCAACTGCCGCTCAAGGATGCTCTCGCCGTTGTCGTCACGGAAGTAGAAGAGATTCAGTTCACCGGGTTCGGGTTGGACGTTGAACCACTGGACCGTCCATCGTGTCCACCCGGCACCCGACGCATCACCGAACGGCATCGCCTTGAACGCCTCATTGACACCGAGACTTCCTGCCCGGGGCAGTGGCTCACTGAAATCAATGGACGGCTCATCAGCCGCCGACACCCCTCCCGGAATCCCCGATAAGGTGACTGCCCCCATTGCCGCACCAGCGGTCGTTCGGAACAGTTCCCGACGCCGGTACAACCCACGTCCAAGACTGCCAACTGATCGTGAAGCGGCTGGTCGGCCATCGCGGTCACCGGGTACACCCATGTGGTTCGTAACTCCTCGGGACAGTTCTCGGCCGACGGTAGCAGAAAACGCCAGATTGAACGCAGGGAACGGCATGTTCCGTCTTGACCCGAGGCGGGCCCAGGGCGCGCGACGAGCCGAACCAACACAGGTCGTCCCTCGCGCCAACCCAACCGCCCAGAAGTGTCAAGGTGGCATACTTCAGGCAGCACCTTCGCACGAGATTCTAGTCTAGGAACCATCCGGAGTAGGCGTGACGTCATCATTGGCCAGGACCGGCGCGAACCTGTTCGGCACCCAGATCATCGGCCGTAGCCTCGGATTTGCCCTCGGAACCGGTCTGGGCCGTCGATTTCTCGAACGGTTCGACGGGCAAGTCCTCACACCGTTTGAACACCGCGAGGTCGCATCTCGGTGGGCCGGGTCAATCGGGGGCCACGTCGCAGACATCGCAGTGAACACCGTCGCTCTTCGCAACCCGACGCCAGACACCAATGCCCACCTTCAAGTGAAGAACATGACTGCAGCGAACCCAACCCGCGACTGGGCCGAATTGATCCAGCGAGCCGCGACAATCCTGATGGCCATCGGGGCCATCGTCAAGGTCGTCACGAGCCTTATGGAAGAGCGTGCCAAGATTGCCGACGAGCACGCTTCGTGGCGCAGCTCCTCCCGGTAGCCACCGTGGCATCCCCGCCCGTTTGAACGACCGGCATCACTGCCGACACGCATTTCTCAGCGGCCAATTCCTGCCTCTCGCGGAGGCTGCGTCTGGCCAACCAATCCTCCTCGGCACCCTGAGCCGGGAAAAAGTCTTCAACGGAGGCGACCGCACCGATGACCGTCAAAGGCAAGGCCCTTGTTACTGGAGGTGCCGGGTTCATCGGCAGCTACATCGTCGATGAACTGCTGGCACGTGGCTACGACGTCCGCGTGTTCGACAATTTGGAACCGCAGGTTCATGGCGCCCTGCGCGAAAACGGGGGGCGACCGGAATACCTATCGCGCGATGTCGAACTCGTCATCGGGGATGTCCGAGACACCGACGCCGTCACCCGCGCGCTTGAAGGCGTGGATATCCTGTTCCACCAAGCCGCTCTTGTCGGCGTGCCTCAAAGCATGTACGACATCCGACGCTACACGGACATCAACGCGCTTGGCGGGGCAACCGTCCTTGACGCCGCAATGAATACCCGGGGCGTACGTGATCGCCTCCGGAAGATGGTCGTCGCCAGCAGCATGTCCATCTACGGCGAAGGCGCGTACCAGTGCCCCGACCACGGGGTCGTTGCACCAAAGCTGCGACCCTTGACCCAACTTCAGCAACACCGATGGGCAATGGAGTGTCCGCGACCCGGATGCGGCAAGGTGGTCACGGCCACGCCGACCACCGAGGAGAAAACCCTCCAACCCCTCTCGATTTACGCAATTGGCAAGCGCGACCACGAAGAGATGTTCCTCTCAGTCGGGCGGGCCTACGCCATTCCCACGGTCGCCTTGCGATACTGGCAGGTCTACGGACAACGACAGGCCCTGTCAAACCCATACACCGGGGTGGGTGCCATTTTCTGTTCGCGGATCCTGGCTGGCAATGCACCGCCGGTCTACGAGGACGGCGGCCAGTTGCGCGACTTTGTCCACGCCAAGGACATCGCCCGCGCGAATGTCCTTGCATTGGAAAGCACGACCGCAACCGATCATGCCATCAACATCGGCACCGGAAACCCCATCAGCATTGCGGACGTCGCCTGGACGCTCATCAAAGAGATGGGTGCCGACCGCGACGGCATGACCCCGAACGTACTGAACGAGTTCCGTCCTGGCGATACCCGCGACTGCTTCCCGGACATCTCCCTAGCGCGTGAACTTCTCGGGTACCAACCGCAAATCACGTTCGCCCAAGGCGCAACAGAACTTGTCGGTTGGGTGAGAGAGCAACGTGGCCTCGCGGTTGACCGCTTTGAAGTCGCCCAGAAGGAGCTACGGGAACGCGGACTGGCTACCGCACCGTAGGTAGGCGGCCTATCCGGCGGGACGGACGGCATCCGCCGCCCCCCGCCGCAACGCCGCCATTTTCAACACTGCATCGCGCGCGGTGTTCGCAAGTGCGGCCCACGGACCCCATGCCGGGGTCCCGCGGTGTACGTTTGCCTGCGTCCTCGCCAACCGATGAAGCTCGTTACCCGCGCGGTGTGCGATCGCCGCGAGGATGACCGCCGCCTCATCTGGTGGGACCAATGTGGTCAGCCTGGCAATCTCGGCAATCACCGCATCCGGCACGACACCCGGCGACGCCTTCGCGACGTCGGGTGGGTCAACTACCGCGTCGTCTTCACCGGACGTCATCTGGACCTCCCGCACCCACTAGAGTGCTTGCCTCCCGGCAAAACCGCTCTCTAGCGTGTGCCAGTGCGTGATCCTCGTCTCTCCCGCCTTCCAGCAGAGATAGATCTCTTGGCCGTCTCGCAAGCTCCTGAAGTCGACCAGACCCATCGGCACATCCTTGAGCTCGCAACCGAGGGCCTGTAACTCGTCGAAGGCCGCCTGGATGATCTCAATGAAGTGGTCCGCGTCATTCATCAGGTGGAAGAGACGCTTGCCGTGCAAATTAGCCTCACTGCCATCCGGGTCTGCCACCGGAGAGGCACCAGGGTTCTGGAGGTTTGCCTGGACCTGAGCCAACTGAGCGGCCGTTCGCTGCAAGCGCGTCACCAGTCGCCCCACCCGGGGAACCAGCGCGTTGGCCTCGTCAAGCGAGAACAACCGGCGCCGGGTAGGAGTGGTCTCCATCGTTCTCTCGTCAGACATGCATGCTCCGCGTGCCATATCGTACTCGTTCGCCGCCGCAGTATCGTCGGTCCCAAACGGGAACCTCGCCGAAACCCTCAGCTATCATTGGCCGTAAGTAGCAGTGGCAGACCCTGCGTTCGAGGCCTTCGTGCGGCCGCGGGCCAAAACTCGACCATCGTCGGAGAACCCGAACAGGTATGGATACGGCCCGCGACTTCAAGGTGGTGGCCATTGGCGGGGGGGTCGGTGCCTCCCAAGTCATGCTTGGCCTTCGTCAGTACACCCGGTTCCAAACCGGCGTGATCTCGGTGATGGATTCCGGTCGTTCAACCGGGGTTGTGCGGGGGGCATTCAACGTCCCGGCTCCCGGAGACATCCGGAACGCGATCGTCACCCTGTCTCAAGCCGAGCCCGTCCTCAAGGACCTGTTTCAACATCGCATGGTCGGCACCCGCCTTGACAACTTCAATGGCGTTGCGTTCGGCAACCTCTTCCTTGCCGCACTCACTCAGATGACCGGAAGCTTTGAACGGGCCGTTGTCGAACTCAACCGCCTGCTCAACCCTTTCGCCGAAATTCTGCCGGTCACGCTCGACAATACTCATCTGTGCGCCGAACTCGTTGATGGATCAATCCGCTACGAGGAAGTCAGTGTCCGAGGGATCCAGAAGCCTGCGATCCGCCGGGTCTACCTTCGCGATGACGGCGTTCAAGCGTACGGTCCGGTCACTGAAGCGATCAAGGGCGCGGACTTGATCACGATTGGTCCCGGCAGCCTGTTCACCACGGTAATTGCCTGCCTGATCGTGCCGGGGATACGGGAAGCCATCGAGCATGCCCGCGACCGTGGCGCAACCGTCGTCTACGTGTGCAACACAACCACCCAACCCGGCCAGACCGACGGGGTGACCATCTCAGACCATATAGCCGAGATTGTCGGATATCTGGGCCCTGGGAACCTTGACTACAGTCTGATCAACACCGGTGTGCCCGCCGCTCACGTGATCGAGCGACACCGACGTGATGGCCTCAACCTCCTCACCCTTAGCGCGGAGGAACTCCGGAAGATCAACGACTTCGGTGTGGAGGTCGTCGCGACCAACCTCATAGAAGATGCTTCAGAGAGCCGGTCGCTCTGGAACAAGGTAGATACGGTCCGACACGATCCAACGCGGGTAGGACTTGAACTCGCAGGTCTTGTGGCCGCCGTCGCAGCCGTTAGGGCCAGTGCCACGCAGGTGGTCCGTGGCGCCGCGGAGACCGGTTTCTCACCCTCGCAGGCATGAAAGGCCAGCCACGGTCGCGTATCAGGCCTCTTTCACCCCCTGCCTCCCCATGGTGTTCATTCCGGTTGCCACGCCGTTTTCCACGTCGTGCTAGGATGCAACCCTGATGGGGACCGGGCGCGTCCTGACCGATGCACGCGATCTGGTAGCGGACCTTGGCAAGTGGTCGCGCCTTGGCATGCATGTCAAGCGCTGGATCTTGCTGCTCGTCATTGCATGCACGGGTATCTCACTTGGCATTGCCTTCATTCTCGTTCAACTCTACCGAACGCAACCGTTCCCGGAATGGGTTTTCTACGTCACCCTGCAACCAGTTGACCGGACGTGGCGTGCCCTGCTCTTCCTGACAATCGGCATCCTTGGTGTCGGGTTCGCGGTCGTGCAACTCAACCGCTCGCTCCTTCTCGCCGTGCAGCCACCATACGCACAGGGACGTCTCGTGGACCTTGTCTACAACTACCGACTGCCACAGCGGCGCCCGCGCATCGTCGCTTTCGCGGGACATCGCGGCTTCGTGGCACTTCAAACACACCGCGACCGCTTCGGCGAAAAGCTCCTTGGCATCGCAAGCATCGGCGACGGATTGCTTCCGCTTGGCCTCGACGAACCGCTGGTGCGATCAGCAACCGACCGCATGATCCGTCCCCTCGACGAAGTGCTTGAAGTCTGTGCCGAGCTCGAACATGGCACGATCCTGACAGGTGCACCGGCTATCCGATCCCGACGGGGAGGAGTCCCGATAAAGCGTGTCTTCCTGACTGCGGTCGGGCAGGATCCGCAGTCGGTGATCGGGGGCACCACTGGTCTCGTCACCCACACAGATGCACCCGTCCGAGCCGAAGCCATCCACGCAATCCGCGAGGCCGACGTCATCATCTTCGGTCCCGGAAGCTTCTATCTGAGCATCCTGCCGAACCTCCTGCTTGACGAGGTCGCCGAGGCAATCCGTGCAAGCAAAGCCCGCAAGGTCCTGATCGCCAATCTCATGACCGAACCCGGGCAGACTGATCTGTTCGACGTAGGTGACTATGTCCGCGCCCTGCACGCGTACGGTGGCTTCACTCTCGATTACGTCCTGGTGAACAGCGCATCGGCTGACCGGGTGATCAGCGAACGGTACGCAGCCTCACTGGCGACGCCGGTGGTTGCCGATAGTGACCGCGACGTTGGCGGATCACGCGACACGGTGGGTCTCGGAGGCGGACACACCCTCAAGAAGATCGGCGTCGAAGACAACACCGTCATCCTGGCAGCAGACCTGGCTACACGCATGGCGGAACGTGTTCCAACCCCACACGGGAGCCGTGACGCCACTCCCGGCGCACCCACCACAATGTCCATCGTGGTCTACCGGCATGACCCGGCAAAACTGGCCTCTGCCCTCGCCACCCTGCTTGGCGTCTCGTAATTCCGAGAGCACTTGCCGCAGTGGTCAGCGGGCAACACCCGACGCGACTACAGCCGACTGCATCGACGGGATCAGGTTGGCCCTGACCGCCACCGAAGCCGTCCTCACGCCACTCGAGATGGCGCGTGCCTTCGAACTCCCGTGGCCAATGAACACATTTCCCTGCACACCGACAAGTGGGGCCCCACCGTACTCGGCATAGTCGAGCACTTTTCCCGCCTTGACCAATCCCGGCCGCAGCACCGCGCCGGCAAGCTTGTAATGGAAGCGGCTCCGGATCGCCGTTCGCACAAGGTCGAAGCAAAGCTTGGAGACGCCTTCGGCAAGTTTGAGGACGACGTTGCCAGTAAACCCATCACAAACCGCCACATCACAATGACCGGCCGCAAGTTCCCGTCCTTCGATATTTCCAACGAAGTTCAGCGTACTTTCAGCCAGTCGCGGATGTGTTGCCAGCACCAGTGCATTCCCTTTGGAGGGTTCCTCGCCATTGCTGATCAGACCGACCCGCGGTCGGGCCACTCCAAACATCCGTTCGACGTACATGCTGCCCATGTACGCGAACTGGATCAGGTTGTCCGCATCGCAGTCCGCGTTGGCACCGGCATCCACGATGACAACTCGTCCAGTCAGCAAGGGGACAACCGCCGCAATCGCCGGACGGCGCACACCGTCGAGGCGCCCAAGGGTGAACAATGCGGACGCCATGACCGCGCCACTGTTGCCCGCGGAGAAGACTGCATCACCGCGCCCATCCTTGAGCGCGCGCATCGCAACATTCATCGAGGCTCCGCGCTTTGCACGCACCGCCTGCGCCGCATGATCGTCCATGCCGATCACCTCGGTCGCGTCAATCACCTCGATCGGCAACGACGTGGCATCCGGATACTTGGAAAGTTCGGCACGAACCACGTCTTCGTGACCGACCAGGATCACCGTGTGACCCTCCCGAGCCGCCGCGACGCACCCTTCCACGACAGGGCCAGGGCCGTGATCGCCCCCGAATGCATCAACGATGATCCGTGGAGTGCCTTGTAGTTCGGGAGAAGCCGACAGACCTGCCACGCGATTCCTCACCATGGCGACCGTCGGCATTGACGGCCTCCGGCATTTCCACCGGACGTGCCGCGTGAAGTGTATCCCTCACCCTCGCACGGCTCGGGACACTGCTTGAACCCGCGGACGCCTTCGAAATCCACGCGCGATTTCAGACGACCGTGTCGATGTTTCGAGCCTCTTCAGCGTGCGCTTCGATCCATCGCCGCCTTGGGGCAACTTCCGCCCCGAGGAACACCTCGATGGTTTCGCTTGCCGCCGCCGCGTCCTGGACATCAACTTGGAAGAGTTTCCGGACCGCCGGGTTCATCGTGGTATCCCAGAGTTGGGTCGCGGTCATCTCACCGAGACCCTTGTAGCGGGACACCTCGACACGTCCGCGAGTGATCCCACGGATCTGGGTGTCACGGTCCTGATCCGAGTATGCGTAAAGGGTCTGCCTCCCCCCCCCGACAGTGATCCGATAGAGCGGTGGCCTCGCAACATACAGGTAGCCGTTCGTCACCAACTCATTCATGTGACGGAAGAAAAAGGTGAGCAACAGGGTGCGGATGTGACTGCCGTCGACGTCTGCGTCGGTCATGATCACGACACGGTGATAGCGAAGCTTCGCGACCGAGAACTGGTCGCCAATCCCGGTCCCAAGGGCCGTGATAAGCGCACGAAGCTCAACACTTGAGACGACGCGCGACAACGCCCGTTGACGGACTTCCGCGGAGACCTCCCGGGCCCGGTCAGGCGTGAGGTCATATGCCTTCTCGACATTGAGGATCTTGCCCCGGAGAGGCAGGATGGCCTGGAACCCCCGGTCACGGCCCTGCTTCGCGGTACCACCTGCCGAGTCACCCTCGACGATGAACAGTTCCGACTTGCGAGGGTCACGCTCGGAACAATCTGCCAACTTGCCCGGAAGTGCCGAACCCTCGAATGGACCCTTGCGCATGACCAGGTCGATGACCTTGCGCGCCGCCTCACGGGCCCGCGCCGCCATCAGGCACTGTTCGACGATTGGTCGGGCTTCCTTCGGGTTCTCGTGGAAGAAGTCCTTCATGAAGTTGCCGAACGCAATCTCTACAGCGCCCCGGACCTCACTGTTGCCGAGTTTGGCCTTGGTCTGACCTTCAAACTGCGGATCTTGCAACTTGACGCTGACAATCGCGGAAAGACCGCGCCGTACGTCCTCGCCCTTGATGGGCGGGTCGCTCGGCTTGCGCATCTGGTTCTTCTCCGCATAGTCGGAAATGACGCGGGAAAGTGCCCGGTGGAATCCGTGCAAATGTTCGCCACCATCCGGAGTCTTGATGGTATTCGCGAATGCATACACCGTTTCGTCCGCATCCTCGCGGTACTGGACCGCAACCTCGACGCTGACAGGGGCGATTGCAGTCGGCATCGTCCTCACGACATGTATGACCGTCTCATGGAGTGTCTTGTACTTGCGGTTCAGGTACCGGACAAACGAGGAAATCCCGCCTTGGAACCAGAAGTTCGCTTCGTCAGTCCGCCGGTCAGGGCGTTCGTCGACGAAGGAAAACCGTAGCCCAGCAGTCAGGTACGCCATTTCGCGGAACCGCTCGGCCAGCGTCTGGAACTGGAATTCCACGGTGGTGAAGATCGTTTCGTCCGGCATGAATGTCACGGACGTGCCCCGACGCGTTGACGCCCCGATCCGAACCAGTTCCCCCACAGCATCCCCGCGCTCGTAGCGGCGCCGGTACGCCGAGCCGTCGCGGTGCACCTCGACCTCAAGCCATTGGCTCAGGGCGTTCACTACTGATGCGCCAACACCGTGGAGGCCACCACTGACCTTGTACCCGCCTCCACCGAACTTTCCACCAGCGTGAAGCTTCGTGAAGATCAGATCCAGGGCCGGCACATGGTGGGTTGGGTGCATGTCCACGGGAATGCCTCGCCCATCGTCGCTGACGCGGACTGAACCATCTGCAAGAATCGCGATGTCGATTCGCGTGCAGAATGAGGCAAGGGCTTCATCGACACTGTTGTCGACGATTTCATAGACGAGGTGATGGAGACCACGGTCATCGGTGCTGCCGATGTACATGCCAGGACGGCGGCGCACGGCCTCAAGTCCCTCAAGTACCTGGATCTGCGCCGCCGAATAGGCGCCGGCCGCACCTTCGGGTGCATCCTCGGTGCCGGGCCTGAACGCCTTTTCCTCGTCGACTGCCTCAAAAGGCAAGCTCTCGGACTCGGTCACCGCACGGTCTCCATCGCGTTCATCACCATGAACGGAATTTTACATTATAAGGAGGGGAGAGGTGACATCGCTGCCCCGGACCTTCTTTGACCGTGACGCCCGCGAGGTGGCAATCGACCTCCTTGGCCGGCATCTTGTCCGCACATCCGCGGCTGGTGACCCACATCCGGGAGCAGTTGCGACCATCGTGGAGACTGAGGCATACCTCGGTTCACATGACTTGGCATGTCATGCCGGCCGAGGTCGCACACCGCGCACGGCGACGATGTTCGGCCCCCCGGGCCACGCGTACGTCTACCTGATTTACGGGATGTACCACTGCCTGAATGCGGTCACCGGCCCGGACGGAACGGCTGGTGCGGTGCTTATTCGGGCGGTGTTTATCAACGACGACGAACAGTCACCGCAAGGCCGGCCGTATCGCGGTACCGGTCCGGGCCGCCTTACCCGTGCGCTTGACGTCACCCGGCGCCACGACACCGCTGACCTCACTGATCCGTCATCTCCAGTCCAGGTTCTGCCCGGCCCTCGGCCGATTGCCCGGGCGAACCCGGACCAACCAATTCGGAGGGGTCCACGGATTGGGGTCGACTCAGCTGGTCCGGAGTGGGCCACCAAGCCTCTCCGCTTTTGGCTAGACAGTCATTTCGCCGTATCCGGAACCCGCAAACGGAACCAAGCCGGAGAGATAGTTACCGGCTGAAACGCGCAGACGATGCCGGTCAGTCGGCGGGGTGATAGGTCACCCCAAATGCACCCGGACCAGCATGGGTGCCGAGGACCGGCCCGATTTCGACACTGAACTCCCGTTCAACCTCGAACCGTGCCAGAACCCGGCGACGCAACTCGTCACGGACCTCCGGTGCTTCGGCGTGCATGAGGCCCAGGTGCCCAAGGCGCCCGCTTGGCACGTCCTCAGCCATCAATTCAACGATGCGGTCGAGCGCACGCGGGCGGGTCCGCACACGTTCGCGTGCGGTCAGGCTTCCATCTGCCAACGACAGGATGGGGCGTACATTCAGCATGCCACCGATGAACCCTGCCACCCGACCAAGTCGGCCACCGCGGATCAGGTACTCCAGTGTCTCGACGCTCACCATCGCGTTCGTGCGTGGGGCCAATGCCGCAATGAGTTCAAGGACCGCCTCGACAGACTCTCCACGAGCAGCTGCTTCGGTCGCTGCGACGACCACCATGCCTTGGGCGGGAGCGATCACCTTGGTGTCGAACACCTCGTACCGCACACCGGGGAACTCCGAACGTGCCATCCCGGCAGCCACCTGGGCCGAACCATAGGTCCCACTCAGTTTGGCGGACGCGTGAATCGAGATCACCGCACCAGCCGTCGATGAGATTCGCCGGTATGCGTCAAGGAACTCACCCGGAGATGGCTGCGATGTGGTCGGCTGAACCGACCCCGTCCGAAGCCTCCGGTAGAACTCCTCGTTCGTAATGTCCACGGTCTCCGTGAACTGTTCATCCCCAAACGAAACATGGAGGGGAACCACTGTCACGTCATACTGGCGCACAACCTCGGCGGGAAGCCATGCCAGACTGTCGGTGACAATGCGAATCGGTTTATGTGCCCCGGGTGAAGTGGCGTCGATGGCAATCTCGGTCATCATGTCCCCCCTGAGCCGTGCGAGGCGGGCAATGGTCAAGCTCAAATCCAAGCCCGCACCCACACCCCGCATCTCCGATGCCGGCGCCACGAGTTTACAATCTCAATGGCCCGAAACTTCATGCTCCAGCCCGCCCGGCCGTACCCGGAACACCTCAAGGGTCAATCCTGATGCCTGACGAATCGTGGATCACGAACCACGCTGAGGATCCGGCCCCGCGTATCGACGACGCCGGTCTTGCACCCCTGCTGTCGCCCCTTTTCCACTCGCGCGTCGTCGCCGATCAACACTATCAACGTGGTTTGGATCAGGAATCGCGCGGTCAATGGGACCGCGCCCTCGCAAGTTTCCGCACCGCTTGCGCGTTGCACCCCGAACGCATCCTCTACCTACTGGCACGAGGCCGTATCTGCCAGACACACGATCTCGATCCGGAAGCCGCCGATTGCTACGAACACGCGCGACGCATCGCCCCGCGCGATCCAGTCGTGCTCTTCAACCAGGCCGAACTCTGGGCGCGCCACGGTCGGCTCTCGATGGCAGTCCAGAACCTCGAAGAAATCCTGTCCGACGGCAGTCGCTACCTTGCCGGACGCGCAATGCCTGTGCACCGCCTCCGTGGAGACCTCGCCCTACGCACCGGAGACTACTCTCGCGCCGATGAGGCCTTCAGGACCGCACTTGCACTCGTTCCCGAGGATGCATACCTCCGGGCGATGGTCGAGAGCATACCCCGGTT